>Ga0066673_10000002_pt1 | contig 43599 bp, 81 predicted proteins | sample GraSoiAngelo_122_FD_62302 | JGI IMG/M metagenome (GOLD analysis project Ga0066673, IMG submission 62302) | Grasslands soil microbial communities from the Angelo Coastal Reserve, California, USA - 14_0927_02_20cm | ecosystem: Environmental > Terrestrial > Soil > Grasslands | place: USA...
CTCTGGCCTTGCATGTCATCGCGGGAGACGTTATCCGCGCCGCGCGCCTCCTCGACCTGCGAGTAAAATTCGTCGCTGAGTTCGTTCACTTCGGATTGCAGAAGCGCAAGCTGGTCCTTCGTGAACGGCATTCCCGGCGCGCCCATGCCTTTGTATTTTCCGCTGGTGACGAGGATCGGCTTGTAGCCCATGTCCTCGTATCGCTTGCTCGCTTCGATCGTGTAGCAGTAAACCCCGATGCTGCCGATGTCCGAGTCAACCGTTGCCCAGATTGCGTCAGTCGCGCACGCGAGCGCGTAGGCCGCGCTGCAAATCATCCCGTCGGAGTAGGAGTGCACCGGCTTGTCGCACGCGAGAATCCTGTCGCGGCACGAGGTCAGCCCTTGACACATGCCGCCCGGTGAATCGAAAACAAGAATCGCCGCGCGTGCTCTATCGTCTTCTTCAAACGCGGTCAGTTCGTCCGTGATGTCCTGATAGTCCACGCATCCCGCGCCTTTTTCAAAACTTCCGAGACCCTTTCCGAGCGGGCCGCCGATTGGAACGTAGCAAATTCCGTTAATTGTTTCCGCCTGGTCGATCTCGATGGCCTTGCCGCACCAGTCTGTCCCTTCGCGCTCCGCGTTGAATTCGGCGCGCGGTTGCGAGATATGGTCCTCAAACAGCTTGAGGTAGCTCGCGTGCGCGGATGGTTTGATGAGCAGCGGACGCTGCAAGGCGTTAAGGAGTTCGGGGAATTTCATTTCAATTTCTGTTTCGCATCGAGCGGCACCCGGAACACGTCCCAATCGCAGCCGCACCTCGGGCAGTGAATCCGGATCGTGACAACGAGCATCGAGTTTGCGCTTGTCGCTGGGAGTATTCCGGCTTGAACAGTCACGTTGGCATGGTCGCAATCGGCATTGGCGGGCGGCTGCGGCATCAGAATGGAGTCGCGCGGCCTTTGACGCCAGTGCCGGAGAGAATCACCGCGCCGGATGGTTGCAGGAGGATGCTTGACATTCCGGTGAGTGCGGCGGCGTTGGTATAGACCGCAGTGCCAGCGTTGTTTTTGACAATCGCTGTCACGGCGGTTCCGTCGTAGTAAACCACCGCGTTCTTGCCGAAGGTATTCGTCCAGCCGGTTGTGGCGATGTTCACTGCGGCGGTTGTATCGGTGCTTTTGAATCCAGCGACTGAACTTGCCAGGCCGCTGGCGGCCACGCTGAAAACGGTCGTGCCGTTGTTGGTGCGGGCAGTCATGAGCGGCAGTCCCGTGTTACGATTGTCCAGCAACAACGCGGCGGACTCATAGTTGAGGTTTGTGGCGCTGCTGCCGTAATAGTCACTGGCCAGTTGACCAACCAATCCGATGAAAACTCCGCTGGTCAATCCCTGCTGCGTGGACATTGCGCCCAGACCAGCAACGCCGATGTTTGTTTGCGAGTTGTGATTTGGAGCCGCCAATCCGCTGAGCCCGTATTGGAGCGCAAAAGAGCTTTGGCCAGTGCCGGAAACTCCGGCGCCTTCACCTGCTACCGGCCCGCTGTCGGTGTAATAACCGACGCGCGAATCGGTGCCGTAATTTGCAGTTCCATCGAAGACCACCCCTCCAAAGGCATCGTCGCCGCCGCCATTCGCATCGTTTGCCACGTCGAACGCGATGGCGCTTGTATTGGTTCCGGTTCCCTCTGATAAACGGACCCGCGTGCCGAGTGCTTCGGCCGTGCCTGTGGCATCGTGCAAAAACTCTGCCGCCCACGAGGAATCATTGGCGTAGTTTGAAAAGTGGAACTTGGCGGTCGTTGGATCGTCAAGCGGTTCAATCACGCCATCCGCATTCGTCCAGACCCGGACCGCGCTCGGATGGAGCAAAGACCACGCTTGCAGATTCGCCGTCGCGCCCGCATACCGCGCCCCGCTCGGAGGCGTCCAGGCGCTGATTACAAGATTGCTCGCCGAAAGATCGTTCGTTGAATTGGGCACCTGCAACGTTAGCGGGTCGAGTCCGATGCCTGAAATCGTGAGCGTATATTGGCCGGGCGTCACTCGAAGGAAGTTCACAATGCCGTCAGAGTCGCTCGTTCCTGAGAAGGTCGAGCCGCCGCTGGACGGCATGAGTGAAACCGTTTTGCCGTCAGGCGCGTAGTTGAGCGTGAAGTCCGAGACGGTCACGATCACGTTTGGGATCTTCGGGTCTGCGGCGTAAAGGATTGAACAGAAGGCAACGAAGAGAACAAAGAGGGAGAGGTAAAGCCCCGACTTCGTTTCCTTCGTTTGCTTCTGTGAAATGTTTTTGGTCATAAATTCGTTATTCGTTGAGCATCCTCCAAACACAGCCGGTCATCGCGTGTCTTTCATTTCGCCGGTTCCTTTGCCGCCGGCTTCTGCTGCTGTTGCGCGATCGGATTCGGCGAGCGTTGCTCGATCAACTCCAAGCACCGTTCGAGCGGAAGGCCGCTTTCTTCGGCGATGGATTTTGCGAGCGCGATATTGTCACGGATCTCCTGCGCGCGGATGCGTTTGATCTCGTTCCGGTGCAAGCCGTGGTTTTTCTGCGCGAGAATCGCTTCGGTCGTCGTGCCCAGCTTCAGGCTTTCGCGGTCCGCTTGCGCGTCGTTGCCGGCATCCACTTGGAGAGGTTTCGGCAATCCCGGTTCCCACAAGTAGGGGTCAAATCCGTCGTTGTTCTTCGGCACCTGGCCGATCTTCATTCCCTTCGCGATCGCGTAGCCCACTGCGCGTTTCCAGCGACGATAGCCGGTCCGCTGCCGAGCCCAGATGGTTTGGTTGGCAAGGTCAGTCAGGATTCGGCTTGGCGCGCGGCCAGTGGACTTGAGATCGAGCAGTTCCGCGAACCAGCCGACTGACGAGATTGCGCCGCGTTGCGCGCGCTCAATGAACGCCTCCGTGTTCGGATGAGGATTTTTGAAGTGGAACGGGACCATCTCCTCGCCTTCGCTGCTGTTGAGGTAGTAGGTTTCCCCGCCCTGGCCGAGTTCTTCGACTGCTACTTTGCGGTCCGAGAGACTGCCGCCGTCGATTGGTTCCTGCCCATTGTCGAGAATCTCATCCGCCGTGATAACGTTCGCGTCGTTGGTTGCTTCGCCTTCGGCGTTTTTAATCAGAATTCCGACGTTGCTGGCGCGTTTGACGCCAGCTTTCGTGAAATCGTGAATGTCCTGCAGGTCAAACCATGTCAGGGATGAGACGGCGATTCGCGGGATGCCGCGGCCTTGGTCACTCCACCGGGGCTCGTATGCGAGGTCCGCGTTGAAAGCCGAGATGTCCTGAAGGTCGTTTCCTTCGCCGAGGATTCGCAGGCCGATTGCGCGGGAGTTCCGGTCCATGATAACGCCATCGAAGATTTTCGCGCCTTTGAATTCTCCGTCCTCGACAACGGTTCCCGGCTTCAGGCTCAAACCGCCGTGAGTCGGATTGCTGCCGCACTTGGTCGCGGGATAGAACGCGAGCATGGGGAAGCCGCTCGCGGTCTCGGTCAAAACCATCACGTCATCACCGTCAACGTCCCAGGCCCAGCCGGAGAGCCACATGGACGTTTTGAAATCGTATTGCGGACCGCGAACGTTGCAGTTCGGGAACCAGACTTTCGTGAGCCACTCCTGCGCGGCTTCGCCCCAGGCGGCATTCTTGCCGGTGTAATGCGGGTCCCAAGCGTCGCCAAAAGCCCAGTTGTTTTTCTGCACGATCGCGCTTTCGAGCACGTCGATTTGAACCGAGAGTTGCCGCGCATAATTGACCATCTCCTTGCGGTCGTATTCGGAAACGTTCTTTTGCGTTGAGTCCTGAAGCCAGAAGCGCGGCTTGTAGGCTCGGAGGTTTGTGCGCGGCGACGGGTAAAGGTAATAAGAAACGGGCTGGCCGTTCGGCGCCAGGATCGCGGACTTGCGCTTGACGGACGGCATCCGGTTGGGGAGTTCGATTGATGAGGTCATGGCGCCCAGGTCTCGGTAATCCAGGGAGTTCGCGGTGCAATCGGTTCATCATCCACGAACAAAATATTGAGTTCCGCATGGAGTTGGCGTGCTTGCGCCTCGTCCAATTCGATGACCTTGTCGCCGATGGTGAATTTGAGCGTCATTCGTCGTTGACGGGCTGCGCGGTTGGCGCGGTGTAGTTTGGCCGCGTGCGGCGAATGCGCTGGGAGTAGGGGTTGTCGTAGTCCGACGGGTTGAGTTTCCAGAGACTGTAGAGGACTCTCCTGATTTCCCGGTCAACCTGCCCGCTGTTTTGAAACGAGCGGATTTGCTGCAAGCCGGCCGCCGAAGTTTGCGTCACATAGCCTGTCGTTCCGCGTTTTTGCAACGAATCCAGCAAAACCAAAAGTTCGTCTTCGGTTTTTGTTACGTAATAGTTGACCGGCATTCGCAAACCGCAGACGGTCAACCGTTGTGAACCTCTATCTCCTCAGCCAGAAGGAAAACAACGATTACGACACCTACGATTCAGCGGTTGTTTGCGCGCCCGACGAAGAAACCGCGCGGGACATTAACCCGCGCAATGGAGAACCGATGGATTGGGAAGGCGGCTTGGAGAATACTTGGTGCGCAAAGCGCGAATCGGTGAAGGTTGCTCTGCTTGGAATTGCAGATGACTCGGTAAAGCCGGGAATCGTTTGCGCGTCTTACAATGCGGGGTGAGATCAGGCAATCCGCTTCCAGAACGCGCGCTCGATAATGTTTTCCGGCTCAGTCGGGTTTCTTGGCCTTGGCCCGATCCTGCGATAGTAGCGCGTGCGCTCGAACTCGAAAACATTGATGACGACTTCGCGAACGAAACCGGACTCGTCACAAATCTCCTGCTCTTGAGGACCTCGCGCCCGCGCCCATCTGTCAGGGCAATCTATCTCTTCCAGACGCACGATCTGGCCAACGTCGCAATCTTTCGGTTTGGCTCGGAGTAAGCCACGCTCGCACAAGAAAGTTTCGAGTTCGTCCTGCGGTTTGACTCGTTCTTCAACCCAAGTCTCCAAATCCGGGTCAATGAAGCCCCGACTCATCGCGTAGGCCGTCGCATAGCTGTAAATCTGCCTGGCGACTGTTCGGAGGTAGCGCCGATGCGCTTCGTCAAACGCCGACGTGTCCAGATTGATTCGCCCGCCCGCGTCGCGTTCCGTCCCGAGCAGATTGGAATTGTGCCGCCCGGTTCCGTCCTCGAATTGCGCGATGAGAGCCTGCGCTTTGCGGAGTTGGGACTTTAGGGCTTGCTCGCGCGGGTTCATTTCCAAGGCATTCCGAGACACTTCGCGATGAAGGATTGAATCTGGCCGTTGATAGCGACCGTCGCTCTTGCGGCATGTTCTTCGACTTGCACCGCTAAAATCGCGTCGTTCAAATCCTGCGGGTTGTCGATTCGTTCGCCTAGCGCCCGCGCTTCCGGTGTCAGTTCAATTCTGGCCGGAATTATTTTGATCGTCGTTTCCTTCATCGCTTCCTTCCGCCCCATCATATCACAGCAAATCAGAATCAAGCACGGCAAAGCGCAGGCATGGCCAAGCAGATCAAAGCGCATCGTGACACGACGGAGCACGGCTGAAACCAGCGCAAAAAACAAAGGAAAGCACAGTGAAGCGTTGCACTGAGTGAAACAGAATGTTGCCCAGCGTGCAACTTTATTCTGCGGCTTCCGGTTCTGCTTCTGACGGTCCGACGATTCCCATTTTGGCCATGATGACCATTAACATACTGGCAACGTCCCACCAGTGGTTTGGCCGGCTCTCCTTGACGAGCGTCCAGATTGCCGATTTCTTCCCATTGCTGAACTTCTCTTCGCGCCGTTCAGACCGCATCTGGGCAAAGTGTGAATACACGTCCGAGTTCGGCAGCGTGTCGGGCAGAAACCGGAGCTTCGGAACATTCGGCTCGCCATCGCGCCGCGGTCGGAGCAAATCTTTCGCGTGCAAATTGCTCCACTCATACCAAGCCGCGCGCGTGCTCCGCTTGCCGGTCCCGGCGTGAACGTCGTAAAACTTCCGCTGGCTGTAGATGCGCCACTCCTTAATTTCGCCGCCCTTGGTTTTGCGCGTATGAACAAACATTTCCTGTCCGCTGCCCTTGAGCCCCGTCCAGCAAAGCCATGCGTTCACCTCCCGTTTGCCGATCTTGACTTTGCCTTGATGCCCGCGCTGAACGCATTCGGCCAGAACTTTGGTCATCAGATACGAGCAATCCAGAAATACGCGCTGGTGTTTGACTTTCCACTTCTCTTGAACCGCTTCAATCTCATCGAAGCTCGCGCAGGTCTCCCGCGCCAGTTCACGAGCTTCCCCGCTCAAGGCGATCGCAAACACCCCGACGTAAAACTTGGCCAGGTCGCGCTGGCAATCCGCAATCAGGACGCGATATGCCTCCTCTGGCCAGTCGCCGTGGATGTCATACGGCTCATGCGCAACGGCTCGGTATTCGTCTGCGGAATCCTCAGACCAGGTAAGGCCCCACCGCTTCATGTAGAATTCCTGCAACGGGAGGCGATAGCCCAACTCGTCGGCGGCAATCTTGGCCTTCAGATAGTCCGTGACGAGCAGACCCAGCGAGATGCGCGGTGAAGCCGCCTGCGGCCAGTGGAAGCCAACGAACTCTTTCGGCGCGCCGGGATTCGTCGGGATGAAATGGTAGGAGTCGCAGAGTTGCCGCCGGACTTCCGGCCGGTCCTCAATCCGCGCGTCGCATTGGTAACAGCGGATATGAGCCGAGCGCCAAACGGCGTCCATGTTCCAGCGGCCGCCGGGCTTCGTCGTTTCGTTCTTGTCCCACGAGAGGCCGGAATAGGTTCCGCGCAGTTCGGGCTTGGGGTGGTCTTCGCCGCGCAGTCGCGTGATGTCGAACGGCTGCGCGAACTGGCAGAAGGGACATTTGAAGTGGAGTTCCCGCTGGTCCGTTTCCTTGTGGAGCGTGTCGGCGTCCTCGTCGCAGATTCCGCCCTGGCCGCAAACGAGAAACTTGGACGTATCCTCGTATTGTGTCGTTCGCATCCGCGCCTGCCGGAGCAAACCGTTTGCGCGGGCCATCCAAGCCTCATCCACAATCACGTATCGGTAAGTGAGCGATTGGCAATTCCCCTCGTTCAGTCCTCCGACAACCAGGTTCATCGCGTGGAATGCGATTTTGGTCTTTGTCTTTTCGTGGTCCGCAACGTCGATCAGCAACCGCTGGATTTCCGGGACGCTGCGAATGAGCGGCATCAGGCGGGAGGAACAATATTTCAGCGCCTTCGGGTCTGTATCCAAAAGGAAAAGACAGTCGCCCGGGTCGTGTAGAATCCAATACGGGATTGTTACGTCCTCAAGGAATGATTTGAGGCATTGGACGCCGGCTTGGATTGAGACGACTCGGACGTTCGGATCCCGGATTGCTTCGAATGGCTCCTTGACCCACGGCGCGGAGTTGATGTCGAACTGGCCCTTGACCGAGTAGCCGGCCTGGAGGTTCAGCGTTCCGGCGAATTCCCAAATCTCACCGCGGAATGGCGGCTGCCACGCATCGCGGATCGCGGCGGCTAGGAAGTCGGTTGGCTTGGCTGGCACTCTGCCAGCGGCGGGCGGTCAATCTTGAGCAGCCGGATTATCTGCCGTCCAAGGAACTCGCTGTAGGCGGGCGGGATTGCCTGGGAGAGTTCGTCCCGGTTCATCCAATCAATCCCCATCGCCGCGCGATAATCTTTGATTGTCGGATTGTAGCCAAGCTTCTGCCGCACCCATGTTGGCGTTCCGTGTCCAACCACCGAAACAACTGGGCGTGGATGCTGACAACTCGGCAACAATGCGAGCGCGTTCCACGAAGTTTCAAACCACCTCTCCCGGCGCAACTCAAGTCCGAATTGGCAACCGCAAAGTTTGAAGTCTGGACGCATCGGCGCACCGGGCACGTTTTCAATCACCCATGCCATGCCGCTCTTTTCGAGCACGCATCGAGTCGGAGCCAGCAAATCAGGATAAGTCCGTCCCAGATTGCGTTGAGTTTTGGCAGCCATTGAATACGCCTGGCACGGCGGCGATGCCCAAATAAAATCAAATCCCGACAAGTCCGCTTTAAGCGCATCGCCCAAGTGGAATTTGAACGGGTATCGAGGTTGTGGTTTGGTGTCCCAGCCTTCAACGGTGAATCCGACTCGGGACAAACCCATTGCAGCCCCGCCAGCGCCGCAGAACAGATCGGCTGCGCGGAAGGTCACGCCTCAAGCCTCCCGCACTTCCGGCATTGACGCGCCATAAGCCCGCAGTAGCGCCAGTCGTGAACGCAAAGTTCCTCTTCGGTCAAAGGTCGGTTGAACATCGCCAGAAATCGCCTGTCTGATTCGCGCTTTTCCTGTTCGCGCCACCACTTCTTTTGATCCTCAGTCAGTCCTCGCTTCATATCTGGCCGCCCGGTCGCAAGCCTCGGTCATCCATTCTGCCAGCGGTTTGCCTTTGGCCGCTCGGACGTAGGCGGTCTTGCGCTCGATCGTGGTTCTGATGTGGATATGGCCCACCGCGCTTTCGGACTCGCGGGGAGGACGACCGCGTTTGGGGTTGGTGGTTGTGGCCATGATTGGCTTTGTTTCTCGGTCATTCTCCCATTGCCCGCTTGAGCATGCTTTCTTCCACGGCAAGGATTCGGTTGTATTCGCGGCGGGAGTCCACGAACTCCGAAATCTGCCGCCTTTGCCGCGCCCGACTCGGAAGCTTAGCGGCTCGCCGCACATTGGCCGGGAGCGTTTCGGCATCCACCCATTTTTCTGTTCCGGCCTCGGTTGTGATTTTGATTTTCATTTTGTCTCAGTTTTATCTGCTCTCGGGTTCCGCCCGGTCGGTTGTAATTTCCTATTACGAGGACAAATTAACATACCCATGAATTATGTCAACACATAATCGTAGGAATCTTTTCGGGCTCAGACGGCGGAGAGGATCAGAGCGGCCAGCAATCCGACCAGAGCGCAAAACCAAGCCAGGAATTCGGCGCCGCTCACTTCACGTTGGAGGTTCATGCGGGGTTTGACGGCGAACTAGTCCGGTTCCTTCGTTACAATTGGCGCGGGGTTTGTAATCGGGTGGGCTAGTTTGACAGATTTTACCGGAATTAGTCCGGTCGCTTCCGGCGGCTTGTCCAGCCAGCCGGAGACCCCTTCCCGGAACGTGCTGCAGATCGTGTCCACGGCGCGCTTCATCCGTTCCAGGACTTCGATTGGGGTGAGCCCGGCAAGGTTCGGCGCAAGTTCTTGTTCCAATATCCGTTGCAGGACGGCGCGCTGGTGGAGGGACACGTTTCTCAAGGCCGGGCCGATGACCGACTTTTCAACGTAGAGTTCCTGCCGGAGTTCGAATTCAAGCTCCTTGTCCTTCCGCTTCGCCGCGGTGAGCCTCAGTTGCTCCTTGGCGAGCTTCCCGTTTTTCTTCCGAAGCAATTCGGCTTGGTATTTGATGTAGCCGACGAGGGTCTTGGCGGCCAGGTAGCGGCCGTGGTTGGGCTGCGGGTAATGGCCTTGCGTCGCCAGGCGTCGGAGGTGCCGGTCCGTGAGGCCCGTGATTGCGGTCAGTTCTTCGGCTGAGATTGTTCCGGGTTGTTCGTCGGGCATTCATTAAGCGGTTGCTGGCAACTTGACTTGTCTCGATACCGGGTCACAATTCAGTCGCTTTGAATGGTGCTTGGACAATCCTGAATTTAGCGCCGCGCCGTCGGTCTGGTCTCCTACCGAGTTGGAGCACCTTCAAAGCAACCGATGGACGGCGCTTTTCTTCAGGCTCCAAATGGAAACTCCAAAATGCCTAGACTGCGGAAAACCTCTGCCTATTTCCAAACTGCGGCGTCATGCCAAATTCTGTTCGCGATCTTGCAGACAGCAATTTTCTTACAACCGGGTGGATCATGGGTTGGCCACGTGCACAGTCGGCGCGGCCAGCGAACTACTTGTTGCCTCCGATTTGTTGATGCGCGGATTCCATGTTTTCAGAGCGGTCTCGCCTGCTTGCCCTTGTGACATTTTAGCCTTCAGCGCCGGTCGCTTTTGCAGGGTGGAGGTCACAACCGGCTATGCAAAGGCTGATGGTGAGATTGGGCATTCGAAACCGTTCGATGGAGCGTTCAGTAAATTCGATATTCTCGCCACCGTTCACAAACAGGAGATCCGGTATTTCACAAACCTCGGCCAAAGGCTTACGACTTTTGACAAATGGCTCTCGAATCGAGCTTAGAAGGCGCCTGCGGTTTATCGGCATCAAAAGACACCGGGTAAGTCGGAAACGTCGCAGGGCGGGCAGGCTGCGCTTACGGGAAACGGCGCGGACACGGACATGGGGAATTTGGACGCGGCGAGGTGGCGAAAGCGGCGAGCCGGTAACCCGTATGGGTGAAAACACCCACCCGATAGCTTTCGTCCCCGGGGGTGGTGGGGTAAGGCGCTTTCGTGGCGGGGGTCTAATGCACGCACGTTGCCCACTGTGCAAGGCGTCGTTCGTGCGGAAGCGTGCTTACCTGCGAGCACCATCGCCGCGCTGTAGGTCATCGTGGAGCCGAGCAAGGCGCGGGTGAATACACCTTGCGACGGTAACGTTATGGCTGCGGAAACTCCCGTAACGTTACGCCGTCGAGCGTCGTGCCCATCTCCGTGCGCGGTGCGGGCGATTGCTTGAAGAAAAACGCCACTCCACTCGCTGCGCACCTGTCCCGCATCAGCCGGGCCCAATCCTGCCAGCCGTCTGGCGCACGGTGCCCCGGACCGCTTTCGCCGCCGAAGATCACCCAGTCAATTCCATGGAGATCGAGCGTGGCGGAAATATCGCCGAGCGCTGGCTCGTAGCTGATGAAGCGGACGACCGCTGGAACTTGGACAAGTTCATCTCGTCGCCAAAGCCCCTTGGCTTCGCTGATTGAGACGCCGAGCCAAACATTTCTATAGCCTGAATTCCAGCCCATCGGCAGGCAATTGGCGATCCTGTCCGCGCGCTTGGTCAGTAGTTGCCAAGTGAGATATGGAGTCGCCCAGATTAGCGACCAGAGGCGAGGCCGCAGCGAGTTCGCCTTCGGATGATCTTCGGCCCAATCGCACATTGAGCCGCAGAACACGCGATGCGTTTTGCCATCGCGCTTTGCGGCTTCGTTCCACCTCATCGGTTCGGACCAGTGCTTGTCGCTGAGTTCCCGGCGCGGCTTGTTCGGCCCCCAGATGTCCAATCCAATGCGATTGTGCGCGAATGTTTCCGCGTAACAGTGCGCGCAGCCCGGGTCAATCTTCGTGCAACCCCACCACGGATTGAAAGTGTGATTCGTCCATGCGATTGCAGTTTTGTCTCCCATAATGTTCTCCAGAAATTCCCCGGCCCTGTGCCGCTTTGCGGAGCGGTTGCAACGTTGCCGTTTGCATGGACCGGGGAAAGAGTTTTTGGAGCGCAAATTTCACAATGCGGATTGAATCAAAGCCCGCAGCTTTTGGCGAGTGAATTCAGGAGACCTTGCGCGGCTCCGCAAATCCCGCTTCCTTGCACCGCTCAATTATGACCGCGCAATTGGCAGGCGATAGTTCAACACCGCGACATTTCCGTTTGAGTTGCTGCGCGGCGACAAATGCAGAACCGCCTCCAGAAAACGCATCTGCAAAGGATTCCCCGGCATCGGTGAAGAAAGGAAGCCAGCCAGCGAGCATGTCGGGCGGCTTCGCGTCCTTGTGGCCGACTGAACCTTCGTGGTTTGACGCAGCCGAGAAAACGGATTTGCATCCGCGAAAGTCCGAATCCGTTTTTGCCCGCGCTTGCCATCTCCACCAGCCGATGAGCGTATGTTGGCGTAACGGAGTTGTTGTCCAGGACGCGCTTTGAACGCCGGAACAGTGCATGACGAAAAAGCTGCGGAAGTTTTCGGCGCTTTGCTGAAGGAACTGTTTATCCGTCGCCATTAGCAGCAAATCGCCATCGCCCGCGCAACGCAGCGAGTTCGCATTCAGGGCGAGTTCGTATGGAGGATCGGCAAAACAAAGTCGGAACGCCCCGCCTAGTCGCTTCCAAGATTCAGGATCGAGCGCGTCCCCGCACAGAAGCCGATGCTCGCCAAGTTCCCAAAGCTGCCCGCGTTCGACACCCCACTTGATTCGCAGCTCTTCCGCCCGATCAATCTGCGGTTCGGCATCCACAATCGGCTCCGGTTCGACCGCGCCGATCTCGCGCAGTCCTTCGAGGTCCAGCCCGGTCAAATCCAAATCGCATTTGCCGTCGAGTTCCGCCTTGATGACCCGCGCCAGTTCCACATCGTCAAGCTCGGCCATCTGCGCGAGCTTATTGTCCGCGATCATGTGCGCGATTTCATCCGCGCGGTTCTCGAAGTCCTGATAATCCACTGGAACGCTTTTCCAGCCTTGCGCCTTGGCTGTCAGCCATGCGCCGTGTCCGGTGACGATCAAGCCGGATTGGTTTGAGACCGTCAGCGATTTACGCCAGCCTTGGTGAAGGAGGATTTTGGCGTAGAGCGCGAGTTGCGCGGCGTCATGCTTGTTGGGATTGTCGGGTGAGGGCTTGAGGTCCGCGACCGGAACGAGCGCGTCGTGGGCGCAGTTGATGGAGGGTGTCATCTCTTATTTTTGCGAAGCAACCGCCAGCAAACGCATCCCCAAAAGCCGAAGAGGATGAGTCCAGCGATGAAAGTCTCGACGTTCATTTCTCCCGGTCGAACATCCAGACGGCGAGGGCGGCGATGAGGATCAGGAAGGTCATTATTTGTCGAGGTTGCCGTGGCACAATGCCCAAATCGTGAAGGACACAACCGCGAAGCCGACCGCGAACAGTAGGAACGCCATTGCCCACGCCATCACGTCTTCAGGATCAATTTTCTTCATCCCTCAAACTTCTCCGGCCAAAGTTCCTTCGCCACCGGCTCCAGGGTATCCCTGAGCTTGGCCTTCCCCTCCGCCGGCCAGAGCGAGAGCGGATGCTTGACCGCGTAGGCGACGCTCTTGCTGAACTTCCCGATGCCTTCGATGAACGCGGGCCAGCTTTTCGCGGGTTTGGCTTCGCCGTTGGATTCCGCGCGGGCATCTGCGCAAAGGCGCGCGCAATGGTTCAGGCTATTGACGTTTTCCAAATGCGCCAGGTCCGGCGTATTTGAGAGCGTTTGCATGTAGCGTTGCGCGTTGCGGATTGTGAGCGGGCAATTCGCCTTGAGCCATTCGAGCCATTTGCCGTGTCCGACGATCTCTTTGACCTTCAGAAGCCGCTGGCCTTGCAAGCGGACTTCACAGAGCCATTCGGCGCCCTTCTTTTTGGTCTGGTCCTCAAGGCTGTCGATCGCGTCCTGGCCGTCGTTGATCTCGCGGGCGAGTGCGGAGAGTTGATGACCGCGCGCGCCGCCGGGTTTGATGAGGTCGAGTTTTTTCATTCCGGTTTGGTTTCCTGTTCGTCTGGTTTGAACGAGTCGAATAGCGCGCGGGCGTAAAAGGAAATCTGTTTGCCCTGATTGATCCAAGGCGCTGGCTCAAACTCTGCCGACGCGCTCTTGATTCTCGAATGTTCCGCGATCCTGATTATCTGAATGACTTCGATTTTCATTTTGGTTTTGCCGTCGCCATCTCGGTCCGGTGACATGGTTCCAGTAAATCAGGTCTGCCAGTTCCAGGTTCACGCGCACCTCGGGAATGCTGGACTTCCTGGCCTTCACAATCCGAGCATCGCGCAAAGGCGCGTCAAGCCCCTGAAAACTTTTCTGGCGAATCTGGCGCAGCGGCCGGGCGGGGAGACCAGATCCAGAGCGGCGGTCTTCAGGCGCGGGTTGCGATAGATGCGGGTGGTCACTCGTCCTTGTCCTTCGCATTGCCGATAGCGACGATGCACATTGCAAAAACGTGGCCGAAGAAACCGCAGCCAATCCACCAGCGCCAGCTTTTGATTTCCAGGCCCCAGCCTTTCGACAGGCTGAGATAGCCGGCGACTAGGGCGATTCCCAGGCCGAAAATGTTTATGGCGAGACTGCGGAGTTCTTTCATTCAATCCTTCATGTGCGCAATCCGAATTTTGGGAAACCGGCGCTTGAAATCATCCACGGCGCGTCCCAAAGACTGCTTCTTTTTGCCGAAGCCCTTGGCCATCTCGGTCATGGTGAGCGTTCGCAATTGCGAGAGAAACACCCAGCAAAGGACAACAGAGCGATTTTGCAGGCCGTCGCAATTCTTCATTCCGTCCTGCCAGAGCCATTCGACCAGGCGCGTGACAACCGCGCAGGCCGCGTCGATCTCTTCCGGCGTGAACTCCTCGTCTTCGTCGAAGCCCTGCGGTTCCACGTGGAACACGTTGCGGTCGATCTCATCGAAGTCGAAGCCGCAGGCGGGCTCGAGGTGGCCGTCTTCGGCGTGCGACGCGACGCAGCGCGACGGATCGGCGGCGCCGTCAAGCGAGAGCAAAAAACCTCCAGTCGCACGAACCGGAGGCTAGAAAATACAGATTTCGCGGAAACGACAATCGGGGGCGTGTCCGCAGGGATTATGCCAGAGGGCCGCTTTCGGGGCGTTTGTCGCGACGGTTCCAGATTTCAACCGCTTCCTTGGCTGAATATTGAGCCCGCATTTTGACTCCGCACACACAGCATTGAACTCGGCAAAAGAGTAACCCGACGTGGAGCCTTGGCGGGCCGCCGCAGAACGGGCAGGATAGCGCGATGAAGGCTGACTCGTCTTTCACGGCTGAAGTTGCAACGCCTCTGGTTTCGCCGCGACTGAAAACAAATCCCGCGCTTCATCCTCGGCCTTCCGCAGATTGGAGCACGCGGTTTCGAAGTAGCTTTTCTTGAGTTCGGCGCCGATGAACTTCCGGCCCATCTTGACCGCGCAATAGCCTTCCGAACCGATGCCGGCGAATGGGGAGAAGATCAAATCAACTGGCTTCGTGTAGAGAAAAAGCAGCCGGTCAATCACGTCGAGTTGTAGCGGGCAGATATGCTTCTCGTCCCCATTGTCCCTCGCCACGCTCACATTCAAAACGCGCGTCTGTGAAATGTCCATCCAGACCGGGGAAGCGTATCGCTGCCACATCTGAATCTCGCGATGCCGCTCGTTGTTGAAGACCGCAGGACCTGAACCGGGCTCGCCGATATAATTCCAGTCTGCAGGTACCCCGATTTCATGCTCGACCGGATTCGCTTCCATGCCCTCTGCCCACTTGCGAAACATCAAAACATATTCCGGCATCCCGGCGCGGGAGAATCGCGAGTCCTGGCAGAGTTGCTTGAACCCATTTCCAGAAGTCGGCGCGAGCATGGCCCTTGAGCCGGTAGGTTCCAAAGTTCATCGTGTCATTAATGAACCAGCGCGAGAGCATTTCATTTGAATCCATCACGCCAAGAAATTCGCAATGCTGGCCGAATTCCATGAAATCGTTCGGCGCGGGCGTGGCCGTGCAACAAAGGCGAAATGGAGTTTGCGCGAAGGTCGCAGTCAAAGTCCGGCGCGTCTTCCCCATGTAATTTTTGAGGATGCTCGACTCGTCCAGAGCGACGCCTGCTGCTTCCGGAATCAGATCGAGGAACTTGTGCAACCGCTCGTAATTCAAAACATTGATCGCTCCCGGCCAAAAATCCTCCGGTTCGCGGATATGTTTTGCGACGATGCCGAACCGGACGCCTTCGCTCACGGTCTGCGCGGCAACGGCCAGCGGCGTGAGAATGAAAACGGCTTTGCCGGTGTGCTTGCAAACCTGCCGGGCCCATTCGAGTTGTTGCAATGTCTTGCCGAGCCCGCACTCCTCGAACATGGCCGAGCGGCCGAGCCGGATCGCGCGGGCGACGATGAGCTTCTGCCACTCGAATAAATGGCCGTTGAGAATGTCCGGCTCAAATCCGCAGGCGAGGGTTTTGCGGACTTTGCCGGCGATGAATTGATCGTAGGTTTTCATTTTTTGAATAGAATCATCCAGCCCCATTGATTACCGATAGCGGTCCAGTAACAGCCGACTCGCTTCAGGACGCGGCTCGCAGCAGCGCCGGCCCCTTGCGAGCGAATCCATTTTGCATCCGGCCAAATCACACCGGCCAGAGTCGAAGCGTAGTGCGGACCGTGCCCGTGCGTTCGAGCGTATTGTCTGAGTCGGGTTACAGATTCGGCATCGGTCACTTTTGTTTTCACTCTTCTCATTTCCATTTCATTTCTTGCGAACGTTCTGGGTTGTGGCCGTTCCGTCATGGGCGGCGTTCAGCCATTCGAGGTTGTCTTCGTCCGTCTCTTCAATCACAAAAGCCCCATGCCGGTCTTCGTGCGAGATTGAGAGGCCGTGCTGTTTGCAGACTTCGCTGACGGCTTTGAGGAACGCGTCCACGCGCTTGTTCCTCCGCTCGTCGTTGTGGGTTAGGTTCCAGCGTTTCATTTCGCAAACTCCGTATTATCGCCGCGGGCAAGCATCACCGACGCTTCCGCAAGGCATTCGCGGCACATTCGCATTTCAAAACCGCCGTTGTGCCGGGGTGAAATCACAAGCACCCTGCCGTCCGCCCTGTCCTGTCGGCGACATGAGACACAAGAGCCGACAAGGCAAGCTGGCCGCCAATGGAGTTCTGGCCCTTCGCTCATTTCGCAAATTCCGGGAAATAAAATTGACCGGCGCGTTCGACGATCTCCTTGGCCTGGATTCGTTCCTGTGAGTGTTCGCCGTGGCGGTGGGCGATGATGCTGAACCAGCCAAACTCCACGTCGTGCTTGCGGAGCCGGAGCTTTGGCCGGCCGTCCTCTTCGCGTTGCGCCGTGTCGGAGTGTTTCATCATCACGACGGCGATATGATGCAACTCGTGATCGAGCAACGCCCGCTGTTGCTCCTCGCTCGCGGTCTGAGTCCACCAGTAGTAATCCAGCGCAATCTCCGCGTCACCCCGGCCAAGCGCGCGGTCCTTGAGCCCGAGCTTGCGCGTGATGGCCAGGCATTTGACGCCGTTCTTTTTGAGCGCATCGTTGATCGGGTGGTTGTCTTCGTCCAGGTCGCAAATCGCCCAGACAAAATCTATCTTCACGCGTGCATCCAATAACGGTTTGTGCGTGTCGTATTTGCAGAGGAGTTCGGAGGCGAGTGTGGTTACCGATTCGTCGCAGCGTTGGTAGGTGGTGGGCATGGGGGTTAGAGTTGAGGTTGTCCGTCTGTTAGCTGGGGATGTTCGCTTCGGATTTCGTCCAAGCGTCGTTGCGCCCGCTCCAATTCTTTTTGCAATCCCCGGACTTCGGCTTGGCGGGTTGAAAGCTGGTAGAGGTCTTCGATGGATTGCAGGAGCGACCGCTTATGGTCCTCGACCAGTTGCTCCGCGCGTGCTTGAAGTTGCTGTGTCACCTTGGACGGGTCGTCACCTTCATCCAAGGTCGCGGTCATGCTCACGCTCGGACGGAGGTTCGAATAATCCTCATGCGGATGTTTGAAGGTTCGGCCGGCGTTAACTGTGATTGTCGTTATTTTCATTTTTGTGCTCCTTTGTTGGTTTGAGTTTCATTGATTGTCTGCGGTGAGGGTTTCATTCGCGGCTTGCTGGCAGGGGTCTTGACCCGCGAGCCATCGATCAACTAAATATTTTGAGCCTGTTCTATCGCCACAGTTCGTTGATTCCACTCGCCCGGTTCTGCTTCTGAAATCATTCACCATTTCAGTCGCCCATTCGCGGTCGGTTTCGCTTAGGGATGGATAGTTCGTGGTTTGGAGGTTTGTTCCGCGAGTTTGTAAACCGGCATTCCGCGATTTATTTTTCGCTGAGTTAAATCGTGGCCGTCAATCCAGTCTGCGGCGGCTTGTTCGACGGCGTATCTGGCCAGCGGATGCGTTGAAATCGGGCGTCCCGCGCCCGTCCTGAAATCTAAAACCATCGCCTCGGCCCAGAGTTTGTCGTGATCATTCATTTGACGTTTGGTTGTTCGAGTTCCTCCGCGAGCAAGATGGCAGAGTGATGGGGAACGGTCCAGGAGTAGCCTTTGCAGCATTCCTTATCGAACAGTGAAGCCGCGTGGCGCAAGGCATCCGCTTGAATCGCGGCGATGACTCTTTCGGTTCTCCATCCCGGATCACCACCGAGTAGAATATCGGCCATTGTCGATTCGCCGATTGCTGTGAGCCATTCGATTGCTGGTTTCATTCCCCCTCCACAAATTTTAGAAACTCCTCAAACGAACGGCAGACGGTAGCCCGATGGTTTAATTTCTGCGCCCAAGCGAGCCAGGCGCGTTGTTCCGGTCGGAGCTTGCCCGTCGCGGACTTCGCTTCCACCAGGAGCACGCGCCCGCCATGGGCGAAGATCGCGAAGTCAGGCACGCCGATTCCGACGGAGCTTGGCATGTCCATGCGCGAGTGAATCACAAGCCATCCGCGCGCCGTGCATTCGGCCAGAATCCGATCATGCAGTTTCTTCTCGCGAATATCCGTTGTCGTGATGGTGATAGAAAGGTCCGCTGCCGCCTCCGGCTGCCGGATTTTGTTTTGGTTCAGGCGCGCGAGCATTTGCTGGAGGTCGAAGGTGGAGATGCTCATGGCTCTGGCGCGGTTGCTCTGGCCATTCTCCGCTTCCGGTTCTGCCGGTCGTTGTTCCTTTCCCTGTCTTCGTTGCAAGCGGAGCACCGCATTATCCGGCTGATCGCCTCCGCGATTTCCGGCGGGCAATCGTCGGGGAATGTTCGCGGCATTTTACGGCCGCACTTGGGGCAGGGGAATTCGCGGGTCATGGCTTGTCTCCTTTGTCGGAATTGTCCTCCGAAGAATCATCCGCCGATTCTTCCCGGTCTGGTTCCGGTCGCGGATCGTAAATCGCGCGAAGCTTCTTTTTGGATACGCCGTGGCCGCGGAACAATTCGGATTCGGATTGGCTTGAGCAGGGGTCTATGGGATTCATAATTTGATGTTCTGGCGCATTTCAGCAAACAGTTTGGCGGCTTCTACGTCGCTCGCAGGCCGACTTGATTTTGGATGTCCCGCTTCAATCACTGGCATTACCCCACGCGCCAGAGCTTGAATTTGTGGCAGGTCAGCGGTCCGCAACGTTTCGATGAACAGGATTAGGAGCCTCTGTTTGTGCTGGGTTAATTCGTCCTCGGTGAAGACGTTTGAAAAATAGAAAACTCGCCCCGTCTTAATAATTTCAAAACAATTCGCTGGCGCGGCGGTATGGGCAACGTCCTCCGCATAGTCGTGGCAGGATTCGCAGAGAGTTACCAAATCCAATTCAGTGGATTCCCAAGGCTCCATGCCGGCATGATAAAAATAATGATGGACGTGGAGGGTATTTGTTTTGTCTCCGCAAAACTGGCAGGCCCATCCGTCGCGGTTCAGAATTTCCAAGCGCCGTTTTTGCCATCGAGGATCACGAAGCTTTTCGCTGTAGGTCATTTGTTCAAAACCATTCCGCCCCCCGAAAGTGATACCGGCGTGCAATGGAGCCGCAGTCGGAAGACGGAATGGAAGTTGAATGGTCATCGCACTTTCAAGGCTGTATCAAAGCCGGGTTTAATTTCTCAATCGCATCGCTGAATTGCAATCTGATTGTTCATCGGATTGTCCTCGGTTGAAATTCCCGCCAGCGTATGTTCGCGACGGCGGCGGCGGAAATCAATTCGCTGCCCTCGCGAATCGCTGATTCAATATCGGCCACGACACGGATGAATTTGTCCGCGCTTTCCCGGTAACGAAGACGCCAGTTGGCGCCGTAGGCGGTTTGTTCTTCGGAGGTGAACAAGGAGAACAGTCTTTCTAGTGCGTCCCGTTCCCCGGATTTCACTTTAGTGGCTTTCAACCTTTGAACCCCTTTCAAAGCTTTAAAGCTTTTAACTGAGGGTTCTGGGTTAGTGGGAAGTAGCTGCTTCCCCGGATTGTGCTGGAAACTTCCCACGGAGCGACCGTTTTTTTCCGTTTCTGTCGTGGGAAGTAGCTGCTTCCCCGGATTGTGCTGGAAAACATTAAGATGAAGCTGGTTTCTGTCCGTCTGGATTCTATACCGATTTTTGACGCACCTGTGACGAGTAACGGAGAGCAAACCCTGCCCCTCTAGGTCCTTAATTCGATCCTGGACGGCTCGCCGGCTGATTCCGCAAGCCTCACCGATGGCGCGCGTGGAAGGAAAGCAAGCGCCGTCTTTGTCGGCCCGGTCCGCTAAATAAATCAGGACGAGTTTTTGAGTTGGAGTGTTCGCTTTGAGAGGCCATACACGGTCAAGAATTTTGTTGGACATTGCGGGAGGTTGGAAGAACAAAAGCCGCCCGGAGAGCAGGTGAAAGAGCGGCAGCATCTCCGCTCCCCTTGCGGGGCTGCCCAAGCAGGCGGCTAAATTAAATCTATGCTTTAGAAGTGACTCTTTCACAAGTCCGATGCGGTTGACTATGGACTCATCCGGTCCCGCTGCAATTGGAAGTTGTTAACGAACTGTTCACTGGCGGAATCCAGAGCCCCTGCCGCCCAACAATTGGAATCGGATCTCGGAGTGCTCGGCAATTTCGGGTAAGCCAAGCAAATCTGCCCGGGGTGTAATCTCCAAGATCCCGTTCTGCTTTTCCAATTGATGGCCTCAACTCATTAACCCGCTCAGTCGGCCAACAGTCATAAAGTTCCACGATGCAGAGCGCGAATCCGAAAGGCAGTTGCCCGCAATTAGCCAATACGAAATCGGGGCATTCTCCAAACTTTGGCTTTCTTTTAGCGGAGCAAATGAGTAAGTCGCCACGGTAGCTTGTCGGCCAGCTTCTGGTTTCGATTTGCTTCGCGCCGGACGCCATCGCCGACGCCCACGGTTGCCAAAGTGAAATCGCTCGCATCATCTCGGATATCTCACCTTAAAAACCCACTGCGCGTTGCTCTCTCCGACCTGGACCGATTCGATGACCAGTTCCCCGCAAGCGGCGCGGGCGATGATCCCCTCAAATTCGTCCGGCGTGTCGCTGATGAGCAGCCGGGGGCGGATGTCGAAGATGAGTTCGGGTTGGGATGTTATTTGTCGCATAGCCACACGCGCACGACTTTTGTTGCGGGTTTCTTGGGACGGGCTTTCTCAGCCTCGATTCGAGTTGAAAACAACGCTGGAGTTTTACTGTCCGCACCGAGCATGAAGTATGGCCAATGCCTCTTCGGCTTCCCGATTCGCACGGCGTAATATTTTTCTTTTATCACGGCTTTGCCTCGTCCGGTATCACCCCGCGCAGCATGTCGGCCAGCGACACAAACTCGTGATCGTCGGAATGCCCCTCCCACCGTTGCGCCCGTCCGCAAAATCGCCCGTCCTCGGAAATGTGAAAGCACGGAGGCCCGCCGTTGAGAACGACCTGTTGCCAGTCCATTTGATCGGCGGCGACGATGTGCGCTAATTGGTTTGCGGTTCTCACGATCGGCACACCCATAAATCAGCCCCTTCCTTCCGCCACGATTTCACCGAAGTATCGCACCATTCATCATCGCCGATCTTGTAGAAGATTCCGCCGAGAGCCTTGAGCGATGCCGTATCGTGAGTCTGCCGGGTATCGAGCGCGGCCAGCAATTCGGCGCTCTTGGGCGTCTCCGGCTCCCGCGAATTCCGCAACCATCCGCGTCCGACTCTGCGGCGCGTTGCGTGGCGGCGCTGGCGTTCGTTCATGGTTTCCTGCTGCTTGCGCCACTCGCTCCAGTCGAATAGGTCATCGCTCATCTCTCCAACTCCTGACGGTTTCAACAAACTGCTTTCGCTGCTCCTCAACAACGCGGTCCCGCGCCTCTTCAATCTCCCGGTCGATAATCCGCCGCAGGCTCCTTTTGATGTCCCAGAGGCAGACCGTGAAAACGAATGCCATCACCGATCCGCCAGAAAGGAAACCGAAGATGAAGATTGCGAGCGGGTTCATGGCTTCTGATGCTTTCTCCTGTAATCCACCAGCATACTCGCAGCATCGTTCAGGTAGTCCGTTGGCCATTCTAGTCCTGTTGTTCTTCGACCAGGATTCTCCCACAGCCATTTCTGAGCGAACTTCAGCGCGGCGCGTCTCTCGCTGATTACGTCCGCATCAGAACCGCGCGCTGGAGACAACGGAGCCTCGCCATGTGGCCGTTCAGTGATCTTTGTTCCGCCATCCTTCCAATCTCGGATTTCGATTTCTCGGCTCATACATCAATCGACTTCTGCGCCCTTGGCAGCGTCACGCCCGCCTTCGGCACCTTCTTGCATTCGAGTCCGGGGATGCTCGTCATTCCGCCTTCAAGCAGTTCCTTCACGACACCTTTGCGGACTTCGATGTTGAGCACGTCCCACTTGCCGGTCGAGAGCACCCACCGCGCAAGCTCAATGACGTTCACAATTTTAATCTCCCAATCCTCGCGGATCTTCTGCCCAGCCGCGCGAGTCGGAGTGGACGGCAGCGGGGTTTCCATTGCCTGCCGCCGGCTGAAATCGTCCATGACGAGTTGCTGCGCTTCCAGGGTTGGCGGCGCCGCGGCCATCGCTTGGGCCTTTTCGCGTTCCAGCTTGGCAAGCGCCTCCTGCGCCAGCGCCCGCTCTGCGGCCAGCCTGCGGTTCTCGGCCAGCCCAAACTCGCCGGCCAGGTGAGCGATGCGCCCGTTCTCCTTGTCGAGTTCGTCCGTGAGCATTCGAAACGTCACGTCGAGCTTCCTGCCGATATGCACCAGCGGGTCTTTGGCCGCGCGGTAAGCCTCCTCGATCTGTTTGCGGACGGTCTTGAGCGCGACTTGCGCCTTATTCGCCGCTTCGTTTTCCTCTGGCGTCCGAACCGAGCCGATGAGAGCGCCGAGGCTTAGGGCCTCTTCGATGAGTTGCTGCGCGGCGTCGGTTGCGGCGACGCTGCCAGAGTCGTGGCTGATTAGGATTAGGGATTCACTCATATTCAATATTTTGGCCGGACACGGTTCTTGGTCACCTGGTGAACGCGCTTTTCAAAGAGCGGATCGAGGTTTATGCCGTCGCGTTGAAACACTCCGCGCGCGTCCGGACTATTGATCCCCTTGCGAACAATCTCGATTGCCTGCATGGCTTGAGTCATTCAATCCCTTCAAGAGCGGCAACGGCGCCCACTACACCCCGCGCTTCGCTGAGGCTCATTCCCCGGAGGGTTTCCCCAATCTTCTGCAACGCCTCCCCTTCCGCGGCGATTGCCTTTCCTTTCGCTATTATCGCTTCGGATGGCTCTTCGCATTCGGCCTTGAGGATTTGCCGCAGGTGTTGGACGGCCTTGATCTTGGTCATTTCGCGTCCTCCAGTTGTTTCGCTTCCCGCTCCTGAAACTGAATGTTCAAGCAGGCGGCGATTGTTTGCGCGTCGTGCGCGTCCGAACATCGGCAAATGCGAACCTGGCGCACTAGGTCAACGACGGCGTGTTCGCTCCAAAGGTGTCCGGGGCTTTCTATGATTGCGACGAAGCGGTTCATTTGGGCGCCTCCAATAATGTTGGAACGCATTCTCTCGCGGTAAGGATTCGGATGGCTACTTCGCTGGCGTTGGCCGCAGTTTCGGCGCTGTTACCGCTCTTGCACGGTTTGATTAGCCGGTCGGTCGAATGACCGCACGCCGAGCAAACTAATCGCATATCGGGTTCGCTGACATGAATCAGGATGCCATCTACAACCTCGTCATGCGAATATGTCGCCAACGTTGGCGGGTGCATGGTTCCGCACGCTCGGCAAATAGGTCGCAGGAAGTTCACCATTGCCGGCGGATTTAGTTCATCGAAAACGCATTGGTTCATTTCCCCTCCTTCGCGGACTTCAGCCCCGCGACGAACATTGTCTTGTTCCGCAGAAACCGCTTGGCCAGTTCGCCGGGAATTTCCGGCCAGGTGGATCGGCTTCCCGCGTCCGTGTCGTTGCCGCTCCCTTCGCCCCACCGTTGATAAGCGTCAAACGCGCAGCCGTTATCCTCCGCGAGTTTCTGAATCTGAGCCTGCGGCGAGTCCGCTGTTATTTCGGATTTCGCCGCAGGGTTCTTGGCGGTTTCCGGGCTGAGGTCGGGGTTGCTGTCGTCATTATCTTTCGACAGGTTTTCTGCCGGCAAGATCGGCAAAGCGCCGAGTCCCTCGCCTTCCGGCATTACTTCTACTTCCTGCCGAAGAAACAGTCCTCCGCAAACCGTGGGGAATGCACGGCGCAAGCATGACGCCTCGGCGCACTTCACAATCATTCCGCCCGGGTCAACCTTCCAGCGCGCCATCGGGTCTCCATTGTCGTTGACCTTCATAAACACTTTCAGGTTGAGGCGTTCCTCCATTGGAATCGAAACATCCTTGAGTTTGAGATGAGCCCAACCGCCGAGCAATTCCTGTTCGCCAATCAGATAGAAATCCCCGGTCAAGTTTTCCAGCCTTCCATTCTCGCGAACGATCACGCCCGCCTTGAGCCCGTCAAAACGCGGGTGGATCTCCGCGCGCTTGATGAGAGCCTGATATGCCGTGATGAGTTCAAAGGCCGGGCCCTTGACGGTATCGTAACCCTGAAGGAAGCAATCGCCTTCCAGCGGGGAAAGTCGCCGCGCGACGCAGAGGCCGATAAACCGAACAGCATCGCGTTCAGAGCACGTCTTGCCGCTCTTGGTCGGTATCGCGATGTACTGCTGAACCATTTTGACGGTCAGCTTGATTTTGTCATGGCCACCCAGCGGTATGTATTCGGCCAGGGATCGTTCCTCCGTTTTTTGAATTGCATTGCTCATATTGTCTCCCAGATAAGTTGGACCAGCGATTCGTGACAGTTGTAAAGCGCCCGCGGGTCAAGCCAGTCGTTTGCGCGGTTCCCTGGCGACACACCGAGACTTTTCCTCCCTTGGCAGTTGTCTTCAAACGCTTCACCTTCACCGAGCACCAAGCGGTCTCCGACATTCGGCATCACGGGATACAACCCGCGCATGATGTCGCCAATGTGTTCGCTCTTGCGCGGTTCAATGACGTGGGCAACGAGCCTGCCTTTGCCTTTCGGGAAAAACATTTCGGCTTGCGCTTCGGTTCCATCCTCCATGAGAAACACAGATCCGTATTGATCAGACCTGCGCTCATGCGGCATCCAGGTCAGCACTCCGATGCCGACTAGAATTTGATCAGGCTTTGGTTTCGTCGCGTTCATTCGACACCTCCATTCCCGCAAACCACTTTCGTTCTCTCAACTTCGACGAATTCCGAATTGCTGGCAACGACTTCAGTCTTCGGAATGCGGACCGTCTCCTTTTCAAGCCGGCAGCACGGCGGAAGTTCGGTGCAAAACACGTTCACGGTCAATCCGCCTGCTTCCCCGAAGACGTTCACCCAAATGTGATCGGCCTGAATGATCTGTTTGCCGCGCTCCCCGATGCCGAGCAGACGCATGATCTCGGTTGCGTGTTGATAGCATTCAACGCCATGAATCGTGACAGACCGATAGCTCGGAGAAACGCTTACAGCGACGGACGCCCCCGGAAACAATTCCGCGATGCCGTCGAGCAGCGCCTTGAGTTGGGAAAGTTTGGAGTTCATAGTCCGTTCATGCTCTCGACCTGGTTTCCCCGTTCCTCGACCGGATAGAGCGCCAAAAAATCCAGCCCCATCTCAGTTCCGCTTTTGTAGCCGCCGTTTTCAATCCGCTCGCGTTCCGAATCCGGCAACGCGCGGGAGAAATCGGCCCATTGTTTGTCCGCTTCGTCCGGTCGCAACTGCGCGGCTTTGGCGAATGCTGTCAGGAATTCGTTCATGCCACCCTCCTGACTTCCGTTGTCTTCTCTCCGTGGCGTGGGTGACATGACCTTACCACCTGCACCGCTTCACCGACGGCCAGTGCCGCCACCGACCGCCTGTCCGCGTCAATCCGCTCGCGCTGGCTCTTCGCCAGAGCCGTTCCCCATCGGGCTTGAGGTAGTTCTCCCAGCTTGAACGAATCCCAGTGCCCACCGCCGAAGGTGATTACAATCTCCCCGCGTTGCGCTGCGGCAACCGCTCCGTCGCCGAGTTGTTCTAGTTTCATGCCGTCCTCCCTTCAGCCTTGTCGATTGCATCGCGAGCGGTTTCGAGCGCCGCCCTAAACTCCGTAGTGCGCATGTCCTCGCTGAATTTGCGCTCGGCGGCCATCCGGTCAAGCCATGCCAGCGTATCGCCGGCAAGTTTGCACGCATTGAGAAGATCCGGCGCGGCGGCGATTAGAGCGGCGTTGGCTTCATGTTCGTCGGCGTGTCGTGAATTGGTGTGCAGGATTTCCGCGACTCGCTTGTTATCCGGGCCGTAAATACAATTACCAGGCAACCCAGTCGCGGCATCTCCCCAAAACGGAGTTTGCATCCACGGTCCTCTTGTGTGCGTTACGGTCGATTCTGTTTTCATCGTTACCTCCAAAAAAACTCCACTCCCCCGGTCGGGTGATGAGCCCGGCGAACCAACGAGGAGCGCAAGGGAGTGGAGAGAGTTTCTATTGTCATCGTTCACCGTGACTCGAATCTTACCCAGTGGGGAAGATAGCGCAAACACTATTTCAAACTATTTCGACTAAGGGAAAGTCGCAGGCGGAGTAGGGGAAACTCTTAGGCTGGCTGCTGCTCGCAAAGCATCGGCAGCCTCCGCATGATCTCAGGCAGCGACAGCGGTTCGGGTTGCCGCTCGCCTCGTTCCCACTTCAAGACCGCGCCTTCCGAGACTCCGAGAATTTGCGCGGCCTTCGCTCGGCTGAGTTTGCCGCGCGCCTTCCGCAGTTCCTTGCCGAAATTTTTCATTGCTCGGAAAACTTGCACAATGGGGAAGGGTTGGCAAGACTGCGTGTTGATGAAAGAACACCAATTGCGAGTCGTAACCGAGAAGTCCGAACTGGATGTGAAGCGCGGGAAGCTAACCGTCTTTATCGGCGGGGATGTTTGGCGGGGATTGGATGAACTTGAGCAGTCGCGATTGAATCGGCAACTCGAAGCGATGACTCTTTACTCCAACATTCTCGGCGATCGCATAGCCGCATTCGCTTAGCGGACGGGCACCTGGAAGGCCGCGCGCGGTAGCTCACGCGTTCATGTCCCGCACGCGGCAACCTTCGCCTGAACGCAAGCGTCGGTCAGGTAGTCAAGTCGTGAAACTCCGCATTCGGCACGCCGTTAATCCACTCAAGCAACTGATCTCGCGCGCCGGTCGCAGTCGAGAAACTGCGGTCAAACTTCCACGGAGGACCGATGTTCTCAGACCCCACGGCGCGGAAAGGTTTCTGGCCGTCCCTCGGATCGTGCATCAGGAAAAAGACCACGGTGCCGTTCACAGGCGAAGGGCAACCCTCATGCCGTCCCTGATGCCACTCGCGGCCGCTAACACAAACTGCGCCTTCTCAATGTCGATCTTCGTCCCGACGGTCTGGTCAAAAAGAAACGTTGCCGACTCGATCGCGATTCGCGCGCGGTCCGAGCGCAGTTCCCGCACCGGCAAACTCGCGATGATTCCCCGGAGCAAATCCCCCGTGACAATCTTCTGTTCAACAAGCCGGTCCAGTTGCACATAAGCCGTCTCGAAATGGAGCCGCCAAACCGCGTTTTCCAGAAGCGCCTCGCTCGTCCCAATCGAAGCCGCCGCGTATGCCAGGTTGTGAATATCGGCCAGCTTCTGCTCCTGGCTCGAACCTTTGGAGAGCAGGGCGCATCCGCTGAAACTGATTACCGAGACCGACGCGAGCGCGAGCGCGACGCAGAGCAACAGGGCATCGCCGAACTTGAGGATTGGGTTTTTCATGGTTTGGTTTCTGACTGCGGTAAGCATTCGTTAAGCCACGGGGTCTGCGGCTTCCTTGCCGCGCTGCCAGCCTTTGATTCCGAGCGTTCCCAGGATGAGCCCGACTTGTTCCATTGAGAGCGGTTGAAGGACGGCCGTTTTGATCGTGACGTAAAGCCAGCCGGCGAGAATCACCGCGACAATTAGAGCGGTCGCAATCCGCATAGTGGACGGGTTGCCGTCGGCTTCGGCCAGGGCTCGCGCAATGAAGTTCACAGCTTTATCGGGGGGTCGGAGTCGTTGAGGTTGATCGGCGCTTTCGGTTTGAATGCCTTCCAGAGTTTCAGGAGGCCGTAAACGAGTGTGACGAACAGCACCGCAATCCGAAGCGTCTGCTCCAGATTTGTGAAGCTCACCAGCAAAGCCATAGATGATCCCAACCAAACCCGGGCTTGCTCGTTATGAATCGCGCCATGCATTCATTCACCGCCCATTGTCCACCGTGGTTGTCCACGCGCGCGAAAAGACTTCAAATCGGGAGGCGGTTCGTGGAAGGTTTCGGCATGTGCCTCTCACTGAAAATTAGCAGACCCGGCGACGTGCTGGCCGAAGGGCAACACGAAGGATACGAGTGGGTGGTCATCCACAACCAGATCGGATACCGATGCGGCTATGTGCGCGTTCCCAAAGGTCATCCGTGGCACGGCAAGCCGTATGACGAAATAAAAGCGGAAGTTCACGGAGGACTGACGTTCGCCGAACCGGACAAGCCTTGCGACAAGCCGGGTGAAGATGACGCCTACTGGGTCGGCTTTGACTGCGCTCATCTCGGGGATGCGCCAGACCCATCGTTGCCGACGGCAGCATGAAATTCATCTGCAACCTCGGCGCGAAATGGTGCAACCTGGAGGAAGTCCAGCGGAATGCCCGCTCAGGGGATGAGATCGTGTTGCAGGCGCCTGAGTCGCAAAAGTGGATTGCCGAGAACGTGGCCGCGAATATCCGCTCCCATCTCGCGACGCTCAGAAGGAACGTTCCCGTCTCGATCGAGGTATCTGTCCCCGCCGCTACGCCGCTAGAACGCCAGGAGCAAGCCCAGCGAACAGCACAACGCGCTTGATGTCGGCCCAGCTTCCGAGACATTCCAGACTCAGCTTGCCCCGTTCCCAGTCCAAGTGCCAAAGCTGGCCGTCGCCGTGGGGTGTGAGTGCAACTCGTCGCGCCAGAAGATTGCCGTGGATGATGACCGGCTCGCCAGCCGGGTCGGGATTCCCTGCTGAATGCATTGCTCACTAATCGCCTTCAACGGGCTTGCGGTCAATGCCGCATTCCGGCAAACATTCGCCAGCGCGCGGTGACAGCCTCCCTGCTGAAAGGCCGAAGAACAGCTCCGTGACGTGACTCGGAGCGCAATGAACACAAACGAGGACCGCCGCGCGCGGTTTTATCTCACGTCCGCTGAAACTTCAAACCGGGTTGCGCCGGTCAGGAAAGAAGTATTGGTCACGTCGTTGGTCAGGTTGCTCATCAGCGAGCCGTAAATCCGAATCTTCGTCCCTGTCGTGCTCCCTGAAATTGAGACTGGACTTCCAGCGGATAAATTTCCGATCAAAACACAGTCGCGCAGGACGCTGTTCGTGTTTGCCGCAAACTCGAACCGGAGCGCCGAGCCGGCGTTAGACGTTTCTGCGGACGTGAGCTTGCATCGGTTCAGCGTTACGTGCGCCGCCGCAGCTCTGACCTGGACCGCAGCCAACCCGCTGCTATCCGATACGGCGACGGTAGAGTCTTCGATGGTGCAAATGGTATTCGTTCCGCCTCCCCCGACCATGACCGCGTAACCGAATGGAGAATTGATCGTCCGCGCACGAATGGTCACGGTCGAATTGTTGAAGATCTGGAGCACGGCGTCCCCGGATTGATTTTCCAGGATGTCGAATCCTTCAATGATGCTGGTAGCATCAATGGAATCTGCGTTATCGTCCCAGATCGCGCCGGAGCCTCCGGTGAAAATCACACTCGCTCCGAAGCCATGCCAGTTCACTCCGTTTTTCAGCAGGTTCTTTTCGTCGTAGGTACCCGGCATCACAAATATCGTATCGCCGCTGATGGCGTTTGTCTTTGCCGCTCCGAGCGTGAGAAACGGCTTGGACGCATCGCCCCTTGCGCCCGTTGAATTGTTCCCGTTCTTGGCAACCCAAACAGAGTTTGTCAGTTCAACTCCACCGCCGCCGCTGCTTGCGATTCCGCCAGTAACACCGCCGCCGCTGGCCAAAATGTTCCAGTTGGTTCCGCCGCGGGATCGCAGTTGCACCCCGCCGAAATTGTTTGAGACCACGAGATTCGTCAGGAGCGTGTCTATTCGGTCCCCGCTGGCCGGGTAGATTTTGAGCGTGTTCGTTCCCGCGCTCCCGCCTTCATCCTTCAAAACGAAAAGTAAATTGCTCGCGCTGGCCGCGCTGGGCAGGGTCAAAATCAGGTTCGTGTTCGAGCGGGTATCGACCCCGATGTATAAATCATTGGTAGTGAGTGTGTAGTTTGTGGACACGAGGTAGCGGCCGTGGAGACCAAAACCCGCCTGCAGTTCCAGCCGCCCGCTCAATTCCAGTCGGCCGAGGCGGCGCGTTTGCGAGTAGGCGTCCAGGTCCTGCCAGAGCCGCGTCGGGTTATTCGTCTGCGGAACGCTGTCCTCTGCGGACATCGGCACGCGGATGATCGTTTGCACCACTCCCACCGTCTGAGTCGAGTAAGTCACCTTGCCGTAGTTCGTCGGGCTGAGCGTGATCGTTAGCGCCGTGTCGTTGGTCGCGCGGAACGTGACGTTGGTTCCCGCGCTCGCGGTCATCGACTGAATCCCGGTGAATGGATAACTGCCAGCCTGTACGACCAGGCTCAACAGGATTTGACTCGCGGTGTAGTTCGTGAGCACGCGCACCTGAGTTGAGGCTGATGCAACCGAGTTCGTGAAAGTCCGAGCGTCTCCGTTGAGCGTATATTTCTGGCCGCTTGTGGCGTTCGTGAGCGCGGCGGAGTTTGTAATCGTGATCGTTGCGGATACGACCGTTGAGGCTTCGGCTTGAAAACAAAACGCAGAGACGCAGAGAGCGCAAAGGAGCGCGGAGAGGAAATTTCTCATTCTTGGGTTGAAGTTATGGAAACTATGCAAACGGCTGCCGCCAGTCGCTTGGTCAAAAATAGATACAACTGCTCCTCTGCTTCCCGGATCGGGTCTGGCTCCGCGTCAAAGATGTTCGCATCTAGTGGAGCTGCTTCTGTGAGACGCGTTCCGAGCTGTTCCCAAATCCGAACGCACGTCGCCACGTCCAGCGGAATCGGATAGAAAGTCGGTTTGGCTTTGATTTTTCTCATGTCAGTCGAACCGTTTGGAAGCTCCCGTCCGTGTCCGGATAGAGCGCGTAGGTGATTGAGCCGTTCTGCAGAATCAGCGGATTGCCTGCGGAAGCTGGGATGATTCGTTGCAGAAAAAGCGCCTGGCACGTCTCCGCGGAAATCGGAGTTGGCAGCGCCGCCTCCTCAAGCCCGCCGTCTTTGATGACTGCCGCCTGGATACGAACGAGCCTTGAAAGCACCGTCCTTGGCAAACCGCCGTCGAGCATCTTGACTTCAAAATAGGCATCCGCCTGCGCGCTGGAGCCGAGCAGCGTAGCAATCGCCGCCGTGTTCATCGGCAAGTCCGCCGCGAAATAGGGGTCGGCCAGATCGTCGCTCGCTGTAAAGCTGAAGGCTTGCGTGTAAAGGAGAGATGTATTTCCAACCTTGCGTCCGAGCGCCATTTCGAGAGTGAGCCCAGAAACGGGAATCGGCGCGAAGTCCGAGACGCGAGAAAAGCCAGCAAGCAATGTCACTCGTAGCGAAAGCGTGTCCTCCTGAACAAAGGCTGGCATCTCCGCAATCGAGGAATCGCTGACGCCCACGACCGGAAGGGAGCGGTCGGTGTCGATGTAGAGTCTGTGAAAGGACATTACGGGAAGGGGGTTAGGTCAACGGTTTAAGCATCTCCAAAGCTGAAAACTGAATCGGTGCTCTGAAATTTCGTCCCAGTGAAGAAGCTCGCGCTCAGCCCATTGTTGAACAGCCCTTCACCGAATTGCCCCGCCCCATACTTCGCCGTGCTCGGAGTGCCGGTATCCATGCGCGCAAGGGGATAGCCGTTCAGCGAATCGGAGAGCGTTCCCGCGTCGGTCCCGTCCACGCCTTCAAGTTCCCAGTAGGCGAGCAGGCCGGCGCGGTCCACGCCAGAGAAGTCCAATCCGGCGCCGCCGTTGTAATCGTCTGCGGCATCGGATTCATTCAGCGCGCGGTCCTTCCACAGCGCAACTTCGTCAAGCCTTGGGATCGGGTCCGCGCCGGAGCCCAGAAAAAACCAATCAACGCTCAAATTGAAGCCAGGACCCAGCGTCGTCGCAATCACCGGCAATGATAATGCCCGTGCGCTCGCATTGAGTTGCGCGAAGAAACTGTCGCCGTCGAATCCGCCGACAAAATAATTCCAGTCGGTCAGTGAAAAAGCCTCCAGCGGATGTGCTGTGATTCCGCCTGCGCCGATTGTTATGTTTCCGCCGTCCACCTGAACAGACCAGCCGGGTCCGAATGCAAAATCGCAGTTGGCCGTCGTGCCGAATTTGAACCAGAAACGAATCGTGAACGGAATCCGCCGCCCGCGCGCGTTGTAGCCCGAATCGCGAAAAGCGTTCCCGTCCGAATCGAATGCGTTGAAATCGCTCACGAGGTTTTCGCCCAAGCCCAGCCGTCACTGAGCGCGAGCAATGTCACGTCGATCGTGCTGTCATCCTCGCCAGGCCGCGTGATTCCCAAGCCTGAACATTTCACCGCGTAGATGATCGTGGGCGTGATTGTCTCGCTCGTCACAGGTCCGTCCCCCGGTTCCGCGAGCACGGCGGGAACGAAACGCGGGATGATGGTTTGATTCTGCGTGGTCCAATCGTCCGGATCGACTTCAGTCTCATCCGTCGCGATGCGGAACGTCGCGGACTTGTATTTGAAGCTGAGTTTCTTTGTGGCCGTGCTGAACGTGGGGTCGTCCCAAGATTCAACCGCGATATCGTAAGTGATCTCGTCCGTTGTTCCGATGTTGCCGGGCGTCTCCCCGTTCAGCACGTCGCGGTCAAAAGACGATTGCCGCAGGTGAAACGGTTTCGCGATGAAAACATTCTCCGCTCCTATCGTGCGAACGATGACAGGATCTTCCGGGTCCGTGGTATCAAATGATACCGAGAGCGATCGGCACACGAAGTAATCCCCGGCCGTGGCATCCTTCAGGATGTATTGATCCACCGTGGTTCCGCTCTCGCCGGATTCCGCCGTGGACTCGATGACCGTTCCGCGCGTTGTCTTGCTGATGCGAATTCCCGGCCCAGCGAATAGTTCCAGGTCTCGGACGGTCCTATCCCAAAGCCATTGGAAAAACCGGGCCGCGTTGCTGAACCCTTCCGGGCGTCTTGGAATGCTGCCGTTCATTAAGCTGGAAGGTCCGTAATCTCGGCCCCATACATGACGATCGGCCACGAGGCCAAAGTCCATTCGAGCGCGATTTCCGTCCGATTGTTGCCCGAAAAAGTCCGACTCGTCCCGCGCCTGCGCCAGCCCCAGCGAAACAAAATCCCGTCATCCGGCCCGCCTACGGGGATGTCATTTATCAAATTCGCCATGAGCGAATCCGGCGATACTCCGGGCACGGCGCCGTCGAACAAATATGGCAGCGTGATTGTCGCCCGCGCTGAGTAGCCGTTCACCTCGAAGCTCGTGGTTCCGTGGAGCATGAGTGAAAGAAAGAAAGCTAGGTTTGGGTTGGCGACATATTCCGGCCCGGTTTTGATCGTGTTAAACGCGAACAACATGCTGCCGGTCCACTTTTTGAGATAAGCCAGATCGCGGTCCAGCAACGAAGCCGCCCAAGGTCCAATCACGACAAGGTTTGGATGCTCTCGCAAGTCGCGCTGAATCTCCGCTGTGTAGAGTTGCCAGGTTGAGGTTGCCGCTTCGGGGAAGCCAGGCGCGGCGCCCGTCGTGGTCATCACCAGCCGGCTCTTGCGCGCGTTTGCATCGAGAGAGAAACCCATTCCGGCGGTCCTCGCCTGGACCGCCAGTCCGTTCAGATTGTCGCCCGCGCTCTCGTATTCCTGCGTTGTGGTGTATCCCTTGGTCGGATCATAGTGCGTGCTGATCTTGGTCCGCACCGGCTGAACTGTTCCGTTGATCTTCGGCTTCGGCATAACTCAAAACTCCGTGTCGCCGAAGTCGCCCTGAGCCGGAGTTGCATTCAACTTGTCGATTCCCTTTTCGATCTTCGCCAGGTGTTGCTGCGACTTCTTTTGCACGTCGAGCATGGCCAGTTCCGGCGCGGCGGCGTAGGTGCCGAGAAACCCGCCGATTTTGTTTAGTTCGGTTGCGGCGTAGTCTTTTCTCCCTGCGCGCCCGGTCTCGTCATCCTTGACCCCCGTCAGTTCGTTTTCGCGCTTGGCGATTTCCAGGTTGCGCTGCGCAATCTCCTCGGCAGTGGCTTCGCCGTAGGGGTCAACATTCGCGGTCAATTCGGCGATTTCCTTTCTCAGAGCGAGCCGCTTTTCGTCGGCGGTCATGGCCATCATGTCGCCCTTGCGTTTTAATTCCGCGGTCTGTTCTTCGATCTTCTGGACGCGATCGGCGGATCTGGCGCGTTTGTCTTCCAGTGCGTCTTGATTACTCTTTTGCCTGTTGGCCACGCTGTCCTTGTTCTTGTCGAGCGCTTGGAGTTCTCGGGCGATTTCCAATTCGCGGAGTTGCAGAATCAAATCCGTCCGCTTGCTCAGGGCGTGATCCCCGGTCTGCGCGCGCTGCGCGGCAATGAGGCTCAATTCCTGTTGCAACTCCACGAAGTTCGAAGCGGTTTTTTTCTTCCCTTCCTTGGTATTGCCGAGTTCGTCCCGCTCCTTGATGATTCGCGCTTGCATCGCGGATAGGCGCGCCTCGTCCGGCGACTGGCCGGCGAAATCCTTGGCCAGCTTGTTGTATTCACCGCGAGCGTCCTCAAAGTGCTTTCCGAAGGATTTTAGAGGATTGAATTCCAGGCTTTTGCCTTCCGATTGCGCGGCGAATGCGTCCGACCAGACACCGGCAAAAGCGCGAACGGCGTCCTTGGCGACATTCATTCCCGTAGCCAAACCAGCCACAATGCCCTTGCCGGCCGCCTGAATGTTATGCCAGCCTTCGATCATCGAATCGTCGGCGGCCTTCATTTCGGCCATGAGCTCAGGCGGCAATGCCGAGGCTTTGGCGTGCTCCATCGCCTCCTTGGTCATCGCCTTGAGCGCCGGGATTGCTTCGCGCGCGTTTTTGTAAATCGTGGACAGGTCGGCTTCGATCTGCGGGGTTATTGAGCCGATTCCCTGAACGTATTCCTGCATCTCGGAGAAACCCGCCTTCATGTCTCCCGATTGAATGGACTCGCCGGAAATCCCAAGCCGCCTTAAGGCCGCCTCTTGTTTATCGCCTTTCGGCCCGCCTTCAGTCGCGATGCCCATTGCCTTCCCAAGCCGCTCGTAAAGGCTGGCCAGCGACTCGACCGTGGTACCGTTTTTCTTGGCGATGAGTTCGAGCGCCTGCAGTTCGGTCGCGGCCAGCCCGGTCCTGATTGATAGGTCTCCGATCTTGCTGGCCCATTCGAGCGTTTGGTGGATATACGTCTCCATCCCGACGATGGTTCCGAAGGCTGCGAGCTTATGGGTCAATTCCTCGCCAAGAGCGGAAGCGATGCCTTCGCCGTGTTTCTTCGCGATGACTTGAGCGGAATCGAGGCCAGCGGTGAACTGGCTCATGTTCAGACCGAGCGTCGCGATCAAACTTGGCATTTTGCCTCCTTGAGTTTCATCGCCGACGGCCCGCCGAGGCTTTCCCAATACTCAATCTGCGCGTCGGATTCCGCTTCGTGCGCGTTGTAAATGTCCAAGCCACCTTCTTGCTCCCAGTGCGCGGCCCAGCGCATCTTTGCGAGCCCCACCTTGTAATCCCATGCCTCGTCTTCGCTCAGGTGGAAATGCGTCATTAGCCATTGCTGCAACCGGAGGATGAACGGGCAACCGGGCAGGCGCGGCATGGCGCGGTCGGAGCGGGAGACTTGGGAGATGGGAAGCTCGAGGAGTCCTTCGGCGCGGTAGGCTAGAAAGGTTGCGAGTTCTCGCGGCATGTCGAAATGCAATCGCCAGTTGTTCCAGAGTTGCAACCGGGCGCGCCATTTCCAGATTGAGAGTTTAGGTCCGAGGAAATGATCCGAGCGCATCCTGCGGAGTTCGCCCCATGTCTGAGAACAGATGAGCACCGCGGCGGGCAATCCGTCGATTGAACCGCGCAGCGCGGCGTTGGATTCGCGGATTAGCCAGAGTTCGTGCCCCAAAGAATAGGGACGTAGGAGCATCCCAAGGCAAACGACCGGCGCGGGCAGAGCCGCCCTTGATAAAGCGGGCTCGTGCATGGGGAGAGTTACGCTTCGATTGCGGCCACGAGCAGGTCAACGTTATCCGTCGCCTTGCACGCATACCACGCGAGCGTGATTGCCTGATAGAAATTGACGCCAGAGCCGGGATAAATCGTATAGACCGCATCTGCGGAAGTGGTCGGATTGGTTGTTCCGACGAATACCCGGTTCGCGGCTTCGTAAGTAGCCTGGACTCCACCGGCTGACACTTTCTCTGCGGCAGTTAGCTGGCTCCATTTCTTGTTCAGATTCTTGAACGCGATATGCGCCGGAGCGGTGACGTCCCCGAATGTAATCGCCTCGCTTGTGCCTCCGATGATCTGGACGTTTTCAATCGCCTGAGCGCCGGCTTGGTTCAGCGTCTCGTCAGTATTAACGATGATTTCAGCGCCGCCTTTGGCCCAGGAGAGCTTCGTGGATTTTTTGATTTCGTTTGCCATTTGAAAAGTGGGTTATGTAACGGTGGTCGTGAGCGACGTGTTCTGCGCGTCGTCGTCGTATTTGCGGAGCTTCATCGACATCTTCCCCTGCTTGTGGCTTAGCTCAACCATGCCGCTGCCGACGTAGATGTAATCGCCGTTGAAGCTATCGACCGCGAAGTTTGCGAGGGTGACTTTATCCAGCGGTTCGAGGAAAACCGCCGTGGCGTTCGCCGCCGTTTTGCTGGCGCCCGAAGGCGTCCAGGTGATGTCGATTTCCCGGTGGCCGTTGGTGGCAATCAGCGAAGCGTCGAAATTGTTTTCGTCCTTAACCGCGTCCAGGTCGAAATTGTGAGATGCCTTGGCCGTTTCGAGAATGAAGGTCGCGTAGCCTTCGATTGAAATTGCTGTCCCGTCGTTCGCGAGTCCGTAAACGACTGCCGTGCCGGTTTGGGTTGCGTCTGCCACGGCAACCGTGAGCGGTCAACGGGAGTCTTGAAGCAAAACCATTCCTTGCGGTCTTCTCGGGATTCTGGCTTGCTCCGTTCCCGCAGTGAAACCCACAAGAACCTAAAGCGATTGGAGGTGAAGAAATCTATGGCAAGAGGCAAAACTTTGCAGGGCGAACAGGCCGCCGATCTCGCGACGTTCATGAATGACCGGAAGTCGTTTGACGGCACGGCTACAGTTCCGCCAGGCGCGCGCGTATTCATTCAGGTGCGAGGCAGCAAAATCGTCAGCGCGAAGCTGATTAATGAAAACCTTAATCTGGTGAATTGGAACATCACGCCAGCCCAGGAGACCGCGAGCGCGGCATAACAACCAAAAAGCGCGCGGGTCTCAAGTCGCTGTCGTGCGACCCGGCCCGCGCGTTCCAATCACCATGACCGCAGACGAAATATTGCATCAGGTTTGGCTTGAGCTTCACAGGACGGCGCACAGCACGCATGGTTACGAGGAGCATGGAGTTCTCTCTGAGCATGAGGCCCGCCTTTACGACCATCTCACCAAGCGCCTGCTCAAGACGTTCGAGGGAGAGAAACCTGCCGCCGACTAGCTCACGTCATTCGGGCAACACACAATCTCCAGATCAATCGCATCCATCCACGCCGGGCCGTTGCGGTCCACGCCGCCGTCCCCGCCGGTCACTTCGCAGGATTGAATCGTTAAATCTTGAAGGTCCGCATCGCCGGAGTTGCGTGCGGCGGCCGTAATGTTCTCGCCAAGGGTATCGCTGGCCGAATCCACTCCGACAAAGAAAGCATCGAAGCACGCGGACACTCTTTCCTCGCTCGGGTCTTTCACGGCGGCTTGTTCCTCGTCCGCGTCCAGCGCGGCCAGGGTCTTAACCATCACCTGAGCCGTCACGACATAGACGCCTGAGTTCGGCGAAAGGAAGCGCCACTTCATCGCGTGGCAAACCGTATTCGGCAGGGCTTTGTCCAGGGAGCGTTTCGCGGGATAAACGTCATCGGCGGTCCCAGCGCCTTCGGAAATCAGGTAGGCGGCGAGAGCGCGGTCAACTTTGGAAAGGATGTTGTGTGACGCCACACAAGCGGGCTAGGGTCAACCAATATGCAAGATATGCGCACGGGGGAATTGATTCCGCTCACGCCGGAGCAAGCCGACCGCGAGGCTAAACGCCGCGATCGCATTGACCAGATGTTTGGCGAGTTGCACAAGGCCAATTCGCCAACGCTCGCAGCCTATGGGGAAACGCTGCCACCAGTCGCAGACCGCGGGCCGATCTTCGCCATTGGTGAAATCGTGGAAATCAAAGGCGGGCGATTCAGGATTCAGCGGTTCAACGGCAACAAGCTAGTTTTGAAAAGTCTGCCACGACTTTGAACCGCCGCAACTTCATCAACGGACTGCTGAGCGCGGTTGCGGGATTCTCAATCCTGCCGCCTGCGGAGACTTACGGGCGGCGCGTCACTAAGCCGGAGGCTGTTTGTCTTGGAGATGGCCTGACGGCGGATACAAGCGTGCTTATTTTGCTCCAGCCGTGGCCGCTCATTGGCAGCATCGTGACTTCAAGCGGTTTCCAGCATCCAGGATTCAACGGCGAGTGGCTCCATGTCGGAGGCGGGAAATGTATCAAGTGGCCGCGTTACGATCCCGAACTTGGTTTCGTCGGCTAACCCTCTTCCAGCGCCGCTCTCGCAATCTTCGCCGCGTGCTTCAGTCCATCCATAGTGCGCGGATGAATCGGCACCCAGCCTCCCGGCTTGACCATGTGATCGGGCGTGAAGTCCTCGCACAGAAACCCGCGCATCTCCGTGGCTTTGTCCAGATCGCGAATCTGTTCAAGCGCGGCCTTATATCGCGCCTCGCGCTCATTCATGCCATTTGAGCATTCGCCTTGTCCGCATCCTTCTGCATTCGCTTGCGGGTTTCCTCGATCATGCTCTGCGTCTCGTCATAGAAAGCCGTATCCAGCGCCCGCGAGCCGTAAATCTGCAATGCGCCCCTGCTGTCGTGGCTCGCAATCGCCGCGTTCACGATGGTCGCAAACGGCAGGTCACCGGGCTTTGCCGCAACCGCGTCGCCGATTTGCTTCGGACTCCATGACATGCGGTTTGCTTCGGACGGGAACGGCGCGGCGCCTTCCTTGTCGTTCACGATGCTGTCCAGGATTCGGATTGCGGGAAGCCATCCGGCTTTGAGGAACGCGACGGAGCGAACGCGAGCGGCAATGAGCTTGGCCAGCGCCTCGCGCATCGCGGCGCCGTAAAGCCCAGGCTGGCCTTTCTTGCCGAGACGCGAGTTGATGAGGATTGCGCCGAATGGCCCGTGAGAGAGTTCAGTTCGGCCGCTGGCCGTCGTGCGCTCGATCGTGATTGTCCGGTTGAGACGGGAACGGATCTCGGGAGCATCGGCTTTGACCGTGAACCAGAGAGACTTCCTTGCGATGAAGTAGGCTTTGCGATTGATGACTTCGGGCACGGTCCTGCGACTGACCGTAATGTAATCTTTCAGCGCGGCATCGAATTTGTCCTGTTCCCATCCTTCGCTCATTTGCACCTTTCGAGGATCGCTACCACGTCGCAGATGCACGTTGAATGGCACCATGAGATGAAAGGCCATCTCAACTGAAAGTGGATTTGACGCCTAAAGCCGCGTTTCCGTTTCCAAGTGATCGTTTTCATTTCACCGCTCCGAGTATCGCCGCGACGTGCCGCAGGATTTCAACTGCGTTCGTGCTGGACGAGCTTTGATCCAGGCCGGCGAGCGTCAAGCCCTGCGTCTTGTCCGTCGTTGAAGCACGGAGCTTTGCAAGGTCGCTCCTGCCGTCAAAAAACGTCGTGACACAAACGCGCGTGATTCGTTGCGCGCCGTCGGGGGAGAGTTCAGTCTGGGTTGAGCGGAACCGAGCGCAGCCACAGATAAGTGATGCGATGAAAATGAATTCAAACAGACGTTGCACTTTAATAATCGTTTGCTGTCTGGTTTTGATGACTGGCCTTTCTGCTCAGAGCGTGAGCTGGTTCGTCTCCTTGGTTGCAGTTTTAGGAACGACTCTCATGGCATTTTTGCTCTGCCGATTCGTTCTCATGCCTTGGGTTGAGCGCGGCGACGAAATCACGCCGCCTGATTCGGATCTTCGCAATGAAGTTCCAGCCAAGCCCCGTAAGCGTTCGTGACGGCTTCAATCCGGTAAGCCTTCGGGTCTGCCGAGGCGTTCCGCTTGTATTGAATGGTCTGTTGCTCCTTGGGAATTCCAACACCATCGGGAAACACTTCAACCCGCACCTTGATCGTGAGCTTCGCGCGCAGGCGAGAGCCTCCCGATTCCATTTTCTTCCCGCCGAATTCAGGACCGCCAACGCACGGGTATTCGTCGCCAGCCCAGATTATCGAGCAACGCATGGTCGCTTCCGAAAGCGCCAGCGATTCGAGCATGAGAGCGACTGTATCGCCGAGGTCTGTTGCCGTTGCCATTTCAGCAACGGCGGGAGGTCAACCGCGCGGACTGAGACCGCGCAACCAGGTCTTTAGCCGCTCGCTGTCCGCGATTGCCTGCATGGACATTTCAATGCCGGGTTGCTTTAGAGTCACCTCGAAGAATCGGATATGATTTGCGGACCGAACGAGGAGCACGCTGAGCCTGTCGCCTTCGCGTTTGAAAAACCAGTGTTCGCGAGTTGGTTCGGACATGAATTCCAGCACGGCGGGTCAGTTACGGAGCCGCTTTGCCTTGGCCCAATAGATACAACATGCCGTTTGCGCGATTAAACAAACGGTATCGAGTATTGGGTTTGCTGATCCGACCATCAGTGAGATCGCAGACCACGAACCAAACGTAGCGGTCCAGATCATCCAGAAAAGCGGCCAATCAAATTTAGGCATAAACAAAAAACCGGGAGCGCATCGCTACGCTCCCGGCTATGAATACCACCTGCTTAAGGGACAGTCTATCGCGTCTCAATCCGCCGCTTCGGCGCTTTGAGGCGAACGCTGACGGTGAGGTTGGTCACGGCCATCGCGTTTGTCGAGCCGATTGAAACGAGCTGCAATCCGGCGGTTCCGAAAGTATCGAATTGCGCGGTCTGCGTAGTCGTGCTCGTTCCGCTCAAGGTCAAGGTTACAGTGTGCGACGGCGTGGTTTCGTAATTGGTCCCATCAACGGAGTCCGCGAACTTGAAGACCACGGTTCCGGTCGAGGTTGAAAGCGGCTTTGCCGAAACGGTTACGCCTACGCGGTCGAATTCCTCAACGGAAATGATCGCGGTAGTCGGCGAGTTCGTGGCTGTCGCGGCGACGTTATTGGTTCCGCCGTTGTAGGAGCCGAGGGTGTAAAGCGTGGCGCGCTGCGCGCTCATCGAGAGCGGGGCAATGAGGGACAGGAGCAGGGCAAAAAGGATTCGTTTCATTTTTCTGTTAGTAAAGGGTTTGGTTCGTCTTGGGTTTTGACGGGGATTTCGACGGGCTTGGACGCCGCGATCAGCGCGGCAACCTCGGGATGTTTCTTTGCGAGCGCCTCCAGCTTTCGCGCGCTGGTGATCTTCGAAGTTGATTCGTGCATCGCGAGCACGTCCTTCGCGCCGATTCTCGGAGCGACATGATCGTTCGGAGCGGCGGCTTTCGCTTTGGCCAGCTTCTCGGCCATCGCTTCAGCCATTTCCTTTTCCTTGGCCTTGATCGCGGCGAACCGTTTCATGGAACGGTCGAGCCTCTCGGCCAGGAATGCGGAGTGATCCCCGATTTCCTTCGCGGCAGGCGGAGCTTCGGCGGCCACGGCTTTCGCCGGTTCCGGTTCCACCTTCAAAATGTCTTTGGCCTTGGCCATAAGCTCTTAGGCGTTGGTCTTGATGCAAACCGCACCGACGCGATCCGCGGTCGAGTAAGCCAAGTCCCAGCTTGCGGCCGTCGCGAGTTCCGCGTTCGTCGCGCTCTGTCCGCTGGGCGTGCCGGTCCATTTCAGACCGTTCAAGTGCATCAAAAACCGTGTGCGGTCATAGATGCGCTCGTTGTTCAGGTCCACGCTTGGGTTGTAGTTCAGGCTGGCGACATCGATCGCGGGATTCGCAGGCGTGCCGCCCACTTGCGGCTTTTCGCCCTTGGCGACGATGCCTTGCGAGAGCAGATAGGTTTCATAAACGTAACCATTCGTTGTTCCGGCGCGAACCAGCAGCGAGCTGCTGAAGACCGGGACTCCGCGATAAGTGCGGACCGTGAAATCCAAACCGGATTGAACGCCGTCCTTGAAAGAATCCTTGTCCGCGCGCTCGAGCGAAGCAATCACGTTCGGATGCGCGATGAGAGCGCCGTTCCTGAGCGTGTCGGCCAGTTCACCCAGCAAAGCCTTGCCCGTGATGAACAGGTCCGCGCCCATCGTTTGCGAGCTCGTCGCGTCCAGTCCGGTCTCGTCGAAGGCGTCCAGGCGCATGTCATCGACTGCGGCCGTGGCGCCAGAAGCACCGAGGCCGGCGAAGGCGCCGCGAAGCAAAGCGATAAGCGTTGCATTGCGCTGCTTGAGCCGGCGTTCGGCTAAAACGTTTACGAATTCGCCAACCGGATCGGAGCCGGAAGTCTGCGCGGCCAGGGCCGTCACATGGTTGGCCGTCTCACGATTTAAGATCGGAGCGATCTGCAAGCCGCTGGTGACTCCCTGAATTGAGGGCGCCGTATTTTCCACGGCTGGCGCATCTGATTGATCGCTGATGTCCAGGAAGAATGGCACGTTCGCGGAGACGCCCGCGCCGGCGGCGATGCCATCAAAGATGACGTTGCTGATTGCGACACCGGAGTTGAGCACGGAGGGAAACGTCGCCTGACGTTCCCGCATTCCCTGAATCCAGATTGCCGGAGTCCAGAGGTTTGAAATTGTTGCGATACCCATATGTTGATTTGGTTTTGGTTGCTGCTGCTGAAAGCTGGTTAGTTGCGGGCGTCTTCCTTGGCCTTTGCCGCGAGGCATCGGTCGGTCATGGACAGCTCGGTTTTGCTGTCTCCGCTTGCGCGAGGATCGAGCGGGGGAAGTTTCTCGGCTTCGAGTCCCTGGCTGGCAATGACCGCATTGGCTTTGCCCTTGGCTGTTTCGAGTTCCGCCTTGAGCGTGACGATCTCGCCTTCCTTGGCGACGGTTGCCGCCTTCGCGGTCTCGACTTCGCCGGTTAGAGCGGTGATCTTCGTCTCAGCTTCCGTCGCTGCGACTTTCAGCTTGGCGTTCTCGAATTCGAGCGCGGCAATCTTGGCGTCGGCTGCGGTGAGGGATTCGGCTGCGGTATGGTTGGCCTCGGCTTTACCGAAGAAAGCCATCGCGCGTTCCATAAAAGACGGCAGAGTAGGTGCAGACATTCTGCCTGCCGTGCGGAGTCAACGCGGAGAGATGAAACTGTTACATGAATTCCTGCGGGCCTATGAAGAGTCTCGCTATCGAACCAACGGCAGGGAGCCAAAACGAATCGTGGTTTCTCAGTCGTTCGTCCTTGACCTGATTATTGAAGGCGGTGAGCCGTGGAGGAATTGCGTTATCTGCGTCGGGCTCGGCCCGCCCTGGAAAGGTTCGATCTGCGGAAAGATTGTGGAGGTCCGACCTTACCCGCCAATTCCCTACTTCATCTTTTGGAATTAGAGCAGCGCCGCCACGTCCTCAAGACTGGAAACAATTCCGTCGATCAGACCTTT
>Ga0066673_10000007_pt1 | contig 35426 bp, 35 predicted proteins | sample GraSoiAngelo_122_FD_62302 | JGI IMG/M metagenome (GOLD analysis project Ga0066673, IMG submission 62302) | Grasslands soil microbial communities from the Angelo Coastal Reserve, California, USA - 14_0927_02_20cm | ecosystem: Environmental > Terrestrial > Soil > Grasslands | place: USA...
GCGTCGAGCGTGGATTCTCTATATTTGCCGCTGAATGCATAGACTTGGATTGATCTATTGAAGAAGAACTTGTAAAGGTCGAAATGAATGCCGTATTTGAGCCCTGCTGATTCTCGTCCTAGCTCGATGGGAATCTTATCTCGTGTAAAACCCAGCTTCTCTGCTCTGTGGAAGAGATATCGGAGGTCGAAATCATCGCCGTTAAACGTCAGGACAAACGGATAATCGTTCAGCTCCCTGAATATCGCGGATAAGAGCTCCTCCTCCGTCTCATAGAAGTCCAAGAGCAGCCCAGAGCGAGCCTCAGCATCTTCGACGTCAAGCCCCGGCCGTTTCAGAATCAGGGCTTTTTTCACATTATCGTTGGAGGCGAAACTCGCGCAGATTACTTTGTATTCTGCTTCTTGGGGATCTGGGACTCTGGTGTCGATTGGCGAGTGCACCTCGATGTCAAACGCTACTCTCCTGTAAGTGGGTACTGGGAAGTCTAACAAGCGAAGCCACCGGTCGAGTAGGCTCTGATAGACTGGATCGGTCTCCTCGAAGACAGTCTGGATGTTTATCGAACTACTCCCTGATTGTAGCGGAACGAGGTTTCCGCGTTTAATGGAATAAGACATTCCGGGCTCAAGTCTGCGATCATAGATGTAGTTCTCAGTGTATCGAATATCGGCTTCCCAGGCTTTGATAATGTCACGGATGCATCCACTGGGACGTCCACCAATCGAGAGAGGGTCTCTCGCATAGATCACGGTAACAGGAATCTCTTGGCCCTTCAGCGCGTCGAATCTCTTGGATCTCTCGAACTTGACAAAGCCAGGGTGTCTCACTAGGCTCGGGTTCTTCCCCAGCACTTCAGGCGACTCCTTGGAGAGACAGTACGGGGTATGCCCTGTGTTGTCGTACCAGAAGTGTATCTTCTGGGATTTCGGCTCGTAGAGTTTGAGATATACGGAGCGTCGCTCTCCATCGTAGCCAGCCCCCACGAAGTATGATTCAACTAATTCCTGCGGGATGCTTTGTCTGAAGTTAAGCTGCGCTTTTGGGTCCTGCCTCGGCCGGGGGGGAGGCACCGGTTCAGGCTTTGCCATGTACTGGTCGAGGCTGGACATTAACGCGGGCCCTGATCTCAGAAGCATGAAAGTTAAACCTTAGTTGCTCGGAATCGGGGCCTTGAAATGCTGTGCCCGCTAGAGTCAGGCTGAAGGTGTCGAGCCGAAACTGACTCCAGGCAACACTTCGTTGAGAGGCCTTCATGAAATTGAGACCACTCGTCCGGTTGGTGTAGGGATGCATCATGTTGGCCCGGCAGACAATCTGCAAGAATCCAAACGCGCGGGGAAGCTACGCAGACCCGACTCCTACTTCTCAGATCAATTCAGGCTTGCTCATCAGGCGTTGGTACTGGTTAGTAGAGGAGCCAGCGAGCGAGACGCCGTGCAGCGAGCTGCAGCCTCAGACCCTCGTCTGACAAACGTCAAGCGGGAAGCCTTAGCTTTGGTATTGGGAACAACGAGCGAACAGGACGTTATCGACATTCTCGTGCGAAATGCACATCCCGAGGAAAAGATGGGGATGAGCGCTCGCTGCTTGTTTCGGCTGACAACTTACGCAATGCTACGACCAGGTGCGAGAGGACAGATGAGGCGAATAGAGCACAGCGTCAGAGCGATCGCTCCGAGTGATCTAATTCCTAGGCTCGAATTCTTCTTCGGAACTTTGTCGGCCTTGAACACGACTGGGCTTCTCTCCGGTTTGAGAGACTCTGAGAGGGTCGCTCTTGAAACACATCATCCGGTCTGGTGGGTGAACTATTGCTTTCGCATTCTTGGTCGCGGGGACGCTGTTACGTTTTTGTCCACGAGGTCGCGGCCAAGATATTTTCGGGTCAATCCTCTGAAGAACCGAGGAAGAACAACTCTCCCAAAGGAGCTTGGGGGTTTGGCCGAGAGACTAACGAAGGTTCCCTCTGCCCAAGGTGTGTACATTGTCTCCGGCTCTCCTTCCGCCTTCGCAGGATTCTTCTCGTCGGGTTCTTTCCAAATGCAAGATTTAGCCTCCTATCTGGCGATCGAGGCGGGGAGTCCTAGGCCTGGGGAGAGTGTTCTGGACTTGTGCGCAGCTCCAGGAGCGAAAACCGCTGCAATCGCGCAGTTGATGAAGAACCGGGGTACGATTGTTTCGGTTGATTATTCTCCCGCAAGAATGAAGAGTTGGAGAAGAGAAGTTCAGAGACTTGGAGTAAAGATAGCGGACCCAGTGATTAGTGATGCTTCACGGCTTGGGCTTCATGACACCTTCGACCTAGCAGTTATTGACCCGCCATGTACTGGTACAGGGGTTTTTGATCGGAATCCGCGAATGAAATGGCACCTCTCTCCCGAGTCGGTAGGTCGCTATTCAGTTCTGCAACGTCGTTTCCTCGAGTCAGCGGTCTCACTAGTTGGTGAGGAGGGCCGAATCCTGTACTGTACCTGCAGCTTGACGGTTGAGGAGAACGAACATGTTGTCGCATCATTTTTGAAGTCTCATCCAGAGTTTGAGACTCGACCGATCCTTGAACAGTATGGGTCATCGGGCCTGATGGGACTTGGTGATTGCCGTAGGTTTTACCCGCACCGCGATTGGACCGCTGGCTACTTCATCGCGCGCTTGCAACGGACAAATTGAGACGTAACTAGTCTGCGGGTTTGGTGGGGATAGGCGGAAGTCGGGGCTTCTCGGGGCCTTCGTACATAATCAGATTCTTCGCTTCGAGAGTCTCTTGCAACTTGTTGACTGCGATGTGAACTTGGATCTCTTTCTTTGCGCCTGTACAGACTAGTTTGCCGCTGGCGAAGATCAGAATTACGACTTTTGGTTCGTCCATGCGGTAGATGAGTCCTGGAAACTGCTCAGGCTCGTACATTGTTTTCTTCAAGCTGTAAACGACCTTCTCCAAGTCGATGGTGCCTCCAAGCCCTGCGGAAGCTACGATGTTCTGGACGACGATTACTGGTCTGCCAACGATCACGATTCCGCCTTTTTTCAGTTCGTCAACCACTTTCAACACGGCCTTGTGGGCTTGGCGTTCTGATTTTGATCCGGTGCAGACCATTTTGCCGGAACTGAATATGAGCGTGGCAGTCTTTGGCTTTTTCAGACGATAGACCAGACCAGGAAATTGCTCGGGTCGATATTCTACTCCAGGGAAAATTCTGACTATTGCATTGAGGTCTATTCGTTGCTTCAGGGTAACTGATGCAACAACATTCTCAATATTGATGAAAGCTCTACCCTTGTCAGACAACGCAAATCACGTTTCTATTTTGAAATCGAAAGAGAATGAGTTTCGATTGAGCTGACCTTGCAGGGAAGCCAAGTTCGACGATTAGACCCATGATTTTGACCGCTTATAAAGCAATTTAAGTAACGACGAGTCGACATTAGAAGCTAAAGATTCGCTCGGCTCAGGTTCGCCCTTTATGAAATGAGTCTTGGCGCTAGATTCTCGATCCGGTCTGTCATCCTCAGCAAGTCTTTGGCCGATGCATTTTCTGAAATCCATGGTTTGCATCGGATGTTGATGGTGATTACGTCTCCAGCCATTCGCTCTAGGCATAAGAATAGTGGGGGAATTGGAGAATACACCAGATCGTTTCCGCAATTTGGACACCGAATCACAGAGAGTACCGGGTGGTGGGAAGAGTTGTTATTTGGGTCGAATTAGAATACTTGTGCCTTCGATTTTGACTTCGAAAACTGGTTCTGGAGTTTGCGCGGGCCCCTTCTTTACTTCGCCAGTTGTAAGGTCGAATCGAGACCCGTGCCAGGGACATTCAACCACATGGCCTTCCAGTTTTCCTTGAGCTAGTGGTCCTCCCATATGCGTGCAAGTGTTTCGGATAGCGTAGTATTTGCCCATGATGTTTGCCAAACAGATGACTTGGCCTTTGTAATGCACCATCTTCATCTTGTCTGCCTGAATCTCTGAGGTCGCGGCTACTCGCATGAATTCTTCTGTCATTCCTGGATTGGCCTCAGGTATTCTTGGTAGCCTTGAAGTTCTATTAGTTTCTTGCTGCCATCCTGTATCGTTGTTTATAATTCTCAAACGGACGCCTGAATGTGGATACCAACCACCTCTTCATGTTGCAAAGATGGGACAATGGCGATCGTGTGTGCAGAGTTTACCTTGGAAATGTCATGGAGCATTGATCGCGGACGGGCCCTTTCCGGAAAGCCCGCCCCAGCCTTCAGCCTACCAAAAAATGCGGATAAGTACAGATGCCTAGTCAGGCAAGAACGGTAGCCACGTTGCTTGTTGTTACATGCGAGATGAGTTGAGGGTAGCCCCTGGCGGCCCGGATAGTCCTCGAGCGACGATATGATCTTCGATTGGCCGCTAGGACCCGGGCGAACTCCTCGGCGTACTTCGAAGTAGAACTGGTAGTTACGGGGTGCTTTAGTCGGTCGACCGATTCCATCGTTCAAGGTCCAGTTGAAAGAGAGACATTACTGGCAACGGTCTAGAATTGTCGTTTATGCGCTTCTCATCACTGTTGTAACCGTCTCTGCTGTAACATCCATCGAGTTGGTTCCCCGCGCACACGCGGACAGCCCGTACACATTGAATTCAGTCCCCGCATTTGCTCAAGAAGGAAACGCAATCTCCCTCGTCCTCACCGTCAAGTTCAATCCTATCACGACTAGTACAACCTTCGAGTTCAGGTTCAATGTGAAAGATCCCGCAGGTAGGACATTCCAGTCACACCTAATCAACTACACGACTGCTCCAGGGCAGGACCAGTTTAGCGTGATTGTTGCCTACCCGGGCGTGTTGTTCCCAGGATCTAACTCACTGGCCGGTCAGTACGCCGCTTCAGTCGACCAAGTGGCGCCTTCTGCGATGCTAAATGTGGCTAGCAGTTCGTTCGTTCTCGCCATCACAGATAATCCTACGTACGAGAGAACCCAGACTGTGAATCTGCAAGGCAGCGGATACAATCCATCAGAAAGCGTAGCCGTGACCATTAGAACGCAGACGACTTCAAGCCTGGTCTTTTCCCAGACAATTCTCGCAACATCTGGAGGAATTGTCACTGGTAGTTGGAAGATTCCTGTCAACGGCACCATAGACAACTATATCGTGACGCTTACAGGAACGAGCACCGTCAAGAGCGCACCTGATGTTCAGAACTTCTCGGTGAGGGCGGCGATCATGTCTGTTGCCGGGATCACAACTCTCAAATCGATTTATCAGAGGACTGAAACAATGAGGTTTTCCTTCCAACCAATCTACCCAGACGGATCGATTCCCATAACAGGTGTCGCGCTTCTAACCCTTGCGAGACCGATTGGTGGCAACGTTACTCTTACAGCCACCTATGATGGCAACGCTCAGACTTTCAATGCCAGCTACACGACTTTTGCCAATAACCAGACAGGGATCTGGACAGTATCTCTAGAGGCGCACGCCTACGGTGATGCCTATGGGAATATAGGGCCGGGAGCGCGAGTAACAAACAACCCACAGTTAGTGCCTGCCAGTCTAACCATCACTGTCACCACCAACACTAACATCGGTGTTGGCCAACAACTTAGGTTCAATGCGACCATCGCATATCCTGATGGAACGACTCTCCAAGCAGGTGCGGTTGGAGCGTACCTTCTCTACAGCGGTACACCCTCAGTCAACGGCAGCGTCCCGGTGGTCTTTGACACTGGCCTTGGAGTATGGGTAGGGACCTACACGGCGCGATCCTCGGATCCGGGTGGACTATGGTCCCTCGTCATCAAAGCATCGGACTCTCCATCTCCTGCCAACAGTGGGACCGCCACCAGAGCGATTATCATCCAGAACAATGCGTCAGCGAGCTTTCCACTTTACTACTTCGGTATCATTGCGACGATAATTGCGGCACTGCTTATTATAGCGTTCCTGCTGTTCAAGAGGCGAAGGGTCACGAGCACCAGGCTCAAGATTGACTTGGATGCGGTACACTCAGAAGCGGGGCGAATTGAGAGCTCTGAGTTCTTCAAATCAGTAAGGGATCAAATAACGAAGGAGAAAGACGAGTAGGATATTACCCTAGAGACTCTTCATGGAGCATCCGGGCGAGGTCAATCGGCTTTTTTTGTTGCCGATGTCAGATAGGCTCTCCCACCGTTGTCGTGGATTCGCGTCGCAAAGTAGGCATCTCTGATGTAGTTGATATTGAAATGTGGCGAGAAAGTTATTTCGATTTCTTCCTTGGTAATTCTGCGCGGTCCGCCCCAGTCTGTGGGCTCTTTGTCGTTGAAGCAGAGCATGAAGTATTTTCCATTTGGCGTTAAGACCCTAGCGATCTCGCGCGCGAAGGAGATTCTGTCATTGTCCGTAAACGTGTGGAACAGTCCGGAATCAATAGCGTTGTCGAAACGGCCACTCTCGAATTCTAGCGAGAGCGCGTTCGCGAGTCGAAAATCGATTTTTAACTTCCTCTCTTCAGCTTTCGCCTTCGCTGCCACAATCGCGCGAGTTGACAGGTCGACCCCCACGACTGAGAATCCGTTCTGAGCAAGGTAGAAGGCGTTCTCGCCGGTTCCGCAACCGACATCGAGCACCGTGTTCCCAGTGAGCTCGCCAGCCTGGACGAGGCCTACGAATGCCGGTTGTGGGCGGCCGATATCCCAAGGAGGTGTGGTCCTGTACGCGTCCTCCCAAGAAATCAAAGTTTACGCCTCCAGATTATTAGAGCTAGTCGAGCTGAACGTCTCTTTCATAAGACTCTTCCATCCGGGACCATAAGCTGATGATTACTGAATCAGCAGCTTAGTGATGCTTTGTGACCGATACTCAGTACCCGGAAGGCTTCACCGATTTCCTAGATTTCCTTTGTGAGAAGCATGGTGTGCATAGGAATCGAGTATTCATCGAATATAGTTCAAAGCCTTCTCCTCCCATAAGGGGAGGTCGACCTGGTTATTACGACGGGTTGCTCTCGTCCCGGCAGAAAGAGGGTCATGTTGAGTTTCTCATAACAGTCTTCAAAATAGCTCGGGACCCACTTCTTACTCTGGGACATGAGTTTGCTCACCTAGTAGACGACTTGAAGTCCGGGAAGGTTGGCAAGCCTCTCGGCCCCCCTGATGATGCACGTGAGAGGAAGTTTGACAACCAGGCTCTTCGAGATCTCAACGCATTCTGGATGCAAAGGAAGATAGGTGCCTCGAAACGTGACGAGCAGCCTGTGGGAATTCAAGACGCGATCCCAGAAGGATAAGGCCCAAGATTTTCGCGGACTTCATCATGGAAAACGGATCCTGATTCTTCCGAACGCATGGGATGTCCCAAGTGCACGCGTCTTTGAGGATGAAGGGTTCCCAGCGGTTGCAACATCTAGCGCCGGACTGATGGTATCTCTCGGCTACCCTGATGGCGAGGTTATGGGTCGTCCTGAATTCATGTCGGCTGTCGAAAGAATAGCTAGGGTCCTGTCGGTCCCACTCTCGGTGGACATCGTCGCTGGATTTGGGAAGACCACTAAAGAAGTGGTGGCCACAGTCAAGGCAATTTTGAAAGCGGGAGGAATCGGAATAAACATCGAAGACTTCGCTCATGCAACAAAGAAGCTCTTTCCTGTTGAGAGAAACGTCGAGAATGTCAAAGCGATCCGAAGACTTGGTGATGCTGTCGGGGTTCCTCTCGTAATCAATGCTCGAACCGACGCGCTAAGATTTGGAACCGGCGATGATGAGGCTAAGTTCGAAGAGGCTGTTCGCCGTGCCACTGCCTACAGAGACGCGGGGGCTGATTGCGTCTATCCTATGGGTCTGACTGAGGCTGGTTCGATAAGTCGCTTTGTGAAGGAGCTTGATTTTCCCATCAATGTCATGGTTAGGAAGGGGTTGCCTCCCGTCAGCCATCTGGAGAGGCTAGGCGTTGCTCGCGTAAGCTTTGGCCCAAGTGCTTCGTATGCGACGATGGGTCTTTTGAAGCGTGCCTCCAAGGAGGTATTGGAGAAGGGAACCTATCAGAACCTTGTCGACGCTGTGATCAGCTTTGACGAGCTAAACAGCCTAGCTCTGCCGAGAATGGATTCCAGGAGTCAGCAGTCCTAGAGAGGTTAATAATATGGCTCACGATTGTGCCAGAGAATTATTAACATTTCAGGTAATATTGATAAGTGCCCGTGACACTCGACCGTCATGAAGCGCGAGTTCAAGATCATCCTCGCAGTTGCAATAGTTGGCATCGCTATAGGTAGCGCCTACGCAACAAGTCGGATCCTAACTAGCCAGTCAAACTGTCAGCCTAGCGCTCCAGTTCTCGCAACGTTCTTTCCAGTCTATGATTTTGCACGACACATAGTCGCCGACACGACTGGCATATCCTTGCTGGTCCCTATGACAGTTGACGTCCACGACTTCACACCCGACGCCTGTTCCATCCAGCAGGTAGCCTCCGCAAGAGTACTGATTTACAGCGGCGCAGGGCTAGAACCATGGATCAGTCAGATAGCTACAGCGGCGCACAACTCGAACCTGATTCTGGTAGACTCAAGCCAAGGAATAACGACGATCAACGTTCCTCCAGAATGGCAAGCCGACGGGAGAGTCGTCGATCCCCACATCTGGTTGGACCCAGTAATCGCGAAACAACAAGTAAACAATATTCTTCAGGGCCTGATTAGGGCCTACCCGTCTAACAATGACGCCTTCACTGCAAACACCAAGTCCTACGACCAACAACTAGATTATCTCAACTCGGCAATCATGAACGCCACAAACTTCCACGTCATCAAGACTCGGTACTTTGTCACATTCCACACAGCATTCGCGTACTTCGCGCAACGGTACAACCTCACACAGATTCCAGTCTTTGGACCATTCGAAGACTCTCCAACCGCTCAGGACATACAGAATGTCACCAGCGCGATTCAGTCCTACAAGTTATGCTACGTGGGTTACGAATCGCTAGAGAACCCAGCTATTCCACAAGCGATCGCAGCGAACACTCACGCTACTTTAGTCCACATGGACCCTATTGAGGGATTGACAATAGCAGAACAGGCCGCTGGAAAGACCTACATTGACCTGATGTACGAGGACCTCAACAATATTACGTTGGCGTTAGACACTGTCGGATGCTAGTCTCCAGAGGAACGCGACAGTCGCGCTGTCCGATGTCGCCGTCCAGTATCCCAACGGAGTCGTTGCCCTAGATAAGATCAATCTAGAGATTTTCGATAAAGACCTTATCGGCCTAATAGGACCTAATGGGGCTGGAAAGTCCACACTTCTGAGCGTCGTCCTCGGACTGATCAAGCCAACCCGTGGGACGGTGAGGCTATTTGGCGATCCGGTCTCGCCTGAAAACCTTAGGCGTGTGGGGTATGTTCCACAGAAAGCCCAAGCCATGGATGTCAATTTCCCGGCAACTGTTTTTGAAATTGTTCTAATGGGGCGGATCCCTCAGGTCGGCATGGTTCACCGACTCCACCGGAAGGATCGTGAAAAGGTCGGACAAGTCCTACAAACATTCGCAATCAGTGACCTGAAAGATCGAAAGATAGGCCAGCTTTCTGGAGGCCAGCAACAGCGGGTTTTCGTCGCCAAGGCCGTAGTGGGGGATCCGAAGCTACTGATACTAGACGAACCAACTAGCGGCGTGGACGCTCAATCCAAAAACGAGTTCTACACGATGCTCGAAAAGCTCAACCGTGACATGGGAATTACCATCATTCTGTCGTCCCACGATATCGCGACAGTGACGAAGCTAGCAAACAGAGTCGCCTGCATCAACACCTCACTATTTTTCTGCGGATCGACTTCTGAATTTGCCTCTAGTCCTGTAATCTCAAACGTCTATGGTTATCCCGTGGAGTTGATGCATCATACCCACCACCCTTGATCTATTCCTTTCACTTCTCGCTGCACGCTTTGTCCAGTATGCGTTTGTAATGGGAGTCATTATCGGGATCCTCAGCTCGATACTCAGCATTTTCATCGTGCTCAAGAGACTGTCACTGATTGGCGATGGTCTCTCTCACACCGCGTTTGGCGGATTGTCTCTTGGCTATTTCCTTAACATCGCATACTTCGTCGACATCGCGCCTATATGGGCCGGAACCATCGTGGTCGTTCTTGGTTCTGTCGGAATAACTAAGGCGATCCGATCAACAAAGATTTCGGGGGACGCAGCCGTCGCTCTGTTCCTCCAGCTCGGCCTCGCGTCGGGTATCATGCTGCTTAGCATTTCACGGGGGTTCGGGTTCAACATAGAAACACTGCTCTTCGGTGACATACTGCTTGTCAACCTAGACCAAATTTACGTGGCGCTCGGAGTCCTAGCAGCTACCCTAGCTTTAGTCTTCGTATTCTACAAGGAACTCGTCTACACAACTTTTGACGAGATCCAAGCGAGAGCATCGGGGATAAGGACCTGGATTTTCGATTACATGATAAGCATAGCTGCAGGCATCGCTGTGATAGCCTCGATTCCAATAGTCGGAGTCCTAGTCATCTCAGCCTTGCTAGTTCTACCTGCCCTAACCAGTATTCAGATAGCCAGATCGTTCAAGCAGACGCTAATACTGTCCCCTATATTCGGACTCACAAGCGTCGTTCTCGGGCTTTTGTTGTCTCTAGTAATATACTCTGCGGCGGGGGCTACTATCGTTGTCGTTGGACTCTTGATATTCGCAGTTGTCGTCGGACTGAACAAATTCAAAGTCGCTACGATTTCCCGGGCTAGCAAGAGGTTGCCAGAATAGTTTGGGCGGAAGCCCTTGTTCGCAGTCATTGCACGACAACTAATAAGAGCGCTGTCAGCTGTGGTCCGCTCGGGATGACTGCATGGCAATAGTGAGCCTGTCATTTCCTGACCAGATAATCAAGGAACTCGACAGAATCCAAGACACGGGTGGTTTCACAGGGAGGTCAGAGCTGGTTAGAGCAGCAATCCGCCTTTTGATCGAGGATCGAAAGGAGAAGGATTCTCTGTTTGGCCATGTAAACGCAGTCGTTGTAGTTACTCATGATGAGTCGAACGAAGCACCGATTACGAAATTGAAGCATGAGTTTGAAGATATTGTGAAGACGCACATCCATAACAAGATCAGCCATGGAAACTGCGTAGAATTATTCCTGGTCGAGGGTGAGGGGAAGAAGGTTGCGAGCATGACGAAGGCTTTTCAGAGGGAAGAGAAGATGAAAAGCGTGAAACTGATCGTGATATAGGACACCGGCATGACTAGGCTTAAACACCTAGGAGAATAGTTCCTGATTCTAAAGAGAGAGTCAAATGATCAAGGGAATGCATGGCTTGTTCTACACACCGAATCCGGAGGAAGTACGGGCGTTCATTCGTGAAAAACTGGGTCTTGTGCATAATGACATAGGCGAGGGCTGGCTTATCTTCGACTTGCCAGAGGCCGATCTGGCGGTTCATCCTTCTAACAAGTCGTTCCACTCGATCTCTTTCTACTGCGACGACATTCGCCAGACTGTTGAGGCTTTGAAATCACGTGGGGTCGAATTTTCTTCAGGCATCACTGATGAAGGATGGGGACTGCTAACCCACCTCCGCATGCCGGGAAACCTAGAGGTCGAACTTTACCAGCCAAAATATGAGAAGCACTCAACTCGAAAAACGCCGAAAGCGCAAGGCCCTCCCAGAGATCGGCCAAAGAAAAGAAAGACGAGCAGGTCATTGCTCTAACCTCTGGGCGCAGGCATCTGAATCCGCCGTCTAGGCCGCCATGAATCGAAGGCTAAGAGGATCCGATTGGCCATTTAACGCGCCTGACCTGAATGTTAGACGAGACGAGGCCATTCACTAGTTCGGGTGAGGAGTCTAGGACCCGTACAGTCTGCTTCGTCCCATCAGGTCGGTGAGGATGGGCATCAGGTCTAATCCCCGTATTCGTCCGAGGTTTCCGCGGCTGGCGCTGGCCTCGCTGAGTTTGAGAACCCTGCTCGCTGGAACGTCTGGTCCTGCGATTACTACTGGGACGGGGTCGCCGGTGTGGAATCCGTATCCAACAGGCGTCGCGTGGTCGGATGCGAGTGCAACATAGTTGGCTCCAATATCTACCTCGTCGATAACGTGTCCCACTAGCGTATCGACCTCCTCGAGCGCTCTGACCTTACCCTTGAAGTCGGCGTCGTGGCCGGCGATGTCTGGGGCTTTGACGTGTACGACGACGAAGTTCTTGTCCTTGGCTCCCTCGATGACGGCTTTCGCCTTTGCCTCGTAGTCTGTCTTAATGCTCCCTGTCGCTCCTCTAACGTCGACCACATCGATGCCAGCGGCGTTTGCGATACCCTTGATCAGGGCTGTTCCGGAGATGCAGGCACCTCGAAGATCAAACATTGATTTGAAGCTAGGTAAGGAAGGACGCGTCCCCGCGCCTCTTGTCAATACAATGTTAGCAGGTTTCTCGCCATCGTTTGCGCGTTCCTGATTGAGAGGATGATCTCGTAGAGCCTCATGTGATCTCTTTACAAACTCGTTGACGGCGGCCGAAGTCCTCTTCGCTTCCTCCGAGCCGTCGGTAGCTCTGGATATCACGAGTTTCAACCCTTCTTCTTGAGGGTCGGTATCCGTCACGTTCTTCGACAGTTTCTCTCCCCTTAGAACTAGCACAGCTCTGTGCTCGACGGTCGGCTTGAAGATCGTCTTGATTCCAGGAACGCTCTCGACTTTGATCTCGCTCACAGATTTCGCGAGTTTCGACGCGCCCTTGCGGATTCTTCCCGCGCGCCTATCGTCGACGCGGAAGTCATCGTCTACGGTTGCGAAGTTGGCTCTGAACGCAATGTCGTTGGGTCCCAAATCTATGCCTGCGCCCAGTGCCTCTAGAGGTCCTCGTCCGGTGTAGTATTTGGCGGGGTCGTAGCCAAAGAGCGCTAGGTTTGCGACGTCACTACCGGGTCTTACACCTGGAGAAATAGGATCTAGTAGTCCGACTAGTCCGCCTTTGGCGAGTCGGTCCATGTTAGGTGTGTTTGCATATTCCAAGGGTGTCTTGTAGTCGTGGTCGATGAGTGGTCGATCGCCCATTCCATCGACGACGATCAATACTGCTCTCTTGTCTACCATTTCTGAAACCGTGTAGCTGACATTTTTACGGTAATAGGGTTAAAACGCTTTCCCATGAATCCTACAAGCGTGAAGAAATTGATCTCTGCGACGCTGCGCAATTGAGCTAGAATTTCTGGAATGGCCCTGCGTGTCAATCTGTTTTTTCGGGGAAGAAAGAAGATGTCAATACAAGTGCTCGATCACAACTAAGAATGCTGGGAATTGATCAAAAGGAGCAACAAAGTCAGCCTCTCGCGGAAATTCGTTCATCTGTGTTTGTGAGCTTCCTTGATAGAAATCTCTACAAAAAGATAGTTGATGGATCGACTCCGGGTCGCGGCGACCAAACTACAAAAGTGGTCCCAGAGTCACATTGAAGTCCTCAAGACTCCCGGCTTCTGCTAAGATTCTCACTCTGACATAGCTAGGTCTGAAGTATGAAACGTCCAAGTCCACTATCCAGCGCGAATTCTCCTTTCTAGCGGCGATAGGATAGACGAACGAGTAGTACTTTCTGATGAAATCGACGGCTGCTTGGGTGGCTTGCTCAACAGTTTGGACCGGAGTCATTCACAAGACCACGTCTGTTTGAGCGCTTGTGACTGATAAGAGTAGTGTCAATCAAAATTATAGACTCTTCGGTTGCGAAGAGCGGGGGCCAATTCCTATGAGTTAAGGGCTGTTCGAAATTGTGACGCTCGTGAGCATTGCGTCTGAGGGATTAATTGGCTGGCCGTCTGGAGAATTATAAATGGGAAGGTTTCCGATGGCATACGCAACATCCATCCCGGCGATTACCTTTCCGAAAACGGCATACTTTCCGTCTAGAGTCGCAGAGTTATTGTTGATATTGATGTAGAATTGAGTAGTGCCACCGACTTGAGTCCCAGTACTAGCCATGCCGACGTAGCCCACTGCATTGTGCAGAGAGTTGTCATACTCAAACGGAATCGCCTGACCCGTTCCGGCTTGCGACCATGTGGAATTGTTCAGCCCATTTCTAGAGTTCGAATTCCCCGTCTGGATTACGAAATTCTTCGCAATTCTGTGCCAGACGAGGTTGTTGTAGAATCCAGAGTTGGCGAGATTCACGAAGTTAGTCACTGTCTTAGGAGTTGCGTTCTGATAGAGCTCAATTTCTATTACTCCCTGCGAAGTGTTGAGCTTGGCATAGACAATCGCCTGTAATCCGGGGTTCGTACCTCCTGGTTGGATGTAAGCATAAACGACTACGGAGACCGCTATGATTGCTACTAGGAGAACGGTTCCAAGCAAATACATTCTTCGTCGTCTTGCCTTCTTACGAGCCCTTTGAAGAGCTCGGATCTCCTGTACTGATGGCATGCGCGGGCTTCAACCGATTACAGTGATTTCTGCTCATTGAAATATGATTCGGTTTTTTTTGGCGGAAATATACTGCCATTCCAGGGAACGTTTGGGGTTTTCGTTGCAGTGCGCCTGCGGATGTTGTGCAACCTCATGAAGGCCCATTTCCTTTCCATTCCTCCCGGTGGCGACTAATCGTTTTACCGTGCTCCGAGCAGGTTCCCATATGTGGCATTTCCCTCTGAGGGAAGGACTAGCCACCCTGTCGGACCCTAAAAGAGCCCAGAGTAGGCAGAGAGCGCATGGCTGGGTGAGGGTCCAGACGGATTATGTTTGCCAGAGGCTGCGCGGAAGTTGGGGGCAAAGGTTTTCTGGCCTCGGGTACCTGTTGACGGCGGCGACGGGATGGTATTCGGTCGGTTGAAGTCTCGCGTAGTATACTGCCAGTGCGAATGCCCATAGACGATCATCATGAGTCCCTGACGGATGTGAGAACTTGAGCTTGCCTGTCGCCTCTAGTCCGAACCGTTCGATGTTCAGCTCGTTCGTGAATTCCCTGTCGTAGGGTATGTGGACGAGTCCGTCTTCCATGCAGTGCTTCAGGAAGGTCATGACGTCCTGCTTCTTCGGCTGAGACAGGACGATGCCTCGTGCGTTCTTCAATCCCGAGCTGATCGCCATCGACATAAACGTCTCTCCCACGCCAGTCTGGTCGATCATTGTCCGACGCAGGTCGTGGAGATTCTCGCTGAGGAGCTTTAGATATCCGAGCACGGACCCGTACTCTGTACCCAGCTCGAACTGCTTCAGTAGAATAAGATCGAATTCCTTGTCGCGCTTGTCCACAACGGCTACGGCCGAATGGTCCAGTTTCTGTCCCAGGTCCACGCCTGCGGCAAAGAACTTAGGAGCCTTAATTCGGAACCCGGGGTCTAGTTATTGGGCAAGAGAGGTCGTCGAACTAGGCAGGCGCAAACCTGCCGATTCAAAACCGTCCTTGGGTTAGCGATGAGTGACCGCTAATTTGCTCGTTATCCTTGCGGCTCCTGCTCGTTCCCGGACTCTGAAAGACGCCCTTTTGGATTCAAAAATAGCCCCAAAAGCGCAGACCAAGCCTGAATCCGAAGAATCAACGCCAAGACCCCCCCTCCAAGGGGGGACCCCTCGAAACCATCAGGGACAATTCTCCCCTCGATTATCTTTCTCGGCTGACTGAGGCCCAGTCATCCACGACCTTGGCAAAAATCGCCAAAGTTTCTCCTTACACTAAGCTTCCTGTAATTTGGAATAAAGCTCCAAGAAATTATCGGTCACCGGACCTCGAACGATTGTTTCGCCGAGCGATTCCCGCTACCTAGTAGCCCGGGTTTTGGTGACGGTATGCTTTGGTACGCGCTTCCAGCCGAGTCTGTGAGAGCCGAAACTTTCAGGGATGCGAGGAAGCTCGGGATCAAAAGCAGCACTGATCACACTCATAGCACTCGCCATAGTCCTGGTCCCGAACCACCTGCCCAACGCGGTAGCTTCCGGCAGCTTACAGCCGTCCAGTTTCTACTTTCACAACCAGGCTACTAAGACTCTGAACACGATTTCGACATATCTCTGGGCGAATACAAGTCAAACTTGGTCGAGCGGGGCACAGTTTGAATCACGAAATGTGGTCAGTGGTACCCCTGGAGTCTGGAACTACTACTCTCAGCCCGCGATGGCTGGCAATGTAACTTTCACGGGACCTGTAACCTTTGTTCTGTACCTAATCTCCTCTTCGGGCACGGGAGGAGGCACCGTGATAACTGGAAACGTCAACAAGATCACCTCTGCTGGTACAGTCGTCGCTCTGGCTGTCGGCAGCCTGTCAGGGACATCAATTTCGACGACTCTCACAGCATACACGATTAGCCTAACGAGCAGCAGCTACCAGATCGAACAGGGTGCAATCCTCAACTTTCAGATCACCATCACCATCACCGGAACAACAACCCGAACCATCAGTCTTCTATATGACGGAGCGGGGTGGCCCAGCCAAGTTGTTGCTACATTCCAGCAGAGAATTGGAATCAACTTCTACTCAAGCTTCAACCAGACCGGACTTCAGACGAACTTCTTCAGCAGAAACTGGACCGGCCCGGGACGGCAGGTCACCCTCAGAGCCTCAGTATTCGACGCTCTGGGCCTCTACGACATAGCCTCCGCACGGTCAAACCTCACCTCGCCGAGCGGGTCTCCGGTTCTATCCAACTCTCCCCTTACGCGTGTCCAAGGTACCGGGCAGAACTATACCGGGACATGGGCGATCAACTGGACATATACAACAAACACTCTCAGTGGAAGCTACAGCTCGAAATTAGCGGTTACAGACAATAACGGAATCTCATTGACCCCGACCCTAACCTTCAAAGTCATCGCATCGTGGCTTCTCAACCTTCATGCCGTCAGTCTCGATCCAACACCCGTCTCGGTCCCCGGAGCCTCAATCACATTATTCAACGGAGCCGTCGCGATCTACAACGGGGTCTCCAACAGTTCAGGCTGGGTCGCACCCCAGAACATTATGCTACTTGACAACGCAACATACAACATCAAAGCATACCTGCAAGGAGCCATCGTGAACCAGACAAACTCTTACAACCCGACATCCTCACTAACCACCCCTCTCTACCTCTCCGTCTATGAACTAGACTTTAGCACCAGATTCCTAGACGGGAACGCCAACCCGCTACCCCAGCCACCCTCCAGCATCCAACTCTCCTACCCGAACGGCACCTCCTCAAGCCTCAACCCAGCGGGATCCTATCTCCTGGCGGGAGGAACATACTCTATCTCCAGCGTCACCTGGAAAGGAATCAACGTTGCAACCTCATCCATCGCGTTCAACCCGAAGAACGGACTCGCACCCGTCAAGCTTCAGATATATGACCTCACAGTTACGGTCGAGGACCAGAACGGCCAACCGGTCTCCGGAGCAGCAGTCACCCTAACGCTAGCAGGCCAAACATTCACTCAGAACACAACCGGAAATAGCGGAATCCTAGTCTTCCGCTCGCTCCCCAAGGGTCAGTATATCGTGATTGTCAATAGCCAATCACAGACGATCAGGAGCACTCTCGACCTGTCCCAGAACTCCAGCAACAACATCCAGCTCAACCCTGCACCCACGTCATGGGTCACTCAGTCTCTCGGCTGGATCCTCCTCGGTGTAGCCGTTGGAGGAGCATTGGGGTACGGAGGGTTCTACAGAATCAAGCATCCATTCCGCGAGGAACACTTCGAGTACTTCGACAAACTAGCTTCAGGAGGCTTCAGGGACGGCGACAGCGTTCTCATCGAAGGCGATACTGGATCGGGCAAGTCGACATTCTGCGAAGAGGTAGCCTACAAGTCCCTCCAGTCAGCCCGTCCGGTTGTATTCTTGACCTATGACAACCCAGACTCCGTCAAGCAAGCAATGAAGAGCATGCACTTTGACACCTCAAAGGACGAAGCGCAGGGATTCTTCCAGCTCATCGGTTGCGAGATAACGAAGACACCAAGAATGGACAACAACCACGGGGTCCTAGAAAACTTCTACGACACGACCATACTGGATATGGCAATATCCTCCGGGCTTACAGAGGTAACCGTTGGCAAACCCACGCTCATTGTCGATTCCTCCCACCAACTTGTCGAGAGAGCAAGCACACGCGGCCTAACGAATCTGATTCAAGAAACCGCCGCGAACCTGAGAGAGGAGAAAGGCAGATTCTTCCTTGCGGTTAACAGAGGCGCACCGAAACAAGTATTGGCCGAACTTGAGGGAGCAGTAGACTGTGTCCTGGAGCTTTCTACAGCACTCCAATCTGGACGACCGTTCACCCAGCTCACAATCAAGAAGATGCGCGGACGCAAGTTTGATAATCGGCCGGTAAAAACCCGAATCCATCCAAGCAAAGGCATAGTGTTCGAAGTCCCGAAGACCCATGAGGGAAAACAGAATAGCGCCAATTGAGACCGTGAACATAGAGCGAAAGCGTGAAACATAGCGGATTGTCATCAAGAAACACGCATCACCTTTGGGTTGTTCCGTATGCGGTCAGGCGACTGAACAGGCCAGTGCCGATCTTTGTTTGACCCATGCTCGGGCGCTCGACAGCGTAAGGCAGGCCTACGAAGCTTGGGCCAACGCGTTCGGCAGTATCGGCCGAGCTGACTTTCTCAAGCGCGTTGCTAAACAGCAAGGAACGGGCAAGAATGCTAGGGAGATCGTTGAGTTCCTTCAGCAACGTCCCGAGATGTGGAAGTGATGCAGACACTCATCGTATGCGAGAAACCGGATGCGGCCGCGCGTGTTGCACGAGCGCTCGACGAGGACGGAGACCCGCGGAGAACAGAGACTCAAGGCGTGCCCATCTATGAGTCTAGGAACCGAAAGGAAACGATCCTCGTCTGTTCCGCCCTAGGCCACCTCTACGCGGTCGACTCGAAGACCCACACCAGCCGGCGCTGCTATCCAGTCTGGGATTTCGACTGGAAGCCCAAGCACCTCATCGACAAGAAATCCGCTCGACTAGCCCGATGGATCCAGGTCATCAGCTCACTCGCCAGCAACGCTGACCGTTACATCAACGCCTGCGACTACGACGTCGAAGGCTCGCTCATAGGATACACAATCCTACGATACGCATGTCATGGCGCCGACTCGAAGGCTCAGCGGATGAAGTTCAGCACTTTGACCGAGAAAGAACTCAAATCCGCCTACAGGAACCTCGCACCACAACTCGACATGCCACTCGTAGAGGCCGGCCGCACTCGACACGAACTCGACTGGCTCTACGGAATCAATCTCTCCCGGCTCCTAACAGAATCAGCCCTCAAACAGAACCGCGGCTACTCAACCCTCTCCACGGGCAGAGTCCAAGGTCCGACACTGAAGTTCGTCGTTAACAGAGAAGAAGAGATCCAATCTTTTACCCCGACACCGTTCTGGACAATTGACGCAACGGTTGCGAGAGACGGACAAACTTATACACTCGAATACGAGAAGGAAAAAATCCTTACCATAGCCGAAGCGGAACAAGTCGTTAAAGACTGCAAGAATGCATTTCTCGAGGTCGAGAGTGCGGACTCTCGAAACGTACAACAGAGCCCGCCCTATCCGTTCGACCTCTCCAATCTACAGTCGGAAGCATTCAAGCACTTTGGATACACCCCATCCAGAACTCTCGCAATAGCGGAGAAGCTGTACCTTGAGGCGTTGATCTCCTATCCACGTACTTCGAGCCAGAAGCTGCCTCCCGACATCGGATACTCGGAAATTCTTCACGGCATCGCAACTATGGCTCAATATCGGACCCTCGCTTCAAAGCTGACTATCAAGGATTCGCTTCGCCCCACTAAAGGTCCCAAGGATGATCCCGCCCATCCAGCAGTCTATCCCACTGGAGCGCCGCCTAGGCGGCATCTCATCCAGCCTGAAGCAAACCTCCTCGACATAATCATCAAACGTTTCATGTCCGCCTTCGCCGAGGCAAGCCTTCGAGAGAGCTCACAGCTCACCCTCAAGAAAGAGCCGCACAGATTCTTCCTCCGCGGAACCCGTCTCCTCAAAGAAGGCTGGACCCAATTCTACAGACCCTATACGTCAGACGAGTTTCAGAAACTCCCGGACCTAAAAGTCGGCGACAAGATACCGATCACAAGGATCAAAGACTCACAGAAGTTCACCGAACCCCCGCCCCGCTACAATCCTAGCAGCCTGCTCCGAAAGATGGAGGAGGAGAACATCGGGACCAAGGCTACGAGAGCTGAGATCATCGAGATTCTATATCGACGAGGCTACATCAAGAATATCCGGATCGAAGCAACTCTCCTCGCGATAAAGATCATCAACCTCCTCAACAAGTACTGTCCGCTGATAATCGACCCTGTGTTCACAGCCAGACTTGAAACCTCGATGGACAACATTCAGACACTCCAGACCACTAGAAGCCACGTCATAGCCGAGACTCTGGACCATCTTCGACCAATAATGCTCGATCTGATCGCGAGAGAGGACGAGATAGGGTCCCAGCTGGCAGAAGTCGTGGTATCCCAGAGAATCGCCAGCCTCACCTTCGACTATCCATGTCCCCAATGCGGATCACAACTGAAGATTATTCGAAGCCGAACCTCCGGCAAGAGATTCATCGGCTGCACGGGATATGAGAAAGGATGCAGATTCACCTTGCCTCTTCCCCAATTCGGAAATCTCTCCATAACCCGCACCAGTTGTAAGATCTGCGGATTCCAACTCGTCCAAGCAAGAACGAAGGGTCGGAGACCCATGACCTCTTGCGCCCGATGCTACTCTAACAAGACAAGAGCGAATGCGACAGAATCCTCTACCCCAGCCGCACCGTCGACTTCTCGGAAGGCTACGGATGACTTAGTTGAAGCTGCGTCGCTTGTCAAGGACCAGTAGAAAGGTCAGAGAAGCGAAGAACATCAGCACGAACAAGGATGCTACGAAGGCAATGTAGATCGGTTGCTGCCAGAGTCCGGGGTATGATACCACTGTCAACAGCGTAGACGCTGGAGCGACGATCTGTAGAGGAAACAGAAGGAGCCCCAACCAGAGACCCCATCGTGTCATCATGAACACCCCAAGACTTCCCAGAAGCGATGCGGCCCCGATTGCATATAAGTGATACGCGAGAGTATCCTGTGCAACAATCGGAAAAGCCAGATAGTAGATTCCCGATAATGCGTAGAAGAAGGATGAGATAGAGAGTCCAACCGGCCTGAAACTCGCCGTGTCAGCAGTCTCCTCCTTTGCCTGTTGCTTAGGCGTCTGCCTAGACATCTCTTGAATCTGGCGCAAGCCTCGTAACCTCCCAAAATAAGGCTTACATTCGGTATCAATATCGAGTCGGAGAGCCATGAGTCAGTCCCAACTCTATCTGTCCAGTCGACTGGCTTTCACAGGAATATCATCCCCTCTGGAAAAGTCCCGTTTTGTCTTCTTCGGCGTCCCATTCGACCGGACAAGCACCTACAAACCAGGATCCCGATTTGCTCCATCTGCCCTCCGCGACATATCAGCCAACCTAGAACTCTACAGCATCCGATCCAACGTGGACCTCGAAAAAATCCTCGTCCACGACGCGGGAGACATCGACACAGTAGAAGATCTCAATGAAACCCTTCGGAGAATTACTGCTGTCTGGAAAGAACTAAGCGCCACGGGCAAGATTCCTATCATGGCAGGCGGCGAGCACACGGTAACAAAAGCCGCCATCGACGCCCTCCCAACCGACATTGGACTTGTAAATCTGGACGCCCATCTTGATTTGAGGGACGAGTTTCTGGGGGAGAAGCTATCCCACGCTACCTTCATGCGAAGAGTCGCAGAACGGATAGGTCCGAGCCATGTAATGGAAGTAGGGATCCGAGCATTCTCGAAACCCGAGCTCGACTATTGCCACGATTCCGGCCTCCAAATCATCACTCCACAAGACATCAGGAAAAATCCACTTGACAAGACCGGGCAGAGAATCCGGACCTTCCTCTCAGGATTCACCCACAGCTACCTCACCGTTGACATTGACGTCCTCGACCCAGCGTACGCCCCCGGAGTCGGGAACCCAGAACCTGACGGCATTACGACCGATGAGCTACTGACCCTCGTTCAAGCCGCGATGAACCGTAACACCAGGGGTTTCGATCTCGTCGAAGTCTCTCCCCAGCTGGATTCTGGACAGACAGCGGCCGTGGGTGCAAAGGTCATATTCGAGGCGATAGCAGCACTATCTTCTCGGAGCCCTACGAAGTGACCCTAGACAACTACATCACCGCTTCAACGACGCGAGTCAAGGGCGACAAGAATGTCCCCAAGGACAAGTTCGACCGTCTAAGAGAAGCCGCAGAGAAGAAACTCAGCTTGCATTCTTTCCGGTCAACGGCGAACCTGAACGGAGTCAACATTGAATTCCAGGGCAACAGCAAGCATCAGTACGATTTCTGGACCCTCAACTGGCATCAAGCATCACAATCTTCGCCTATTCATTCAAGGGTCATTTCTGCAATCGGCGTCGAAGGTCAGGAGCCTTCAGCGTTTTACTGCCCCGAGACCCACGAGTCCCTCTTCTTCAACACTGAATACTATGGCCAATGCAAGAGCTGGGCGCTCGGAATGGCGGCCGCAATCCTCGAAGAGACGAAGAACACCCACTCGATACACGGCGCGTGTGTGGATGTTGGGGGCAAGGGAGTCATCATAGTAGCCCCGACCGGCACAGGCAAAACAACTCAGGCATTCAAACTCATGGAACTGCCGGAAGGCAGGATAGTCGGAGACGACTGGGTCAACATCGACCACACTGAAGGCGAACACCTTGGCTACATAGTGGGCAAACAGCCTGAGAAGAGTCTCTACATGCGGACCGAGACACAGCTCAACAAGCCCTGGCTGAGAGAAATCTTCGACGAGAGCAAATGCGAGAACGTCGTAATGAGCAAGAAGAACTGCGAGTTCACACAGGGTCCGACAGGATGCAAACTCACCAATCAGCGCTGCGTCTTCGACGATGGATATCAGTGGTGCTACTATGCGTTCGGTAACAGCAGAGCTCTCGTTCCAAGAGAACAATTGTTCGGCAAAGACAAAGTGGCCGATGAGGCCAAAATTCGGCTCTTGGTCTTGCTACGACGTGACGAGAAGAGCCCGGAGGAGGTCAAGCTGAACTCGGACGAGGCGATCCAAGTCCTGCGTAAGGGCGAGTACATGATTCGTCCCGGAGCCGGACCCAAGGAGTTATGGGGAAAAATAAGCAACGAACCTTGGTTCAACCCGTACCTTCTCCACCTCGACCACGCGCGTCAGGAGGAATTCTTCCGTAGAATGATCTCTTCGTTCAAGGTCAATTGCATACTCTTGAACACAGGCATTGAAACGGTGGAAGGAACCCACAGCCGGATTCTATCTGCACTCGAAACCTGTTAGTCTCATCTAACTTCGGCTATTGCTAAGAAAGATCCGGCAATCGGAAGCGTTAAGACCGGATAGATTGCAAGATAGAATCCAAAATGGCAACTACGAAAATTTCAACCAAAGCCAAGAAGCGGAAGGCCTATTATTACTACGCTGGGAAAGAATCGAAGGCAAAGAAGGTCGCGAAAAAGTCCTCCGAGACCAAGAAGACTAAGCCGAAGGCTAAGAAGAAGCGCAAGAAATAGCAGTCTAGCCTACAAGAATCTCGGTATTGTGCGTTCGTCGGTTATTGGATCGAAGACTCCAAGTTCATTCTTAGCCAATGGGATCACAGCTCTGCTTACCAGGCCGTTTAGCGAATAGGGTAGGCGAATCAGTCTCATTCCGCCAGAAGGGACCCATTCATCCATCACCAACCCTCGCTTTGTGAGCGACCGAACGAGGGCTAAACGTTTCTTTCTGTTCCAGAAAGCGGTCTCTTCATCTCTGATGTGGATGTGAAATCCTCGACCCGAATAAACGAGACTGATCTCGGAGAAATTTCTAGACAGAATCTCTATGAGCTGAGCAGCCTCTTTTTGGGCCAATTGAAATTCCAGCCGACAGAACGACAATCCTTGATGCCTGCGCATCTTCTCTTCAAGAGTTCCGTGAATCGGGCAGGTGAAATTCTCAGGATCAATGTCGAATACTAGCTCTTGGCCAAATGAGCTGCCCAGTTGTGTGGGATCGTTCTCGAGGTGTCTTGCCTGATCCCAATCCTTGTAGACATTGCGATCATAATACGCTGATTCTGGCATGAAATCAATGAAATAATTTCTCATTTCGGATAGGCTCTCGTACTCGTCGATGACTATAGTCCGGCCACGTTCGCGACGATACTTCATAGGAGAAATACCAGTATGCCTTCCAATCACGACCGCGAAAACAATAGGTGATCGCCATACGCGGAACCAGTCTCGTATCCTGGTGAGGCTAAACTCGTGTGAGTAGAATTCTCTCCTCTCACCAAGCGAAGAAATCCGCATTCCATCTGGAAACCGGTACTTCGCAATTCTCAGTGTCTAGGCCGCTTCCACGGGCTGTGTCTGGCTCAGTTGTTTGAGCTGGCTTCTGTACATTTCTACGATTTCCCTAGTTGTCGTCGCATCCTCTGGTGACTTTTCAGTCCTATAATGTCCCGTAAATCGCGGAAACCTGATCGCCAACCCGGCTCCAGGCCTAATCGAGTTTAGCCCGCATGTGTGTATCGGACTCAGAGTTATTTCGGCTCCGATAACCTCCAACACCAGGCCAGGCACGAACCAAGTGTCAGCCATGATTTTGGAATCTACCCGTGCGTGCCGATGGTCGATCTTGTACTTCTCCAACATTTCCGGAAGCTTTGCGAGATCTTCATCCTTGAAGCCGGACCCGCACTTGCACGCGGTTCTGAACACATCGTCTTTCTCATCGTAAGCCGCCAAGAGAAGCGCGCCATAGGTTCCTCCCCTTCTTCCTCTCCCAGCGAACGCTCCTACGACGACGAGATCGACTGTGTCCTGCATCTCAGACTTGTATTCCCGTTTGTATTTGATCCAACCCCATCCCCTCGCCCCTGCCTTGTAGATCGAATGGGGTCCGATCGACTTTATCATCAATCCCTCGCATCCATCTGCCACTGCCTGTTGCATGAAATCGTCCAGCTGCTCGGGCTTGGTGACGGTGATCTGACGTGAAAGATCGAGCCTTTCGTTGCGCCGAATCAGCTTTGCTAAGGCTTCTCGCCTGCGCGGAAACTCTAGTTGAGTGTAATCGATACCGCTATCGTATAACAGGTCGAAGGCGAAGAGCGCGACAGGTATTTCCTGGATAGTCTTCTCCAACTCGTATTTGCGTCCACGTCGTTGCGAGACCAGTTGAAATGGTAGGAGCTCTCCTGTTGAAGGGTCCACGGGAACGGCCTCTCCTTCAAGGATAAGTTCGTCATCAGAAATTCCCTGTTTCAGAAGAGTGTGGAGGTCGGGAAATTGGTCAGTGATATTCTCGAGACGCCTTGAGAAGAGCGTAACTTTTCGATTTGAGAGGTGTGCTTGGATTCTTAACCCATCATACTTGTACTCTGCGGCTGCACTACCATTCATTTTTTCTAGAATTTCTTGAGGATCGGAGAGTCTTTCGGCAAGCATCGGTCTGATGGGTCTGCCAACTGTCACTTTGAACGACTTAATCGCGTCAATTCCGTCGCTTGCGAGGGCTTTCGCGACGAATCCTAGGTCGGAAGAGCGGTTGTAGGCTTGTTCCAACAGAGGCTTCGACTCATTTCCCTCGGCTAGTGCCTGTGCCAGAGCGTCGAGTAGTGTCATGTCAGCCACGCCTAGTCTGAGTCGGCCTAGCGCTGTTCTGACGACGTATTTCGTCTCCATCGGCGAGGCTTTGCTTACCAGTGATGTTAGTTGTCGAATCTTGGACTCGACTGATCCGGGTCCACTTGATTTTGCGATCCGGTCTAGGATTCCGTAGACCTCTTCCACTGTGAGTCGTTCATTTCTCAAGCCGACTTGGGTTTTGCCCGCGAGTAGGGCCTCGGCGGCATCCCCGAGATCGCCTCTTCGTTTGTACTCGTCGGCTATTCTCGCCTCTTTGGCCGCAGTAACGATTGCGAGGGTTTTGATGGCTAGTTTCTCAGCGATGCCGATCTCAATTCCGAGGTAGTCAGGGTAGAGTTTGCCTTGGGTGAGGTAAACGACTTTGTCGATAATCTCGGAAGGTGTCTCTTTGAGAAGATCAACAAGCAGTTTTGTGATCTCGAGGCGCTTGGTCGTCGCCTCGATCTTCTGATAGGTTTCAACCATGCGCGAGTAGAGCATCGTCATCCCTCGACAAGGTGCGTCAAGGGTGTCCCCTCGGTCTTGTTGTTAAATAGATGCGATCAGTGCACACGGTCAAACGATGAATTACCCATATGCCGCTTGGAGGAGGATCCTGTTCGTCGCTGTGCTGGTCGTCATAATCGTAATTGCCTTCGCGCCAGCTACAACCCAGGGAACAATATTCCTACGATTCTCCAGCCTGTCTTCTTCCAGCGCTGTCAACCATATCTACGTAGGGTTTACCCAAATCGCACTCCACCAAGCCGGATTCGTCAATTCTACTGGCTGGATCATAATCTCCCAGAGTTTTCCCAAAATCGATCTATTATCAGATCAGACGATTCCTCCAACCGTCGCTTCGGCGCCAATTCATTCCGGACGTTACGACGAGATTCGTCTCACTTTCTCAAACTGCACGGTGGTTATTGCGGGGAGCCCTTTTCCAATTTCGGCGCCCTCTATGATCAGCAGCAACGTGACCTTGCCAGTTCCTCCGAGCGGGATAGGAGACGTTCTGCTAGTCGTTGCTTTCGATTATTCGACACTTTTCTCAAGCACGCGATCGCTCTCTTTCGTTCTAATCCGCACGTCAACTGCATAGATTGGATCCGACCTCCTTGACCGAAACCATCAAATTTAGCCTATTAGCGGGTCGAGAGTATGTGCGTAATCGGTAAGAACGAGCTCACTGAGCTCATACGGAGCTACAAGTGCATTCACCCGTTTGACTACAGTCTCTTGGATGGGGATGGGTACATTCTGACCGTCAAGGAGGAACGAACACTCCACTACTTGGAGCACCAGAACCTAGTGTCGAACGAGGTAGTCTTCACTCCCCCACAATTTGTCGCGCATCTCACTGCCAAGAGCAAGTACGGAAGGATGGGGCTCTCGTTTCTGAACGCCGCGAAGGTACACAGCGGCTACGTTGGCAGACTCGCCTTAGAGCTCGTCAACCTGAGTAACGAACGGCAGCCGATTACAATCAAGCGTGGAGACCCGTTGATGCACATCGAATTCCTGAAGAGGGAGGGGGAGCCTTCCCCCTACAACGGTGGGTACATGTTCCAGTTTATGAGCGAGGAGGAGATCGCTGACTATGTCACCATCCTCACTCGTGATTTCAAGAATGTGTTTCATAAGGATGAGCTGGCGAAATCTGCTAAAGAACGGGTCGCCTTGGCTCCTCTGGTCTAGTTCTTGACAATTGTCGCTAGTGCGCGCTTCAATATCGGATCGTTTGTCTCCCGAGTCGCGGACTCGTAAAAGTCTAACATTTTTCTCTGCCCTGTTCTCTTTCCATATTTGTGGGCTTGAAACGCCATCTCGACTTTGTCCAGCTGGTGGACCAGGCGAGCTTCCTTACTCCGCTTTTCTTTCAGATCTGTCCATAGTTTGAGATATGATGCACGACTCTTGCTTGGTAGTTTCGACAACAATTCTCGGATCGCTGTTTCTCGATCCTTCTCCACCCTAGTCGGCCCGAGACGCGCCTTGTCTTGAGGCGTGAGATCCCCCATGATCGCCTCTTCAAGATCGTGAATTAGCGCAAGTTTCAGAATTCTCTCCAGATCATAGCCCCGACGCTCTCCCTCGTACAAGGCCAGCAAAGCCACAGCATAGGAATGATCTGCTACGGACTCCACTCTCTCATCAACTTTCTTCTGCCATCCCTTCCTTTGCTCGCTCTTGAGTTCTGATGCGTACTGCCAAAATCTGACGAGAGAATCCAACCCGCTCGATGGAGTTCGACGCAAGTAAATTCTAAAAGCTTTACTTAAGTAAACGCAGATATACTTCCTCGCAAAGATGCCACAGAGAGCGGTCGGGATTGGTCAAGAAGATTCTAACTAGGTTCGCCGTAGCCAAGAAGGCGGCCAGCAACGGAGATACCGTGTACAGATCGCCCAGAATCTATCTCCCCACGAAGTTGACTGATGATTCCAGTTTCCCGTTCAAAGAGGGAGACATTCTCTCGGTGAGGGTTGATGGTCGTAAAGTCATGATACAAAGGGTGCGGAGATCAATCGGCCAACCAGATGGCGCTGGCGAACCTGGCAAGAAGTAATGATATTAGAAGGGGAACAACCTTCTCCTCGGCTGATTGTATGGTGCTAAGAGTTGCGATTCAAGTCACAAATCTGACCGGGGAGCGCTACTGGGACTATGATACACCCCTACCGTCCCAAGTGCAGATCGCCGTGAACATCAATATAGTTGGCCTCGACCAGAAAACTGAGTCTACGGTCGAAGCTCCCTTCGTTTTCACTGTAAGCTACACCCCCTCGATTGCGCAGCTCAGCGTCAAGGGCAAAGCTCAGGTAACTGGTGACCGATCCGAAGTTGTCCAGATGACTGAGGAACACAAGAAGAACAGACCACCTCCACAGACAGTAATCCAGGCAGTCTCAAACATCGCCATGGCAGAGGTTATCATCATGTCCAAGAGCCTCGGAATCCCACCTCCACTGCCCCCAATCGGCCTCCCCTCAGAAACACCTCCAACCCAGCCCATCCAAAGGAAAGAACCAAGGTATACGACCTGAGATCTCGAATAACATACGGTCTCCAATAAATTGGAGAGACTGAATCCCTCCAATAAATTGGAGCGCTTGACTCAGCCGGTTCAACCTCATCTTGGGCCGAAAAACCAGCCTTTTCCCCCACCATTCTGTTACCATCAACGGTTACCGAATACGTTACCAGCCCAAGAATGTCGATAACAAATTGTTCTCCCGACACAAAAGTGATCTTTGGGAGAGGATTCAAGGCACCGATTATTCTCAAAGCATGTTAGTATGGTTGGACTTCTGCAGGAGCTCTAGACGTTCATCTGCAGCGGCATTTCAGGATCAGCGCTAATACGCACGTGTATTTGCTAAAACTGCACTTTTAGTAAGAGCGACAAATGGACTAAATTGCGGGAACGTACTAAGTATCTTCGCCGATATTCCAATGTTGGTCAATCAACAGGCATACTGTTCAATTAGAAATCAACATCTGGTCCCGAGGCTATGCCAGTTCGGCATCTTCGTGCTAACACGCTCTGCCCCTCCATCGGGCGTGGACAACACTGCCAACGTAGCCATATTACACAAATTCCTTCCAAGCTTATGCAACAGTTACCAGTCATCTTGGGTTGACTTCACAATTGCGCATCAGAGATGGACGGGGAGAAACCCGGCTAAGCGACTTGCACAAGAATCGGATACTGGAGTTGGCAGAGCCTGTGCCACGAGATCACCTACTCTTAGGACTACAGCTTGAGCGAGGATGGCGAATTGGAAGCATAGTTGGCTGCCACAATAAAGTCTCGTACACGAGGGAGAGGACAGGAGAGAAAGCCATCTGCATAGTGAACCTGCCCGGAATAAGGAAAGAGGATGTCGGCCACGAAACGATCATGATTCATTTCAAGGGAGGAAAAACAGAGCCCGACTATCCTGGAGAGAAATGGCTTCGACTTGCACAGGATCTAGCATCGAAGGTTCGCAAAGGCGAGAGGGTCATTCCTCTCACAGAACAACATGCCACAAACATTCTACGAAAATACGCCAAACTCGCGGGCGTTCCTAACTGGGATCGTCTGCATAATCACCGGCAACGGGCCTATTTCGGGACTTATTGGGCTAGGAAAACCGGCCGGGACTATTGGAAGGTTCAGAGCCTCATGGGACACAAAGACCTAAGGGCCACGGCAGTCTACGTTGAGGAACTCTCTCTTGAAGAGAAGAAACAGCTCCTCGATGGCACCTAGACAGTCCCGAACGAGGTCCCATGCAATGGGCAGTACTGAAAAGCAGGTTCTTGTGCCCCGAGACGCCATAAGCGAATGTCGGCGTAGTCATCATCGCGATCTGATCGCCATTCAACTACGATTTTACTTACGTAATATCCTTGGCGGCGTCACCGTGAAAAACCCGTAGTTAGACAGCGCACTGGCCCACCATAAGGATTAAAGGCAGAACCAAAGTTCTCGCGAATTCAAGGGAATCTTCGATGCCACGCAGAGCTGCTCGTGGGCCGCCGAAACAGAAGACAACCATTCTGTTCAAGGCGGGCAATCTTCCAGCTAACCCGGACGAGCTCTTTCGTCGAGTCTTCTGGAAGAGTGACTTTCTAGCTGGGGAGGCCCACAACTTCTGGCGAGAGGTCAAGAAGGCTGAACCGGCAGGCTTGCCAATCCAGGCGTGGAAAGACTGGATCGGCAAGCGTGGGATGAGCGTGGGTCAGTTCTACAACATGATCCACGGACTAGTCGGGGCCGGGTTCATCGAGAAGAAGGATTCGAGGTGGCATCTAAGCGGAGGCTTCCTCCGAGAACTCGAACAGATGCTCACCGTATACTCGACGGAAAGCGGACTAAGATATCAATTAGCTTAACTTGCAACTTGACCAGCCAAAACGGATTACCGAATCCTCGTATGGACTCTCTTCTTTAGTCTGCCTCGCGGATTAACCTCGCCGCGTCGAATTCTGCTGTCAGAGACTACCTTACCATCATCAGCCCTAACCATCCGGACCACATAGAGACGAAGAGGCTTCAGTCCACGGTTCCGCCTTAACTGGTTTAGCCGTAACCCGTTCTCTCGAGTTTCTTCGCTGACCACAACAGCCTCGAGTCGTCTCCTTCGGATCGCGGGTCCGAACGAATCCTTCAGCTCTGTGATCCTAGCTCGCTCAAGCCAGCCGTACGCTTTCAATAACTGCCGGAGATTTCGTCTTCTAACAGCGAATGTCCTCACGGGATGATCTTTGCTAAGCTTGGAAACCAGGCGATCTCCCGTCACGCCGACGAAAACGAGTTCTCCAAGCTCGAAGGCCTTAGCCAGCAATTTCTCGTGACCAATATGCAGAATGTCGAATGTGCCTCCCACCGCGACTGCTCGATATCGAAACCTCGTTTTTGACAGAGCGACACCCGTCCAAGCATCACTATCAAAGAAATTTTTAGAATAAAACATAGCTGCCCATGGTTAATCCCTCCAGTTTTCCGGACTCCCCGGTAGGACGTCAACTAAAGATTCGCGTTAAACGTCGGGTGCAGGTCCTTTACTTTGTCTTGGTCGTAGGGCAGATAGTACTCCAATACGATATGAAACCCAGGGACGAGAAAATGCGAAGAGTGATGAGCTTATCTCGTTGGCCTCCTCGCTCAAGAAATCGTTTTCGATTCAAAGGCAAGCGACCAGCCGAAACCCAAAGGCCTCAACAACTTGAGGCAGCCCGAATGTTCAAAACCCGCTGAAAACGGGAAACCTGGGAAAGTACGCCTTCGGTGCGATGCCTACCGGAGGACTGACCTTTCTTCGGATCTATTCCAGACCGTCGGAGTCGCTCAATCTGCGGACTTCAACACTACAGCAAACCATATCGAGCGTGGAATCCACAGACTGGCAGATAATCACACCCATCGCGTTTTCGGCACTCATCATTGCACTTCTTGCCTCTCGCCCAGGACGAAGGGTACGCTCACGTTCATTCTCACATGCTTAAGTTTCGTGTATGAAAAATCCACTAGAGCCACAAAGATCAACCCTCTTTCGCATCGCAGGTAGCCCGGGGGAGATTCGAACTCCCGTCAGCAGGTGACTCCTACCCCATCCATGAGGGGATCCAGAGCCCACTAGGGACGCTTGCATGTCTGGCCCGTAACGTCCATGCTATGCTAGACCACTACACCACCGGGCTACGAAGGCTCGGCTCTAGCCCGGTACTCATAAGGGGTTTCCGCGTGAGAACCAGAGGTTCCCTATATACTTGTCGAAAGGCTTATATGGCATACGCCGTCCACGCTTTCACTTTCCTAACGTGAGCCTTCGGCAAGACAGACTCCACACGGTTCGACGCTCTGACCGAGGCTCGGAAAGTTGGAGACCGAACTTCACGACCACGCCAACAGCTCCTGGTAGAACCCCTTCGAGAATTCACGTCTGCCCAGAATGCGGTAGTGTAAATCTCATCGAAGATTTCGACCAAGGGGAGACGATCTGTCAAGACTGCGGGCTCGTGCTGTCTCAGAATCTGATGAGTCGCGGGCCAGAGTGGCGTGCATTCACAAAAGAGGAGAAGGACGAGAGAGGCCGGGTAGGTATACCAACTTCATTTTCTATTCACGACAAAGGTCTCTCCACAGTCATAGACCGTGTCAATAGGGACGCGTTTGGCCGGCAGCTTCCCATGGAGACTAGGATGGAGATGCTCCGGCTTCGCAAATGGCAGATCCGTACTCGAGTACATTCGTCGTCTGACAGAAATCTAGCGCAAGCGATGGCAGAGCTGGATCGCCTTACCGACAAGCTACACGTGCCCGCCAACGTGAAAGAGAGCTCAGCTGTTGTGTACCGGAAGGCCTTGGATAACGGACTAGTGCGAGGCAGATCTATTGCGGCCATTGCTGCGGCTTCTCTCTACGCCGCCTGTAGATCGTCCGAAACCCCTCGGACATTAAAGGAGGTAGCTGCCGCCAGCAGAATCAAGAAGAAGGATGTGGCCAGATGCTACAGGCTGCTTTTGCGAGAACTCGAAATGTCCATGCCTGTGGAAGATCCGATTCGATGCATTTCGAAGATCGCGAGTAGAGCCGAAATTTCAATGCAGACTCAGCAATCAGCGATCAGAGTCTTGAAAGATGCGAGAAGGAAGGGCGTCGTGGCGGGCAAGGACCCGATGGGTCTGGCCGCGGCGGCGTTGTACGTCGCTTGCGTTCTAGAGAATGAGAAGAAGACTCAGAAGGAAATCGCGGAGATAGCAAATGTGACTGAGGTCACAGTGCGAAATCGGTACAAGGGCCTAAAGGACTCCCTTGGACTGGCCGCCTGATGGAAAGTAGGCTTAGCGAAGATACTGGCGCATGTTCTGAACGTTGTTGAAGACAGTGCTCCACTGCGGATGCGCAGCAACCCCTCCGCTGCTAAACCCGTTGAGAGCTATAGAGAACTTAACTCGAGGATCGCGCGAGTAGTAGTAGATAATGTCCAACTTCCTCTTAGGCGTTGCATTTGAAAGGCTCCTTTTCAGTGCGTTGAACAGATACTTGTTGAAGAACTCCAGCTCAATCGAAACGGAGATGCGTTCGCTCATTCTCCCACTTTAAAGCATCTCTGAGTACGCTAGTCTTGAATATTTATGACTATACCTTGGAACCGACACTCCTCCTTGTTTCAGCAAACTCTGGAAGCCTGCGGCAATCTCCGGAACTCCCTGGATTCCGTATTCCCGTTCACGTAGAATACCCAAACTTACGCTCCGGCTCGTGCTTTGCGCCCACCCGTCGCTAGTAACAAGCTCGATTTTAGCCCTGACAATAGGAACATCCATCAGAAGTCAGGATGCAAGAAAGGCAAACTATTTTCCTTATGCTCGTCGGAACTTGGTTATTCTGGTTCGTGCTCTTCCTTTCGATAGGAATCTGATCCGAGAGGCTTGAAGGCACTCTTAAATACGCAAGAACATCATGTTTACCCGTGGACGACCACAAAGGAGTCTCAGGCTTCTAGAATGGCCGATGTTTGTTCGACCTGCGGCCTGCCTAAAGACCTATGCGTTTGCAGCACCATCAGCATGGAGCAGCAGACCGTAAAAGTCCGAATGGAAATGCGCAAATGGGGCAAACCAGCCACCATTGTCGAAGGCATTGACGGAAAGAGCGTCAACCTCCCAGATCTTGCAACCAAATTGAAGACATATTGCGCCTGCGGCGGCACTTCCAAGAACAATTCTATCATTCTCCAGGGGGACCATCGGGACAAGGTAAAGAAGGTACTAGTCGGCTACGGCTTCCCAGAAGCTAGCATAGAGCTGCATTAGGCGAAAGAGCTGTCGGCTCTACTCGACGTTCTTCGCTCCATCCGCAAGAGTGGACAGGGCCCGCTCTCATGCCCTCAATGCGGAGCTGCAGTGAAACGTTCGCGGGCACCCCTAGAGGGATGGATTCTTCCAATCCGGTATCTATGTGAAGAATGCGGCTACGCCGGGTTCCTCGCGTTGGAAAAGCAACAGCATGATGAGTAGGATCACTGCCACAGCTGAAATCTTTTAGCTTATCTTGCGACTCCACAGCTCGACAGCCTGCTTCAATCCTTCGTCAAGGGAGTAACGTGGGTGCCAGCAGACTTCTCTGCTGATTCTTGTGTTGTCTAAAACGAGATACACTGGATCTTGACTCTGTGGCCGTTGTGGATAACCAGGCGGATACGTTCCAAGGACGAGCTTTCCCTTGAATCCTGTTAATCCTGACAGTTTCTTAGCGAGTTCTACATTTGTAACAGGATTGCCCGGGGACACGTTGTAGACTTCGCCGATTGCTTTCTCGGATTTTGCTACGTCCAGGTAAGCATCGACATGGTCCTCGGCGAACATATAGTCACGAATCGAGTCAGGCGCACCGATATAGCAAGTCTCTCCCCTCAACATCTTTGAGATCAAATACTCGGCGTAGAATCCGCTCTCCCAGATCCTGCCATAGCTGTTGATCGGCCTCATCACCGTTCCTCGTAAGTGGTAGATCCTGTTCGCCATTTGGACATACTGATCAGCGGCGGCCTTCGACACGGCATAAGGTGACGCTGGGTTGAGGAGCGCACTCTCCGAGATGGCTCGACCGGCTGGCTGCCAACCGTAAACTTCTGCAGTGGAGGCAGCGATGAGCCTAGTGTTCGGCGACTGCTTAACGATCGAATGGACAAGGTTCACTGTTCCATCAAAATTGATCCCTATGTATGGATAAGGATCGTCGAATGATAATCGAACAGGAGTTAGGGCTCCGAGGTGGAAGACTACGTTGGGATCAGAAGTCTCTACCGCAGAGAGAACAGAATGAAATCTCACAAGGTCGCCTTCAATTAGGTGAATTTCGGGAACAATTTTTTCTATTCTCTTCAGTTCTCTCTCCGACGAGTGTCTGACTAGCCCGTATACATCGTCTCCCTGCTCTACTAATTTCGTGGCGAGTCTTGAACCAATGAACCCGGTTATCCCCGTGACAAGAACATTCAATCTGCTTGATTCCTTAACTGCTTCTCCGCGTTTTCAAGCTCTCTTAAGGAATTAATCGTGATGAACGATCCGCCATGCCTAAACGCGCCCACTTTACCTACCTTTGATAGCTTGGGAAAGGTTGTCCTTTCAACATCACCGATTCGAGGAAGGTGCTCAACGATCTCGTGCTCAAACACGTAGATTCCGGTGGAAATATTCACGTCTTTTAGAAGAGGTTTCTCTATGAAGCCTCGACAGTAGCCCTGGTTGTCCACCT
>Ga0066673_10000015_pt1 | contig 32253 bp, 30 predicted proteins | sample GraSoiAngelo_122_FD_62302 | JGI IMG/M metagenome (GOLD analysis project Ga0066673, IMG submission 62302) | Grasslands soil microbial communities from the Angelo Coastal Reserve, California, USA - 14_0927_02_20cm | ecosystem: Environmental > Terrestrial > Soil > Grasslands | place: USA...
CTGCACCGCGACGGGTTCGGACCTAGCCCAAAGTTTCGAGTGATCATCGCCGAATGGAACGGAGAGCCTGCGGGCATGGCTTTCTTCTTTTACAACTACTCTACGTGGCAAGGTCGACCTGGAATCTTCATCGAAGATCTATTCGTACGATCCCAGTTCCGAGGCAAGGGCATCGGTAGAGCGCTTATGGCGCGTCTTGCGAAGACTGCGATTGCCGAGCAGTGCTATGGCGTGCGATGGGAAGTCCTTGACTGGAATAAGCCCGCAATAGACGTGTATCAGCATCTAGGCTCAAAGTTTCGAGAAGGCTGGCGAATCATGCAATTAATGGGTCGAGAACTGAATGAATTAGCGGAAAGCTCCTCGACTCACGTTTCCAAAGACTAGCAGCACGGTTGGGCGACGGGCGAGGACGAGGCCAGCCATTAGCCCAAACGGCCCAACACAGAGGCTCGTATGGCCTGGAGGCCTCTCAATCGGGGGGTGAGTCTCGAAGCGCTTTTGAGACTCGATTCTTCGACGCTCTGGTGCGCTCAGGGATTATTGATTCATGTCAGACAGCCCAAGTTCGGCAGTAGATTACAAGCCGATCAGAGATTACGGAGTCATCGGAGACATGCACTCTGCCGCCCTTGTGGGATTGGACGGCTCTATCGACTGGTACTGTGCCCCACGGTTCGATTCCCCGAGCGTGTTCGCAGCCTTACTCGACGTGCGGAAGGGCGGAAAATTCCAGCTGTCTCCTACTGAGAAATTCACGACAAAGCAGAGTTACAAGGGGGACACGAACGTGCTCTCCACTATTTTCGAATCTAAGCAGGCAAAGATCGAGCTCACAGACTTCATGCCCTGTTTCATGGAGAAAGGTGAGGCGAAGGGATTCCAGGAACTTCACCGAATTGTCGACTGCGTCGAGGGCGAAGCTGGACTTCGAATCATTTTCCAGCCTCGACTAGATTACGCTCGAGGAAATACGACACTACTGGAGACTGCAGAGGGATGCACAGCGAAAAATCGGGGACTTCACGTCAATCTCGCCTCATCAGTGAAGCTGCGCGTTGCGGACAGCGATATTCTGACTAATGAGTTCAGATTATCGAAGGGTCAGAGGGTTGTCTTCGTTCTCAAGTGGGGGAAGAAACCGGCAGTCCCCGCATCACGATACGAGACTAGCAAGAAGCTTTCCAAAACTCTGTCCTACTGGAAACGCTGGGTCGGGCATGTAAAATACCAAGGACCCTTCCGAGCGAATGTTGTCAGATCCTGTCTAGTCCTGAAGCTATTGCAGTATGCTCCAACGGGAGCAATGGTCGCGGCAGTCACGACCTCTCTCCCCGAGAGTATTGGCACTCTGAGAAACTGGGACTATCGATACTCTTGGATCAGGGACAATGCGCTTTCGGTTCTTGCTCTTAGTGAGGCAGGAGCGAGCAGAGAGGCTTTGGACTATGCAAGATGGCTCATCAATCTCCGCAGACATTCAAAGGAGAAATTGCAGATTATGATGGGCATCGGCGGTGAGAGGGAAATACCTGAGACCACCCTCGACCACCTAGAAGGGTATCGACGGTCAAGCCCGGTCCGCGTTGGCAATGCAGCTTCAAAGCAGCTGCAGCTAGACGTGTATGGAATCCTGGCAGACTACGTCTACTTTCTCCACACATTGGGATGGACGACTGGTCAGGTCTACGAAAACCTCGTCAGGTATTCAGCGGACCGTGCGATGAAGGAATGGCAGAGCCCTGATAGTGGAATATGGGAGATCCGGGAGCCAAAGACGTTCGTAGAGTCGACGATGTGGTGTTATGTCGCTCTCGACCGGGCGAGCAAGATGGCTCGAGAGCTCGGGTATGACGAGGACTGGCAGAGATGGGAGCCAGTTAGAAAGAAGATCAAGAGCCACATACTCTCGGAGGGATGGTCTGAGAAGAAGAAGGCTTTCGCCATGGTTTTTGGAGGAGAAGACTTGGACGCCGCGAATCTTCTCATGCCCCTAGTCGGGTTTCTTCCGGCAAAGGATCCGAAGATGAGCGCAACCATCCAAAGGATTCGGGAAGAATTGTCTGAAGACGATCTGATTTACAGATACAGAGTAGATGATGGCCAGCTAGGAAAGGAGGGCACTTTCACAGTCTGCAGCTTCTGGATGGTCGACTGTCTGACGAGACTGGGAAAGCTTCGGGAGGCAGAGGGACTGTTGACCCAGTTGACGAAGCGAAGCAATCATCTTGGACTGTACTCGGAAGAGATTGACCCAAAGACTGGCGAAGCGCTGGGGAATTTTCCTCAGGCCTACACTCACATGGGACTCATAACCGCGAGCGTACATCTCGAAGAAGCGCGGCGGAAGAGCGGACTGATCCGATATGCCAAAGCGATATCGAACAAGATCAGCGGCCGATGATTAAGGAGGGCGGCCTAATACATCTCAGAGAGTTCTGCTAAATCTGTATGACGTTTAGTTTACGGGAAGAACTTGGCGATTATTGCCAAGATCGCCCGATCGCGGGGACCTCCGTCAGCCAAAGCAGACAATCGAAGTAAGAATTTGTCCAATCTGATCTCAAAGGGTCCCCCGGGGAGGGGGGGCTGCATTGTTGATTGTTCTGATTCGGGCTTTGTTTTAGGTTTTGGGGTTGTTTTGAATCTGGAAGGCGCATTTTTCAGGGTCTGGAAACGAGCAGGAGCCGCAAGGAAAACGAGCAATTAAGGTACGTTGGTCGTCTTTGTAAGATCAGTCAGTAGTTGAATAACGTCGCGATGGTTTTTCAGGTTGAATTTCGCGTAGGATTTTGCGAGTCCTACTTTGATCGAATAGGATTTTTCGGGAAGAACCTTGAAGAGTTCTTCGTCAGCCAGATCGTCACCCACGGCCAGAACGAAGTCGAATGTCTTTTCGGAAAGGAGTAGCTTCGCAGCCATTCCCTTGTCGATCCCGACGTTTCTCACCTCGATCGACTTGCTATCTTGCAACACTTGGAGCTCAGTGTTCTCAGTGAAATATCCTAGCTCATCCGCAAGCTCTTTCGACCGTACAGAGGCCAGTTCCGGGTCGGCGGCTCGATAATGCCAGACTAGGGAGAACTCTTTCTCCTCGGCAAAGGAGCCGGGAAGCCGATCTTCATAGCTCTGGAGAATGGGCCGAACCTTCTCCTTCCAGTTGCTCTCCACCTTGATCGCGGGTAGCCAGTCTTTGTCCTTCTCTCTAATCCAGGCCCCATGCTCCGCAACGATTCCTATGCTTAAGGGTCCGAACCATTTGTGTAAGAGATCTCTATGACGACCACTCACGATTACTAGATTGTTTCGCGGATCCTCCGCGAGCGCGTTGAGAGTTGCGAGGAGGACCGCCCCGGGGACCGCGGTCTCAGGACGCTCCTTGAAGGGCGACAATGTACCGTCATAATCTAGGAATAGGATTCTGTTCGCAGAACTCGTGTAATCTTTGATCAGCTTCTCTCTTGTTGACTTGTCCATTAGACGTGCATTGAACCTTTTCTGCTGGTCTTTGACCGAGTTGAGTTTTCCAGTAAAGTCCTGGCCCCATCTGATAACGTCGTAACGTCCTAGCCTGTTCTGCATTACCTGGTTGCGCCGTACTTGTTCCTCTTCGGGCATTTCCAGACCGGTCTTGAGCGCGTCTACGATTTCTGACTCATCGTTGGGATTGATTATGAGCGCCTCCCCTAGCTCTCGCGAGGCTCCAGCCATCTCGCTAAGAATCAGGACCCCTTTCTGATCGGCCCTAGACGCGACGTACTCCTTCGCAATCAGGTTCATACCATCTCTCAGAGGAGTTACTAGAGCCACGTCGCTCATAGCGAAGAGGCTCAACAATTGGTGATACGGCAGAAACCTGTATCGATAGACTATCGGGTTCCAATCGATTGCCCCGAATCTTCCGTTAATGCTCCCTACTAGTTTGTCGATCTCCTCCTTCATCTGCTCGTAATGCTCTGACCCTAACCTTGAAGGAACCACTGAAAGCATGAGGACCACTTTTCGTAGCCATTGAGGATACCGCTCGAGAAAAGTAGCATAGGCCTCTAAACGGTGCTTGATCCCTTTCGTATAGTCGAGCCTGTCAAGGGACAGAACGACCTTAGGATTGCCTAGTCTATCCCGGAGTGCCCGGGCTTCCTGCTGCACGATGTCGCTTTTCACATTATCCCGAATCTGCTCGTAGTGGATGCCCATAGGGAAGGTGTCAACCCTTACGGCTCTTTCCCCGTCGATCAGCACCTGGCCAAAATTGTGTTCGATTCCCAGGATGCGGAGTATGCATCTGAGGAAGTGTTGTGTGTAGTCGATTGTGTGGAATCCGATCAGGTCAGCTCCAAGAATACCTTCCAGTATGGCTCTCCGCCATTTCGTCGGGAGGGTGCGGAAAACGTCGTACGATGGGAAGGGTGTGTGGAGGAAGAAGCCGATGGGCAGATCAGGCATCTTCGCTCTCAAGAGCTGCGGGAGAAGCATGAGATGATAATCGTGGACCCAGATAGTGTCGTTTGGCTGGACCACTTTCAGTAGTGAGTCTCTGAAGACTTCGTTTACTTTGACGTATTGTGCCCAATCGTTCTCGTCGAACCTGGCATTTGTGGGAAAATAGTGGAACAAGGGCCAGATTGTGCTGTTGCAGAATCCGTGGTAGAACCCGTCCATTGTCTTGGCGTCTAGAAAGACCGGTGAGGCCTGTTGCTTAGCAGCTTTTGACCTCAGTCTGTCCTGAGAACCCTCGTCGATCTCGATGCCTGGCCAGCCGACCCACAAATAATCTCGACTGGGGGACCCCTGTCTGGATGATTCCAGATACGCGGTTAGTCCAGAGACAAGCCCGCCTGGGCTTGCGCGGAAAGCCAGCTTGCCGTCCTTGCTGCTCGCTGTGAACGGTAGCCTGTTAGAGACGACTACTAATCTCAAAGCTGGCTGTTCCCCTGAACTATTCACGCTCCGCCCTCCGCTGACGGTTTAGAATGATAGTAACCGAGCCATAAACAAGCCGAGTACAGACTCCAACTCGTCATTATCTGATGACCAATGGAGCGCCTATTGACGTCTCCGTGAGGACGTGGACTCACTCGTGGGCGTCAAGTTTAAGCCGACGGCAAGAGATTCGAACGTCCGAGTTTCCCTTGGTATACTGCTGGAAGTGCGGGAGCGAGCTTCGAGAAGACGCAGCCTTCTGTTGGAAGTGCGGGGCGTCTGTTCGGGGAACTATGGGCGTCCAGTCTCCAACAGGCTTCGAATTACTGAGAGACGACAAGAATGCCCAGAACCACTGGGCCCGGCGACTAATCGCTTTCATCATCGACGCAGTTATTGTCACGGTCGTACTAGCAATCATTGCAATCGCCGTGTCGATTCCTTTCATTATCGGTTTGAGCTTCCCATCGACGAGTCTAGGGGCATTTCCAGCGTGGTGGAATGCGTGGTGGAGCCTATCGTTTGGCGGATTGATACCTCTAGTCGTCTTCCTCTACTTCTTCCTCGCTGAGGGACTCTACGGTAAGACCCTGGGCAAAGAGATCATGGGTCTGCAGGTACAGAGAGTTGATGGAAAACCACTGGATATGCGAACCAGTCTCATTCGGAACATCAGCAAGATCTACTGGGTCCTACTGCTAATAGACGTGGCGGTTGGATTGGGGACGCACGGTGAGATGAGTCAAAAGTGGAGCGACCGCTACATCGGGACAAAAGTGGAAGAGAAGACCCGCATGACAATAATTCCCTGAGACCCCAATACTATTCACAATATTCACAAAGAACATTTTTCGGATTAGCTACTGAAAATTTGTCGACTCAGCTTTCGCGACATCGACCAGTCATCGCCCTCGTTGCTGCTCGCATCGTCTACGCGATAAACTGGCTGAACATCGGAGCGATCTTCTACCTGATGAATGCCGACCTCAACAGCGGCGTCTCAGGCCTCGGAACTCTCACCTCAAGCTTCTACCTAGGCGTCGGAATCATGCAGGTTCCGGGCGGAGTACTCGCGGCGAAATGGGGTCCCAAGAGAACCGTTTCACTAGGAATACTCGTCTCGTCCATAGCCGTGCTAGGTACTTCCATATCATCAGCCATCCTTGAGGTCGCAACACTCCGTTTCATCGTAGGAGCCGGAATGGCACTCGTATTCGCACCCTCGGTTGTGCTCATGACCAGATTTCTCGGAGGAAAATCCGGCACTGGCGTCGGGCTCATCAATTCCGCATTCGATATCGGGGGCTTGTTCGGCCTCTTCGGATGGATTCTCCTCGCAACAGTCACGGGCTGGCGGTCTACCCTCGTGCTCAGCGGGGGCCTCGGACTGCTCACAGGACTCTTGGTAATTGCCCTCGTCCCGAAAGACGGAGAGAATGTTCAGTTCAGGTTTTCCACTGGTCAGCTTGGCAAGATTCTGAGCGATAGGAACCTGATCGTGTTGGGGCTCGGATCTCTTGGCTCGAACCTCGGAAGCGTTCTCATCTCGAGTTTCATGGCATATTACCTCCAAGCAAGCCTAGCAGAAACCGCGGCAATCGCAGGCATAGTCGCAGCGATGATCGTTGTCCTCCCGATCTACACATCTCTATGGGGAGGAAAACTGTACGACCGCACGAGGAAGCCGAGGCGATTACTCATCCTCTCTGGTCTAGGAATGACCAGCGCGCTCTTGGTGGCCGCAGCGCCAACGCTTACTGCTGCGGCTGCTGGAGCGGTATTGGGCGGGATAGCTGTCGGACCCGCGTCTACGATCAACTTCGCCGCAGCCAAGGACCTTAGCAGGGTCGAGAAAGAGTACGAAGGCCTCACCATTGGATGGGTTAACAGCATCTCCTTGACCGGCTCCTTCTGGCCTCCGCTGGTCTTCTCATATTTTGCAAGATCATTCAACTACTCGGCTGCGTGGATAGCAGGCGCAGTCATGTGCTTTCTCCTACTCGTTCCTCTACTCTTCCTCCGAGAAGAGCCATCAAAGTTCGCCAAGGTGAGCTAATGGCTAGTCCCGAAAACGATGTTGCATCACTCAACCGTTTGTACGAGGATTACTGGGAGTTCATCCTCAAAGAGAATCCCACCTTCGCCACGTATCTTGGAGACCACAGGTACGATAACTGGCTAGAGGATGTTTCTTCGGAAGCCTATCAACAGCGCATCGACCGGTTCAGAAAATTCCTATCAGACCTTAAGGGGTTCAAGAGACCGACTAACGGAGAGGACCGGCTCAACTATGATCTCTTCAAACGTGAACTGGCATTACAGATTGAAGGCGCAAACTATCAGCCGTATCTTCTGCCGATAACCCAGCAGACCGGCCCTCACATCGACCTCCCTCAACTCATCACCTACCATCCGTTCAAGACTCTGCAAGACTACGTGAATTACATCAGTCGCCTGACACAGTTTCGGAGAGTCTTCGACCAGACGATCACAAATCTCAAGACTGGAATAGAGAAGAAGACGGTTCAGCCTCGAAACGTTGTCGAAAAGATCATCCCCCAACTAGAAGCACAGATCGTATCTGTACCCGATAAGAGCGAACTCCACAAGCCGATAGACAAGCTCCCCTCTGAAATTTCTAGCGAAGCGGCTCTCAGAATAGCATCGGACGTAGACAACTCGATCCTGAACTACGTCGTCCCCGCCTACAGGAAGCTCCTCAAATTTGTCAGAGAAGAATACCTACCAAAATCCCGGACACACCCGGGAGTCTGGTCCATTCCCAACGGGAGAGCGATGTACGCTTACAATATCCGGCTTCATACGACAACTAATCTCACACCCAGCCAGATCCACAGTCTGGGAAAACGGGAACTTGTTCGAATCAGCAAAGAGATCGACGCGATTCTAAAAAAGGCCCAGTTCAAAGGCTCCCTCCAAAGATACAACAAAACCCTGCGAGAAGACAAGTCGAACTTCTACACTAATGGCCAGGACCTGCTGAACGGTTTCAAGGAAATTCTCCGACAGATGGACAATAGACTTGCCGAGTTTTTCGCCCGACTCCCCAAAGCTAAGTATGATTTCAGGGAAATCGAGGAATGGAGGGCGGACGCTGCTCCTGCTGCCTACTACTATGCACCCCCAGAAGACCGTTCCCGACCCGGATACTTCTACGTCAACACGTACAAGCCTGAGACCCGGCCGAAGTACATGATGGAGGCTCTCGCATACCACGAAGCAGTTCCTGGCCACCACCTCCAGATCGCAACCCAGCAAGAACTTACGAATCTTCCCAAGTTCCGACGCCACGGCGGATACACTGCCTTCGTCGAAGGTTGGGCTCTCTACGCAGAGTGGCTTAGCAAGGAGATGGGGTTCTACAAAGACCTCCTCGCTGACTACGGCCGGCTCACGGCAGAAGCCTGGCGAGCATCACGATTGGCGGTGGATACCGGTATTCATAGTCTGAAATGGACGCGAGACCAAGCCATCAAGTTCCTCAAGAACAATACCGCCAGCTCTGAGCAAGACATTGTCTCAGAGGTAGACCGGTATATCGCCTGGCCGGGACAGGCACTCGCCTACAAAATGGGTGAGTTGAAGATACGAGAACTTCGAGCCAAGGCCGAGAAGAGAATGAAGCGGCACTTTGATCTTAAGAAATTCCATGATGAACTTTTGAACGATGGGGCTTTGCCTTTGGACATTCTCCAAGCAAAGATGACCCGCTGGACAACAAAGACGACCGGCAAGGAATCCTGAGGGATCCCTCCGGGCGAGGAATTTAAGAGAGTGAGATACCCTTCATAGAGTAGCGTTCACGAACGGAGTGTTGTTGCATGTCCGACAAAGATCCTGAGCTCCAGAGCATAAAAGAGAAAAAATTGGTCGAGATGATGCGTCGGACGCGGGCCCAGCTTCAGTCATCAGAAAAATACGATGGCAAACCGATAATCCTCTCAGACGCGACCTTCTCATCAGAGATCTCAAAATATCCACTGATGGTCGTGGACTTTTGGGCCGCATGGTGCGGTCCCTGCAGAATGGTCGCCCCTATCGTTGAGCAGCTCGCCAAGGAATACTCTGGCCGCGTAGCATTCGGCAAGTTGAACGTGGACGAGAACCCCTTGACTTCTGGTGAATTCCAAGTTCAAAGCATCCCGACACTCCTCATCTTCCGTGACGGACAGCCCGTCGATGGAATTATTGGAGCGGTGCCAAAGTATCAGATCGAGTCAAAGCTCAAAGCCCAGCTAGGCAATTAGCCGATTCAGCAGCTTGCCATCTCTCAAATCTCTGAAGTACAGATAACCTACGCCGCAAGCTAACCGAATGAAATCCGGACGATACGAACGTCTTGCGTAGGCGCACTGAGTCCGGTGTGCAATTTCAACTTCATCGGTTAAGTACTCGACAAGCTCTGGAACACCGAACTGCAAATGTCGACCAAAGCATCCCTGCGTTCAATAGCTCGTCTGCTTCTCCTGATTGGCGGAATCATACTGATTCTTGAGGCAGTTCTCCAGCTTGGCGTGGACCTTCGAGGTCTTCTGAACTTTGCACCACGGGTCCCGTCTCTGGACATCTTCACCAGCGCAATAGTCAGCGTGCTTGTAGGGATCCTAGCTCTGGTCGGAGCGGGACAAATCCGCAACCCCGCATGGAGTATCATCCTGCTGGTCCTGGGGTTTCTGTTGATTGGAAGCCTTGGCGGTATACTCGTCTTCATTGGCGCCCTGATCGCGCTGGTTGCGACATTTGTCTGAGTAGATTCCAGTTCTCATAGTCGGGGGCAGGGGCTTGTTCCCTCAGCATTAGCGACGCTGACAGCAACGCTCTGAAAAAGCGTATCAATAAGGTACGTAGCACAAGTCAACCCTGCTTGTGGGATGATTTTTGGAAATGGAGTTTAGAACCATAGGAAAGAATGGTCCGAAAGTATCCAGAATCGGAATGGGAGTCTGGCAGGCTAGCGACCTGTGGAAAGGTGATGATGAGCAGATCGTTCGCGCAATAACGCGAAGCCATGAACTTGGCGTGAATCTTGTTGACACGGCCGAGGCCTACGGTAATGGGCATAGTGAACAGGTCGTTGGACGAGCTCTCAGAGACATCGGCAGGGAAGAGTTTGTTGTAGCAACCAAGGTCCATGGGGCCAATCTGAGATATGATGAGCTTCAGAGAGCCGCGGCGGCTAGCATGAAACGGCTTGGCGTCAACGAGATAGACCTCTACCAGGTGCACTGGCCCGATCCATGGGAGCAGATTCCTCTCAAAGAGACTATGAAAGCGCTTGAGAAGCTTTACGCTGAGGGAAAGATCCGGGCTATTGGTGTCAGCAACTTTGCGGTCCGAGACCTCGAAGAGGCCAGATCCCACCTGTCCCGGACCGACATCGTCTCAAACCAGGTCAGGTACAACTTTCTACAACGAGAAATCGAAGAGGAGGTCCTACCTTACTGCAGGAAGAACAACATCACAATTCTAGCCTATAGCCCGCTCGCGCAAGGAGCCCTAACTGGGAAGTACAATCGAGGGCATGTTCCAAAGGGCGACATCAGAGACGAGAACAAACTCTTCGCACCCAAGAATATCGAGCAGATAGAGAAGATCAACGCTGTCCTCGCAAGCATCGCTAGGCGACATAGATGCTCGGTCTCCCAAGTAGCACTCAGCTGGCTCCTAGCCAACCAAATGGTTGTGCCGATCCCAGGCGCTAAGAACGAGGCTCAAGCCGAAGAGAATGTCGGCTCGACCAAGCACCTGCTTACCAACCCGGAACTCACCGAACTGGATACAGCCTACGAACTTGTCGACATTGACTATCTGCCAACCGTCCCCGACGTACCAATTGAACTAGTGACGTAAGCCCATACGGAAAGAAGCCATGTCTAAATACTTCAACCATGGGATGCCGGGAATGATGTTCGACATTTTACCGATCGGGACGCGTCTACTATGAAGACAATTAGTTTGCAGCGGAATCGAAGAAAGAGGATTAGCCAAACAAGAGCCCAACGTGTTGGAGGGAAGTCAGCAAGAAGGAACCCTTCCATTCTAAACCTTGGGAGGAAGGCCCCGAACTTTTCGCTAAACAGTACCCCAGACCAGAAAGTATCTCTCAAAGACTTCCGTGGCCAACCGGTAATTCTCGCGTTCTATCCCGCAGACTGGAGTCCCGTGTGCACAGACCAGCTGTCTTTGTATGCTATGGTGATGCCGGAGTTCAAAAAGTTCAACGCTGAGCTAATCGCCATATCAGTCGACAATATCTGGTCCCATCTTGCGTTCGCCAAAGACCGTAAGCTGAACTTCCCTGTGCTTGCAGACTTCGAACCGAAGGGAGAAGTATCTAGAAAGTACGGAGCTTTCAAGGAAAAAATCGGGGAATCTGCGCGTGCGCTTTTCGTTATAGATGGTGAAGGCATCGTTCGGTGGAGTCATCTCTCGCCAGACGGTGTGAACCCTGGAGCAGAAGGCATCCTCACTGCTCTCGACCAACTCGCCAAGCCTAATGCGTGAATGAGGATCGGTTGAAGCATGGCAACGACGACAGCAACCAGGCATAGCCGAAGAACCAGCAAGACCCTGCTGGAGCCAACAGGCAAGGAACTCGAGACTTACGAGGCCCCCAAGCTTGTGATTCCGGTCGACCCTGGTCGCGACCATATCCAGGGAGACCCGAAGGCCATCCTTACCTTAGTAGAGTACGGCGACTATCAGTGTCCATTCTGCGGCGCTGCTTATCCAGAAGTGAAGAAGGTCCAGAAAGAGCTCGGATCAAAACTACGATTCGTCTTCCGAAACTTTCCCTTAACCAATGTTCACGAATTTGCCCAAGTCGCGGCTGAGACAGCTGAAGCTGCGAATGTTCAGGGAAAATTCTGGGAAATGCACGATTTTCTCTACGAGCACCAACGAACTCTTGGAGATAATAGTGTAGCCCTCGGATATGCGAAGAAGATTGGACTCGACACTCAGAAATTTGAACGCGAGATATCACAGCACGTCTACCAGAAGAGAATCAAGGAAGACTTCATGGGAGGAGTACGGAGCGGCGTCAACGGAACTCCAACATTCTACGCCAACGGCGTGAGACATGACGGTCCCGCCGAGGCCGAGGCGATAATCGAATCACTCAGAGCTAAATCCTAAAACTGGTTCACGAGCCTCAAGCATTATGAGGCTCTCACTCGCAGTCTTCAATCAGGAATGACCGCAACGGGTTGCATAACACTTAACAGTCGACCTTCTGGCCCTCGCTTCCCTACGATGATGAACGTTTCAAAACGCGGCAATGCGCGGCTTCTCGCGTCAGGCCTGTTGCTTCTGGCCGTGTTCTCCTCAATCGGCTCATTTGGACATGCTGCCGTCTCCCTCCCCGTTCAACATGATTCACTCGCTCTGACCGTTAACCCCGATAGGAGCGTCGGAGTCGCCTGGAATACGACATCATCTTTAGGGACCCTTACGCAGAATGTCAGCAGCTATTTCACGCCTGGCTATGCGATACATTCCTCGTCCAGCTTCTCACAACAGTCAAGCGCTGTAGTTCAGACCTCAACGATCCAGTATCAACTACCCCCGCCAGCTGTAAGCATCTTCAACTCGATCAGCCTCACAGCCACACAGACAGGACTCACGGGATCTGGGTCTCTAATGATCACCACGAATGTTCCGACGAGCACCATAACGGCCACTTTCTCCACTAGCCCCACGCGGGTGAAGGTGAACGCCACGGTTCAGCTCCACTTCTCCCCGGCATTTTTCGGAGGAACATTCCTTGCTAACCAAACAGTGTTTCAAACCGAGTGGAACCGTACATTTGGAAACGTGACATGGACTGACAGGATCGCCTCTCAAATCCAGAATGCGACCGTCCATTTCGTAACTGTTACAGCCTTCAACGGCACCCTAACTTCCATCGACTCAAACCAAGCCACTGTCTCCATCGGATTTGTGGCAGTACCATCTCAAACTGGAACCGACTTTGTCACAGTACTCGAAAACATTCTGACCCCTTTCGGGGGGGTCGGATTGGACCCGATAATCCGGTCAGCCCTAAACCTTCAGACAGGTGAGACTGTAAACTTGACCTACAATGGCTCGACGTACACCCTGACTCTACAATCCACCACAACTTACGTCAGCGACCTAGATGATCAAGTGAACAAGCTGAAGACACAATACCTCCAGCCACTACTCGCCGTATTTCCAGCGGGAACCGCCCCCGCCTCGTTAGTGTTCATTAGTGCGACCTCGATCATTATTAACCAGATGTCTACGACGAGCGATCTCGATCTGAGTGCTGGAACCTCTTCGACCAGTCTCAAAGGACTCGTGCTGAAACCCCAAACGTTCGGAAGCAACACTAACTTTACGATACCCGGACTCTTCCAGACGATAGGCAAGAGTCCAACGCCTGGAGTGAACTTCACACTGATCGGCGGCTCGGACTCGAGCAACCAAGTGAAAATCGTCGTCCCAGCGGACACCCGCCAGCCTAACAGTACTACATCGAACTCTGCAACTTGGACGAACCTCCAGGATGCCTCGACGCTCTCAGCGGTAGAATTCCAAGTGCAGCCATTGCCGAACAGCTTCCTGGCCTTCCTAGTATCTCCGGTAGGCATTGGTATCGAAGCGATTGTAGCGATCGCTGTCATCGCAGCGGTAGTTCTCTACATGGCTAAGAGACGCGCAACGAAATCGTCGATTCCATCGATGTCCGGACCGACACCATCTCTAGGCTTGGGTCTTAACCCAGCACCACCCGCACCTTAACAATCTTACAGAATTCATAGAGTACCTAGCAGGTACGTACCACACCTCATTTAGTGTGTACCCGACTAGTCGCCGCCCCTCTTCTAATACGGAATCCTGCTAGTGCCGCTAGGAGGACGAAGAGGACAGATGTGGTGATAAGGACGCTTGTGTGGTTGCTGGCGTAGAGGAATCCGCCGATTAATGAGCCTACCACGAGTCCGAGCTGTTCGAAGGTCAAGTAGAATCCGAACTGGCCAGCCCTAGATTTCCCCTCTCTCATGTTCGAGAGCAGAGAATATGCGACATAACTCGGAGCACGAGCTCCACCGAGCAGGAACACCATGGGCACAACTAGCAGGGGAGATCCTGCTAGGGCTATTCCAAGAGCCCCTCCCGCAACCAGCATGAGTTCCTTCGCTATTGTTGACCCTGGATTCCGAGTGGCAGCCCATCGACCGAGAAGGATCGCAAAGATTGCGCTACCCAGAGACTGGGCAGTTCCCAGAAGTTGGATCTGAGCATCCGTGAGATGAAGCTGATCTTGAAGGAATAATGGAAGGAATGATGGTGAGGTAATGCTGAAGGCTACTGCTCCGCCGAAAAGGAATGCGAGAATCGTCAGCTCTCGTGAAGACCTTGGTAGCTCCAACAATGGAGCCTTCGAATCCACTTCCCTTGGTGGCTGGCGCTTTAACGGGAAGAGGATGATAGTAGAAACGGTCCAGAGTGCTAATGTGAACCAGAATAGATCCCGGATACTCAACCAGGTTAGCAGTAGGCTTCCGACGGCGGGGGAGAGGACTAGACCTAGTGGGAATGCGGAGTAGACGGCTCCAAACGCTGACGACATACGTTTCTGATCGCCCAGTGCGCTGATGAACGCGTTCATTGCGGGCACGTTGAAGGCTGAGAGTTGAAGGATGATCAGCCCTGGAATTACGTCGGACCAGGTTCGTGAAAAGTAGAAGAGGATAGGGACAGGGATGCTCATCGCCCATCCAATGATGAGTAGGGATCTGTTGTCGTACTTGTTTGCTAGGATTCCTCCGGGGATCATCGATATGGCGGCTGCGAAGAAGCCGATGGAGGAGACGAGGCCGACCTGTTCCGGGTTAGCGTTGAGCTTAGTAAGGTATAGGGACCAGACATAGTTGTAAATTCCCAGACCGAACGTCCAAAGGAAGAGAGAGAAGAAAAGGAGGCGCAAATCGCGCGGGAGACTCCGGCTCCAGGAAAGGATGCCCATCCATCTCATCATCTAACGCGGGACCAACCATCTTCCTACTGCGGAGTGAAGAGAGCCTCCGATAGACTGAGGTGAATTAAGCTACGCTTATCCGCGTGTTGCTCTTAGTAGCTCTTGACCCTAGCAGCCAGGCTGCTTTGAAGCTTGCTTTAGAGCCGTGATAGTTTTCTTCAGATAATGTGGAGCCTCTCGGGGATCGTCCAGATGCTCAGCGACTGTTCTGACCAGCGCGCTGCCGACAATGGCTCCATCTGCCCCCGCGCGTAACAGCGATGAAACGTGTTGGGGCTGACTGATCCCGAACCCTGCGGAAATTGGAATCACGCCTTTTGCAAGTGATTTTACTTTCTTGACCGTTTCCAGCGCTTGGGGACTGAGCGTGTCACGTGGGCCCGTAACGCCGTACAGAGAGACGAGATAGACGAATCCCCTCGACTTTTCAAGAATACCCGCTAGTCTCTTTTCCGACGTGTTCGGTGCCGCTAGGAGGATGCTGTCAATGTTGTGTTTGAGAGCCGTGTCACGGAATCTGTCGCCTTCCTCCATCGGTAGGTCGGGAACAACGACGCCATTAACACCGTTGTCACTTGCATTCTTCATGAACTGATCTATGCCCATTGCGAGAATAGGATTGTAGTAAGTCAGGATCACGAAAGGTGTTGTATACTGTGATGAGAGTTCTCCGATCGTATCGATAATCTTCCTAGGGGTGGCTCCTGCGAACAAGGCTCGCGTGCCTGCCGCTTGGATAACTGGTCCGTCTGCGACAGGGTCGGAGAAGGGGATCCCTACCTCGAGAATATCAGCTCCACCTTCGATTAACGATTCAGCGTCTGCCACAAACGCTTTCGGGTCTGGATCGTGACCCATGAGATAGGCAACTATTACTCCTTCAGCACGGTTGCCTAGTTCGCGAAATTTCTTTTCAATAGGGTCGTCACTGCGGGAATTGTTTTGCAATCGTGTCCACGTCCTTGTCTCCTCGGCCAGAGAGGTTTACGATTATCGAGTCATCCTTTTCGAGCGTCTTCGCCAGCTTTGTAGCGTAGCTAATCGCGTGAGCAGGTTCCAATGCTGGCATTATTCCCTCCAGTTGTGAGAGCCGATTGAAAGCCTGCAAGGCATCCTTGTCAGTCTGCGTAACGTATTTCGTCCGTCCTACGCTCATCAGGTAGGAGTGCTCTGGACCAACCGCGGGATAGTCAAGCCCAGCCGAGATGCTCTCCGTGGTCTCGATCTGACCCTCCGCATTCTGCAACACGTAGGTCATCATTCCATGAAGGACTCCTTCTCTGCCTGCGACGAGCGGTGCAGCATGCTTCCCAGGTGACATATCGTGTCCACCGGCTTCGACACCGTACAGGTCCACGTCCGGGTCATTGAGGAATGCGTGGAATATGCCGATCGAGTTGCTTCCCCCGCCAACGCAGGCAACAACACTCCTTGGCAGCCTGCCTTCTTGCTTCAGGATTTGTCGATGGGCCTCTCTGCCGATGACGCTCTGGAAGTCGCGGACCATGGTCGGGTAGGGGTGTGGGCCCACTACGGACCCGAGAAGGCAGTAGGTATTTTCGACGTTGGTGACCCAGTCCCTCAACGCTTCGTTGATGGCGTCTTTAAGTGTCTTGGAGCCTGAGTCGACGGGATGCACTTTGGCTCCGAGCATTTTCATTCTGTAGACGTTGAGCCTCTGTCGTTCCATGTCCTCGCTGCCCATGTAGATCTCGGCCGCTAAACCGAGAGCTGCGCAGGCCATTGCGGTGGCGACTCCATGCTGCCCTGCTCCTGTCTCGGCTATGATCCTAGGCTTTCCCATCTTCTTTGCGAGTAGTGCTTGTCCGAGAGTATTGTTGATCTTGTGAGCGCCGCCATGCAGGAGATCTTCTCTCTTGAGATAGATCTTGGCTCCCCGAGCATCATCGGTCAGCCGGCCGGCGAAGTATAGCGGGGTTGGTCTTCCCGCATACTGTTCTAACCAGTTCGCCAACTCCTTCTTGAATGACGGATCCCGAGAGAAGCGCCGATAGGCATCCGCCAACGTTTTCAGTGGTTCCATCAGGGTTTCAGGCACGTATTGTCCGCCATACTTTCCAAACTTGCCAGCCCCGTCTGCTGAGCCCAACTTTGCGAGGCTTTTCAAGCGTTGACCAGTTCCCGCACTTTCGACTCCACGTCAGACGACTTCATGATCGACGTCCCAACGAGGAACGCTTCTGCCCCGGCATTTCTCAGTCGCACAATGTCTCTCGGATTTTCTATGCCGCTCTCGGAGACGACCGTGCGATCAACATCACCGTTCGTGGCAAGGACCCTTTCCGTCGTTGACATATCCAGTTGGAACGTGGAAAGATTTCGGTTGTTGATTCCATACAAGTCTGGCTTGTATTCGGGAAGCTTCCTAAACTCCTCCGGGCTATTCGCCTCTAACAGAACTTCAACTCCGAGTCTACCCGCTTCTCGCACGAGTTTGTCGAGTGGCTCCTCAGTTAATCTTCTACTGAATAGTTCACTGATCAGTACAACCGCCTTGGCCCCAGCCTTAGCTGCGGCCTGGATTTGTACAGGCGACACAATGATGTCCTTCATTACAACTGGGACATCGACTTCACGGCTCAGCAGTGCGAGGATGTCTAAATTTCCTTGAAAATCTTCAGGGTCTGTGAGGACTGAGATGGCGCAGGCTCCGCCTTTTAGCATCGCTCTTGCGATTCGGAGCGGGTCCCCATGTTCCCGTATTTTTCCAGCAGAAGGAGAGGCGAACTTTACTTCCGTGATTACCGGCATACCTTGAACCTTCTGAATAGTTTCTGTGAGACCTTTGCTAGGATGCCCTCCTCGCCGGACATTGTCGTAATAGCCGCGTCCGACCCTCGCGCCTGCTTTTAGAGCCAAACCCGCGATGTAGTCGACCATCGAATCTCACGCCATGGTTTCAAGTCGCTCAGGATTCCCACCGCTCAGTTCGACCAGTTGACGCAGGATCTGGAGTCCCTTTCCGTTCTCAACAGCATTGAGAGCCAGTTCGACTCCCGTCCTCATATCTTCGGCTGCTTCGCAAAGTACCAGCCCGGCCGCGGCGTTTGCCGCAACGATCTGGACCCGGGGATCATCTCTTCCTAAATGACCAGAAAGTATTCTGGCTGTAAGCCGAGCGTTCTGCTCAACGTCTCCACCGGCCAGCATCTCTGCAGTGGTCTCGTTTAGGCCGAGGTCTTCAGGCAGGATTTCTTCTCTGACTGTTTTCCCGTTCTGGTGTCTGACGATGACGGTCTTTCCCGTTAGGGAAATCTCGTCGACCCCATCAACCCCGTAAACGGTCATGACAGATCTTGCTCCGAGATTACGGGCGGCGACACACATCGGTTCCAGGAGTTCGCTTTCATAGACTCCGATGAGCTGAGCATTTGCCCCCGCCGGGTTGCTCAGCGGACCCAGAATGTTGAAGATTGTGCGAACTCCTATTTCCCGTCTAATCAACGCAACGTTCTTCATGGCAGGATGGAAGTTTGGTGCGAACATGAACCCGATGCCGATTTCTTCAATCGCTTTCTCAGCAAGCGCGGGCTCGATCTCCAGCTTAACGCCGAGCTGTTCCAGAACATCTGCACTACCACAACGGCTCGTAAAAGAACGGTTGCCATGCTTTGCAACCCTAACTCCAGCTGCTGCTATTACAAAAGCCGCGGTCGTGCTGACGTTAAAGGTCTTAGTCCTGTCTCCGCCAGTACCACAGGTGTCAAGTAGGTAGCCCTCAACCTTCGGGTTTACTGCTCTGCTGAAGCTTCTCATCACTCGAGCTATCGCGGTGATCTCGTCAACTGTCTCGCCCTTCTTCTTCAGGCCGATCAGGAAGGCGGAGATTTGCGAAGGCGTCGCCTGTCCGGTCATGATGTCCATCATTGCAGCCTCCGCCTGGTCAGGGGTTAGGTCGTGGTCTTCAAGGAGAGCCGGAATATACTCCCTGATCATCTTGGATTAGGCCTCCGGGAGATTACTGATCGTGAATTGCTGTTGGGCGGCATCATGATCTTTTGTTACCCTTTCTTTATCCTGCGAATGAGATCCTCGGATAGGTCGCGAAACTAGGTCTGGTCAGAACTGTTTCGGTCTTCTCACCGAGCCCAGTCGGTGCGTTTACCGGGTTTGCGTCGCTGTGCACAATCTCTGAGATGGCACGCGTCATGATAGTCGGATCTTGGTGCTGGAAAATATTCCTGCCAATCGATACACCGACGGCCCCTCCTTTGATAGATTCGTAAACATCTCGAAGACACTCGCTCGCACTGTTTGCTTTTGGTCCTCCTGCAACAACGATCGGTACTCTCACGCTGTTGACGACGTCTCTGAAACTTTCGACGTCACCAGTGTAGTTCGTCTGCACGATGTCTGCCCCAAGCTCGTATCCTAGTCGAGCCGCGTGACTGACGACGTCGTGCGAATGTTCGTCCCGGATTTTCGGTCCTCTCGGATACATCATAGCGAGTAGTGGTATGGAATAGTCGTCGCACTCGTCAAGTATTCGCGAGAAATTGTCAAGCATATTTTGCTCATGTTCCGATCCGAGGTTGATGTGGACTGAAACTACGTCGGCGCCCAAACGGACTGCTTCTTTGACGGTGCAAAGCTGCGTTTTCCAGTTGGGGTCACCCGCTAAGCGAGTGGCTCCGGACAGGTGGAGAATGAGACCTAAGTTGGTGGTGTCAACAGTCTTCGCGACTCCAGCGTGCACTAAGATCGCGTCCGCTCCTCCTTTGGCAACTTGATCCACAATTCTCCTCATGTCCCCGAGTCCTTCGATCGGACCAGCCGGTACTCCGTGATCCATCGGAACAATGACGGTTTTGCCATCGTCCCGGAATATTCGTCCGAGTCTGCGTGTCTTTCCCGATTCCATCATGATCACTAAACAAAAGTTGAGAGTCGATTGTAAACCACAATACGGAAAACAACTGCGGCACGAGTTCCGCGGCGAACACTAGAGCTGCAGATGATACGTTCCCGCTGATTCTTCGAGTTGGAAAAACTGGACTTGCCTAAGTTGACAACAAACAGACGACGGCAGTATTGAAAGCAATCTGTGCGACGAGTAGAGAGTGAGCGGGGCGAGTCTTGGTGCTTGTGCCTAGTCGTCGAGGATGGTCTCGACGCGGCACTCATGCCAGAAAAGATGACCACCCATCGCCCTCACACCAATTATGCCGGGAAGCTTTCCAATTTGCCTTTTTAGGTTTGCGGAACCGGGTCTAAAGCAGACGCGAACTCGCGATTCTGAAAATCGTGCTAGTAAATGTACATGACAAGAGACCGTGAAAAAACGGGAGTTGGAAAACGTGAGCAACATTCTAGATAGGGCCTCGCCCCTTTTTGACGTACGGGTCCATTATGGCAATGATCCCAATCAGTTCGCCGAGCTTAGGTTTCCCAACGTAAAAGGATCGTTTCCGCTACTCTTCGTTGTCCATGGAGGGTTCTGGCAATCCGAATATGACCTATCGCACATCGGACATCTCTGTGCCGCCTTCACTTCCAGAGGGATAATCACCTGCAGTATAGAATACCGGAGAATCGGGAACCCTGGTGGCGGTTGGCCTGGAACTTTTCAGGACATTGGTCTTGCAACTCGTAGCATTTTCCGAGATCTGTCGAATGATTCACGCTTCGACCAGGCTCGGACAGCCATAATTGGGCATTCTGCAGGGGGTCATCTAGCCCTCTGGTTGGTTGGCAGTCACCGAATCAGTAAAGACTCGCCTCTTCACAACGAGCAGAAGCAAGAAATCAGAAGGGCGATCTCGCTCGGAGGAGTGTCCGACCTACGTTCCGCGTGGAAGAAGAAGCTGGGACGCGGTACCGTGACACGGCTCATGAGTGGAACTCCGGAGGAACACCCAGACAGGTACGATGCCGGCTCACCAATCGAACTTCTTCCAACAGGCGCGAGACATGCACTAGTTCACGGGACAGACGATGATACCGTCCCCCTTTCCCAGTCCGAGGCATTCGTCGAGAAAGCAGAGAAACTAGGCGACCAATCTACACTGGTCAAGCTTGATGGCATAGGCCACTACGAGCTCATTGACCCAGAATCAGAAGCATGGCAACCGGTAGTTAGAGCTGTCCTGTCTCTACTAGACTTGGATCAACACCGGTAGCGGTCCGCCCGCTCTGCTATTCGAGGCCTTAGCCAATCGTATGTAGAGTTTCGGGTTGGAGGTCTATCAGGAAGATCTGACGTTCTTAGCCACAAGTCAAAGTTTTGAGACCATCTCAAACAGGATGTTGGTTGTCTTCCAGTTCCGAGTCGTAGCCTTCACTAACAGCGCTTTTTCGATTGCACTGTTGGAGAGTTTGGTCCGACCATACCCACCAGGACAGTACAAGTAGATTTCACGAGGGATTGCGTAAATTCGGTCTGGGCTCATTGCGAGTGTTTCCAGTTTTTTCTCGGAGCCTCTTTGGGCGGCTTCCGAGAGAAAAGTAACATGCAGCTTCGAGGAATCGATGCCCTTCTCTTTCAAGAACGGATTACTCGCGATAACATTTCCTATTTCCTTTGATGTTCTGACAAGGACGGGTGTGTCGAATCCGAAGGATTGGAAGATTGTTTTGCCGATACGTTTCGAGAGGGTTGCGGAATTTTCTGGCGCGGTTTGAAAAACTATGTTTCCACTCTGGACATAGGTCTCCACGTTCCGAAAGCCGAGACCTTGGCAGAGTCCGCGAAGAACGTCCATCTTGATTGTGTTGTGTCCGCTGACGTTGACTCCTCGCAACATCGCGATGTAGGCGGCCATACTTTGTACGTGATCGAGATGCTCTAATTGGAGTTCGCCATGGTGAAATCGTCCACAAAAAGTCCGGGGCCTATCGATTTCCCTCCGGACGGTCCGAACTAGCTTGTTAGGTGATACAGAGCTAGGAAAACGGCTTTTATCTAATTGGCGCGAAAAGTAAAATGTCTTATACTTCTATCTTCGTGCCATTACAGAGGAGTATAGGCGCGTTTACTTGAGCGACGATATGGCGGATATCAGGAAAGAGCTGCGGGAGGAGATCAGGTCGCTGAAGGATGAGGTCCGGCGACAAGTCTCCCAGGCTATCGAGAAGTCGGGAAATGGTTCAATCAGAGTTGACCTTAACAAGGACGACGTGGCTCAGACAGAGCCTTCCTTTGTTGTCGTCAAGGACCTTGTCAGACAGATTCGCGAGAACGTCAAATCAAGTCTAGCCATGAGGGGCGAGATTGCCGTCGACGAACTTGTCGATAGCATGCCCGAGACCACGGCAGCCGACCTCCTAAAATCTCTGGCTAACACTGACCGGCTAAAGATGGTCAAGATGCTCTACTCGACAAGGAAGACATTCTCAGACTTCAAAACAGCCACTTGCCTCGAAGCAGCCTCGGTCAATAATCACTTGAAGAGCCTGCTGAATATGGGACTCGTTTCGCACAGCGACGAAGGAGGCTACGAACTTACAAAGAGAGGGAGACTACTCGTTAGGACTCTGGCATTGATGAGCGAGGCACTTGGAGGAGAACAGATTGATTGAGATAGGACGCGACTCTGCAATGTCGCTAGTGTTCAGGAGAATCGCAGGCACGTTCAGTGGCCTGTCAGTACTCCTCGCTCTAGTCTGGTTGATACGAGGACCACTCGGAATACAATCATCCTCTACTACCCTACTGCTCACTGCCTTCGGCCTATTTTTCGCGGGCCGAGTTCTTCGGACTGAGACTAACTCTGGGGTGGGCAGAGCACTTGTCAGCTTCCTCTGGAACCTCACAGCCGGATTCGTCGGGATCATATTGTCGATCTGGATCCTCGGCTGGATCGCGTCGTTGCAGTCGAGCATCTTCCCAACCACGATCTCTAGCTGGGTCCCGGACCTTGTCATCGGAGCAATCGCGACGGGTCTCGGAGCATACGCTGTGCAAAAGTCCGGCCTTGCAAAAAGGGCGGTGAAGCCGTTTCTGGTCGCCGAAGGCAGAGGTCCCACAATGAAAGGAACCAACCTAACCGTGAAACAAGACACGGTCGGAATGCCAATCAGACGTGAAGGACGGACCATCGGCTGCGTACTACTCGGTGAAGTATCAACCTCATTCAAGACCCCGATGGGAATTGTGAGCGCTTCGCTTCCGGGTCCCGTCACGACAGTCGGAATCCCGTTTCAAGGACAAACCGTGACCAACGATGAAGCTCTGAAAATGACAGGGAGAGAACCTAGTCAGCTGATCGAAGAGACCACTTCGCGCGCAGCGAATGTGGATGTTGGACGGATAAGGATCCGCGACGGGTGCATGGGGGACCGGTGGAAGATAGGTCCACTCATCTTCGACTGGGACGGGGACGGGGAGCACCATCCCAAAGAGAGATGGTTGGCGAAGGGGACTGGCAGCGCGTACGTTACAACCGACGGCCACCGCTCCACTGCAAAATGGAACGGCAGCACCCTTTCACTCGGGGATGGCTCAATGGAGCTCGCGGTCGGCTCCGACAGCTTTTCCTACTCTCCGACAGAAGTCAAGACTGCTTCACCACTTCACTCGCTTCATGTCACTCAGGACAGGATTACACTTGACACTCGAAAGTTCACACTGAAGATCCTAGGGGACAATGTCGTTTTCAGGACTGAAGACAAGACCAGCAGAACAGAATCTAAGGCACTCGCCAACGACCTGAGGGCGCTCCTTACCGAGACGGCGAAGAAGCAGGTGAAGGATGTGATGGAAGAAACCCCAATTGACCTAGTCGAGATGCTGAACACGACAGAAGAGGTACTCGCGAAATATGATTGAGGAACCAGCAATGATAGCCGAACCAAAGCCACTGGAGACAGGACTCATGAAAGCGATCGTCCGCGAACGTTTCGGATCACCAGACGTTCTCCAGATCAAGGACGTGGAGAAACCAGCTCCGAACGAAGTACGTGGAGTATTGGTAAAAATCTATGCGTCCTCCGTGAATGCCGCAGACAAGCATGACATGAGAGGAGCTTCGCTCGTGATACGCCTTGTCGGGCCCCTGTTTCGACTAAGCATGGGAGTCCGCCGGCCAAAAGAGCCCGGACTGGGCACTGATTTCGCTGGCGTAATACAGGCAGTAACTAATAACGTAACTCAGTTCAAACCAGGAGACGAAGTATACGGCGTAGCCAACGCCGCTTACGCAGAGTACGGTCTTGCACGTGAGAGCAGGATAGCCTTGAAACCGAGCAATACTTCGTTCGAACAGTGTGCAGCGGTACCGATCGCCGGATTTACGGCTCTACAAGCTCTCCGCGACCATGGGCACATCAAACCCGGTCAGAAGGTGTTGATCAACGGTGCGGGCGGTGGAGTAGGAACTTTTGCCGTTCAGATTGCCAAGGCATTCGGAGCCAGAGTCACCGCCGTGACCAACTCGGCGAATCTAGACATGGTCCGCAAGCTCGGCGCTGATCAAGTTATCGATTACACTCAGGAGGATTACACCAAGAAGGGAGAAGCCTATGATCTGATCGTGGAGATTGGAGCGTCTCATTCCATCTCTGACTACAAGCGCATAATGAATCCGAATGGCACCTTTGTCCTCGTCGGCTTCAAAGACAAGATCGTGAGGCGTCTACTCTATTTCATAATCAGAAGCCGATTCGCGTCGCGCGGAGACAAGAAGTTCACGTTCTTCATCGCAAAATCAAACCATGACGACCTCGTCGTCCTGAAGGACCTCATCGAACAAGGAGACATCATTCCCGTGATCGATAAACGCTACCCCTTGACAGAGACAGCCCAGGCTATTCGCTATTTCGAAGAAGGACGCACCAGAGGAAAAATAGTGATCACTGGAGACCATGACACCGACAAACCAGTCTGGTCCGACTCTCACAAACCGCCCGGGAGGGGAACATCGCGATGATTCTTGTTATTGGTGGTTTGAACGGTTTCATAGGTTCGAACACGACAGAAGCGCTAGTCGACTTGGGCCAGGACTGCGTTGTCACACGGCACAAGAATACGGACGTTCCTGGTTTCCTTCAGAAGCATATTGATCATCACCGCGTGTTTATCGAACCTGCGGACTCGACTTCAATCGCGGACCTTCGAAAGATAGGCCAGAAACACCAAATCGAAGGCATCGTCAACGTCGCTGGAGGCTTCGCCTCAGGGGAGGCCCTCTGCGCGGTCTCAGAGGATACTTCGACATGCTCGACGCCACTTTCCGAGTCGCCCAGGAATGGAAAGTCGAACGGGTCACATTCTCGAGTACAGGAGGAATGTACCTCGGGCTTTCGGGAACGGTGGACGAAGAACATCCTATTGCTCTTCAGAGTATGTTCCCTATTCTTGCGTATCAGAAGATTGTCGAGGTGGCCGCAGAACAGTTCGCAAAGAAGACAGGGATAAGCGCTATCTGCGTACGGTTAATGGGAATGTTCGGACCTTTTGACGGTGCACAGCTCGGTCTCCCAGCACGTCTCGTCCATGCGGCTGTAAGCGGAAGACCGCTGAGCTTCAAGGACGTATTTTTCGGTAACGCAGACGATGCCGTAGATCTCTTGTACATCAAGGACATGGCACGAGCGATCGCACTGCTTCAGATCGCAGAGAAGCTCCAATACGACGTCTACAACATAGCCTCGAGCAAGGTCACACCCAATAGAGAACTGGTGGACGCGGTCAAAAGAGTGGTCCCGGACTTCAAAGCAGACCTTCCCCTTGGACGCTTTCCATTTCCACCACTTCCTCTTCCGGATACCAAGCGGCTACAGGCGGACACCGGCTTCTCGCCGAAGTTCGACACTCAGTCGGCAATTCAACACTACGCCGACTGGCTCAAGGCTGGAAACCCCAAGTAGCCCAGATACTTAACGATCCGGCCGGTCAAGCAAGGTTAGTGTTTTAGAAGCGCTAGCCTGTCCAAGGTGGGAGTTTCAAAGCACGCTCATAGGCTGCACGGTCATGCACCGGTTCACGGTCGCTGTGTGAAATGATGACTTGCTCGAATGGAAGCTTGAGCAACTCTCGCAGCGCTGGCAACGCTCGCTTCTCATGCCACGGTGAAGACCAGACCCGGAGGACTCCAGCTCGTTCTGTCAATGCGTCTCCAAAAACTATGACCCGCTGTTCGGGCAGCCAGAGAGGTGTCTCTAGCCGCCCTCTTCCATCGTAGAGGGCGACAACGCCTCCAGGAAGCACTCCGTCTGATTCGAGTATCTCCAGCTTGCTCTTCGGAACGTCGTCGGGCCAGAAGAGTCTCGGACCGAAAGCGCGGACCCGATAGCGACTGACGAAATCATCGACGTCCCGCACGTGGTCAGGAATTGTTACCGCGGCTATGGTAGGCGGCCGACTGTCCAGTCTCTTCCACAATTCTTCGGCGGACGCTTTGGGGACGAGCGGGTCAATCACCAGACTCTCGCCTCCCGATTCGACATAGGTTGATGTCACGATCGGCTGCCAGTCATCGCCAGGCTTCCAGTGATGATGTTCCGCACGCCAGATCCATAAGCGATTTGCTACATCGCGAATCTCGACCTTGCTGGTCATCGACTGCATGATAAGATTGTGAGATCCAGTATATGAGATAAGTATTGAGGCGTGCTACGCCGGCAGATTAGTGAGAGCATTCAGATCGGCCTTCTCATTACAACAGTGGCTGTTCTGCCGGTCGAAAGGGGTGCGATCGTCTTGAATCCAACCTTTTCGAACATCTTGACTGTTCCACAGTACATGTAGTTTGATCCTTGATCAGTCTTACTCACGGGATAGGCTTCGACGAGCCCCCCGCCCTTCTTCCTTATCGCTTCCAGCGCCGCTTTCAACGCGACGCTAGCTACACCGCGTCGCCGATGCTGTTTGTCGACGACAAAGCAAGTAATTCTCCACAATCTTTCTGTACCACCTTCGAGGGCAAGTCTTCGATAGTTCTGAGTATTGTCGACACGAGGAAGCTCCTCCCTAGGCCCATATTGGCACCATCCTACCGGTTCTCCCTTTGCATAAACAAGGATCCCGTGGGCACATCCTTTCTCCACGAGCTCTGCTTTCTGCCGATGGTTTCTCACCGCTCTCTCGGCCCGGGTCCGCGGCTGCTGGTTCTCAGGCAAAGAGTAGGATGACACGTGATGATGCATGCACCAACACCACCAACCATCCCCTACCACTCCTTGCTTCAGGAAGAGCTTTTCAAAATCAGACCAAGTCCGCTTCGACAATTCCTTCGTGGAATACTCTGCAGGAAACTCAGCGGACATTCCAAACCCACGATTATCCCCAACCGGACTAAAACCGTATCGATTAATGTCGATCAATCGTGATTCGTTCCGTGTCCCCCCGGGATCCGACGCAACAATGCTTATTCAGATTCAGGTGTAGAATGAGAAATCGTTGCAAAAAATCATCGACGCCCACGTGCACCTGTCTGAACGGCAAGACGATGCCCTCATCCGATTCGCACAGGTGAACGGGCTGAGATACACCCTAGATGAGTTGCTTGGCACCATGGAGAGGTACGGGATCATGCGCGGTCTGCTTCTTAGCCCGCCCCTGCAAGGAGCAACCTCCCTTCCAAACGACAAAATCATCACACTGTGCACACGGAGCGATGGGAGGCTCGCGCCCGTGATTACGGTAGAGCCCACCCCCAAAGACGTCAAGGCCGCGCTCAAGCTCGCCGAGGAGAACAAGAAGGAGGTCAAGGCCTTCAAAATCAGGCTGGGTTACGTGAAGGCATCAGCGCAAAGCCCCGTGTTCAACGGGTTATACGATTATGCTGAATCAGAGAGGCTCCCAGTGCTCTTCCACACCGGAGACACAGCGTTCAGCACAGGGGACCTTGTGCACTCGCATCCGCTGACACTTGACGGACTCGCCAACAAGAGAGAGGGACTCACCATTATCCTCTGCCACTTTGGCAATCCATGGTTTGAGGATGTCGCGGAGCTCATCTACAAACACCCGAATGTCTACGCGGACATTTCCGGATTGATTACGGGGAGTAAGGGATACGCCGAGAAGTATGTAGAGTGGCTTGCCAAGAAGATCAGCGAAGCTATCTACTTTGCTGGCGGCGCAGAGAAGATAATCTTCGGAACCGATTACCCAGTCACGAAACACTCCGAAGCATTAGATCTAGTGAGGAGATTGGACGTAGAGGAAGTTGACAGGGAGAAGATACTTTGGCGCAACGCCGAGCGAGTCTTTCGCCTATGACCGCGAAGGAGGATATCGCGATCATAGACATTCCGACGAGGGAACGGGCTGGCTTGGAATGGATACTAGAGGAGAGTTTCGAAGGATGGTACCTACTGCATTCGAAAAAGACCCTTCGAGACATTGAAGTGGTCAGAGCCGCAGTGTCGTTGGGCAAGCCAGTCGGGTTGGTCATGTTGAAAACCCTAGAAGGGAGCACCGGGTATGTGTACTACATCGCCGTAGCAAAGGCCCACCGGAAGAGAGGCATCGCGAAACTGCTTCTAGAGGACGCCCTTCGGCGCTTCAGAGTCTCCCGCATGAAAGAAGTGTTCGCTAGCGTGGAAAAGAACAACAAACCTTCTGAAGCACTTTTCGTGTCAGAAGGATTCACACCGACGAGCTTCAGCGAAGTCTCCAAGAGACATGGGAATCTTCACACACTCAACATGTACAGGGAGATGCTAGTCGTTCCTGGCGAGGTCCTGTTACGCAAAGCGATGGCCTGAGCTTCTCTATCTCTTGAATTTAACTGAAATCTTGGCCGCTTGATACTCAGCGTAATTTGCGAACTCTTCTTCAATTGACCTTCTTTCTCTAGCTATCAAGGGTCGTAGCGGGCTTACATTCGCTGTCATGCCTGCGCGATCTTTCTTCCTCTTCCAGGTTGCCGCGACAAATCCATCGAGAAGAATTGTTCGGTTGACTGCGGCGAAGCTCCCAAAGACGTTCTTGATCCTATCGTGAGTGAGGAATCTGGATTTGTCCCTGTATCCCATCATCAGGCTGTCAAATTCAGGAAGAATAGTCACTCTGGGCGGTTCAACTGGCTCGCCTGAGTCTTCACCAAACGAAAAATATTCTCTGCTCGAATGGAGATTCTCCTTGGTCAGCTCCTTCTCCAAAGCATCTAGGGCTTTGTCTACCTGGTCCTTTCGAAGGAACGACCAGTACAGAATGTCTTCGCGAGTTACTGGCCCGTAACGTTCGATGTACTTGCGAACCAACTCAACCGTGCACTCTTCCGGGTCGAGAGGGGTGCGTGGCGCGGCAAGGTAGTCGGCTGATCCCATCCAGAGGCTCTCAGAACCTTTCCTTCCAGCATTGACGAGGAGACCAAGATAAGACATCTCCGACATACCCGTCCACGATGGCCCGTGGGTCGGCGTGCTTGACCATCCTCTTTGCAGTTTCATTCTGCTTCGCAGACCATGTTGTGTTAGCCTTTCAATCATGAACTGCTTGACTTCGTTTGACGTTGCCGCTCGTCCTTTGATGTGATCCAGGAATGGCTGGTAGAGAAACCGGACTCTGAAATCTCGGTCGGGAATGCCACGTTTTTTTGCCGTCCTGTCGAACCAGGGTTGGAAGCGTCTGCCTGGGCCACCGAGCACGTATACCCAGTAATCCTTTGAAGGAATGGTGTGCATCGTGCTTCTGACAGTCCAAGTTCTGACAAGACCTCCCCTGGGTCTGAGCTCGGATGTAAGGTCCGAGTCCCGGAACCCGTCTACCCGGGCCCAGAACGATGAGTAGCTTTCGAGAAGGTCCTGAGAATTCATGCCGCAACATGCTTCCGCGACCTTCACGGCAGCGCGTGGCCCTGAAGCTTTCCGGGAGAGATATTGTGAAGTCAAGAGCCTTCTGTTAAGAGCCCTCAAGACTGGCGAATCCAGCCAACTCGAGAGATTCACAGATGTAGAACACTAGGGCAGAGACTTATGCATTAAACAGCATGCGTAGTAACGTGATGGAGATCCGCTCGATCCTGTTACAAGTCTTCTCTACGAGTAATCGCGTCTCCAGCCCTGTTCAGTAGCACGTTGATCGACATTCCGGTGAAGGCAATCGAGATCAACACCAGGGCGACAGCTAATATCGGAAGCGTGGCGGGTCCCATTATTGCAGCGAGCGCCTCCGAGACCAACACCAGCAGAATAATCGGTGAGACCATGATCAAATTGATGATTGTTTGAAAGAGGAACCTCCGGATGTCAGCTAGCTCTTGTGCCTGAGACGACAAGATATCATCCGCGGAGCTCTGACCATATCTTGACGCAAACCACATTCCACCAGCCATTGTGATTCCCGCGATTTCCAATGCTCCTGGAAGTGCCAGCACTACGCCCAGCAACAGCGACGGTGAGGACAGCTGGCCTAAGACCAAAGGCACGCCAACCGCGACAGTGACCGGTACTAGATAGAACAGCAACGGCGCTACCCGCGCGCGATAAACCTCTTTCACGTACCTGCGCATGCTGACTGGCGATGATTTCAGGATCCAGAGGCGCTCTTTCTCAATCCAGCGGGACGCTGTCCCGGACCCGAACGATCCGATGATGAAGAGGATGAAGAGAAACGAGGTCGGCGAGGACTGGAAAGATCCGGAGAGTGCGTAGATGACTAGGAACCCTGAGAGGAACATGGCGTTGATGAAGAGCGCCCGGGCTTCTCGGGTCCTGCTGATCAGAATCTTCTCCTTCAGCCGCACTATCGACCAGATCGATTTCCCGCGCGGGTCCAGCCGTGAGGTTTGGTTCGGGTGGTCGAATTTTTCCCCGCCTGGCGTTGAGACTTCGAGAAGTTCGTAGAAGTGTCCGCGTGCCATCCGTACCCCGAGAACCAGGAATCCTCCAAGCCAAGCAAACAGCAACAGAAGATCAACGAGATAGTCGAGCCCTCCCGGGGTCCCGCTGACAAGACCAACACTGACAATCGCAGCGAGCCCGTTCGGCAGGATCCTCGTAACATCGGCGATCTCGACCGGGATTCCGGGAATTAGCAGAGTTATCGGAAGGAGACTAAGAACCAAGACAAGTACGATGAACAGGTTTCTCCAGAGTTTCTTTCGCTCACCGATCCCGCGCCCTAGCGAGAGCGTGATGTCCGCGGCAAGAAGCAATCCGATTACTAGGAAGACGAGAGTTACGAGCCCGGCCAGAATGGCGGCGGTCATTGGCGTGTGATAGTATGCGGAGAATCGCAGGTAGAGGACGATTATTGGGGGAAACCCGAACAGCACTGTCGTGAGTGAGTTGAGCAGGACCTTGGCTGCGAAGACTTCCCGTGGTGGCACTGGAGAGGTAAAGACGTAGTCGACATCGCTTGAACTAACAGGCAACCCGCCTCCGTTGAAGCCGCTCTGTATCAGCCCAACAAGGTAGAGTGCGAGGACGAGACTGCCTGCAACTTCCGAGAGTCCAGTTGTCAAGCCGACCCTGTTCGAGAACGAGAGGTACGTAGAGCTGCCGAATAGGATGAATATTACAGAGAAAGTTTCTCCGATAATTAGGCCTAGAATTGTGGCTTTGGTAAATCGTCCTTTTACCCAGTATCGGATTAGGATTCCAACGGTTCCGAGTGGACTTGCAACGCTCATCTTCGAGCCGGGTCCTCGCCCTTCTCTTCAGTCAACCGCAGGAACACGTCTTCTAGTCTCGCATCGCTTGTAGTATTCGCCATATGCCGAAGACTCTCAATATCGCCCACCGCCACGATCTTCCCATGGTCAATGATCGCAATCCTTCCTGCGTGGGTCTGAGCCACATCGAGATCATGAGTTGACAGTATCGTAGTGACGCCTCTCGCCGTCTGTCCACCGATCCAGTCCTTGACCGAGACGCGAGTCTTCGGATCTAATGCTGTCAACGGCTCATCCAACACTAGAAGCTGGGGATTGTGCAGACTCGTAGCAATCAGCGCCACTTTCTGCTTCATCCCTTTTGATAGGGTTCCGACCAGACTATTCCGTTTCTCCTCCAAGCCGAAGCTCTTGAGCAACTCGGAAATCTCCCGGTCGAGAAGATCATCGGGGACTCCTCGAATCTTCCCTACAAACTGCAGAAACTCTAGCGTAGTGAGCCCTGTGTAGAGACTCGGGTTCTCCGGCAAGTATCCAATCATCTTCTTCGCCTTCTCAGGATCCGCGACAATGTCTATGGCTCCGATTCTGATCGTCCCGGTTGTCGGTCTAAGGATTCCTACCAGAGTCTTCAGAAGAGTGCTCTTGCCCGCTCCATTGGGTCCAAGCAGGCCGAAGACTTCGCCTGAAGCTATCTTGAGTGAGACGTCGTCGAGAGCCACGAGGGTTCCATAATGTTTCGTAAGGTTCTCGATGGATATCTCGACCATGTTCGTCGAC
>Ga0066673_10000021_pt1 | contig 29289 bp, 25 predicted proteins | sample GraSoiAngelo_122_FD_62302 | JGI IMG/M metagenome (GOLD analysis project Ga0066673, IMG submission 62302) | Grasslands soil microbial communities from the Angelo Coastal Reserve, California, USA - 14_0927_02_20cm | ecosystem: Environmental > Terrestrial > Soil > Grasslands | place: USA...
GCAAAGTACGAGACAAGCAAGAGAACTCCGAAACCGGTCATCAGAGCACCCCAGCCTACCACCATTATCCTGGGCGGAGCATACGAGTTCGCTGGAGGAAAAACAAATGCTTCAACGATCATCCACGCTCCGAAGAACGTAAAGACCAAGGGAAAGACTGCGAAAATGTTTAGCCCGGTGAGGAGTGATGCCAGGATGAGCCCCCCGAGAATTATTAGGAAAACGCTGCCGTTGAGAGGCGCCCAGGGAACACGATTCATTGCAGATTCAACAAACCTCAGACTATCCCTTGTTTATAGTACTATTGTAGTTGGACTGGTAAGCGGAGGCGAAACTCTGGTCAGACATGATTGTAGATGTTTGACTCTTGAAAAGTTCCTGTGTTCATTTCTTCTTCAATCTCTCGTAACATGAGAATCCGCTTGTAGGTGGGCGGGTGGGTCATGAAGAGTTGAGCCGCCTTCCGCCAGTTCGACTTGGCTTCAGCCTCCATAGCCATCTCCAACTCGCGCTCACTCAGGACACCGTCATGGTCCAAATCGTACTTTGACTTCTGATCCATTATCTGTGCCACATCCTGTTTTGCTTGCGCCGGGTCTTCAATGAAGAAGGCTCTAGCACCATGCGGCTCGCCTGGAGCCAAGGACAATCCGTAAGCTATCTTGGTCAGAGCGCTCTCTAATTCTCTGGGCTGTTTTGTCAGGTATGCGGAGTAGGCGTCGGCGTAGCTCTCGCGCAGACGCGTCAGCCTCAAAGCCAGCAATGTTGTCAGGATATAGACGACGTAAGCAACGACGGCGATGATTATCAGCGCCCCGGCACTATTGTTCCGATTAGACCCCCGACCGCCATACCCGCTGACGTAGCCTCCCCAGAGGACAGACCGTGCGATAAGATACGCGACCAACGGTATGGCTGAGATCATTGTAACAACGATAAAGTCACGATGCTTGACATGACCAAGCTCGTGAGCAATAACACCCTCGATCTCGTCCTCATCCAAGCGCTGGAGCAATCCCTGATGGACCGCCAGCGTAGCGCTCTTCTGGGTCCGGCCAAACACGAACGCATTCGGCGTAGGGTCTGGCGAAATGGCTAATCGTGGCATTGGAATGCCAGACGTTGACGCCATCTGGGAAACCTTCGTCTCCAGCCATCGGTTCTCACCAGGAGCGAGATAGTGGAGCCGGCTAGTAGCTTTGACTATGACAGGACCGATCAGATATTGCAGCAGAATTATGAAGAAGGCGCCAGTCAGACTCAGAACCAGTGTTGTGACGGGGTCTGAGATGAAGAAGACGGAGATCAGAGTGATAAGACCCAGAAATATGGCGAATACTAGGATGATCGTGAAGCTCATCGTACGCTTCAAGGCCCCAAGTCCCGCCATGATCCATCTCCGATCCTAGAGAACTTAATCCGGCCCTTCTTTAATTCTAGCCCAGAAGAAGAGGAAAATCCTGGCCATGTCTCAGATTGTTTCAGAGATCAAATGTCCGAATTGCGGAGCCCAGCTCAATCTATCTCCGGGCGAGCTAGTGGCTACTTGTAGATATTGCGGCTATACGTCTGTTGTGGGTGCGAACGCTCCATTTCAGCTCCAGCACAGCCTCATAGTCAACAACCTCAACAACGCACGAATTACTCAGGATCTACAGGACTGGATGAGGTCCGGATTCATGAAACCAGGAGACCTTGCTAAGAGAAGCAAGGTCACTATGCTAGAACTCAGATACCTTCCCTTCTGGCTAGTACACCTCACCGCCACCAGCACATACGAAGGAATGCTCGAAAGAATCTCACCACCCACACCACGAAAAGGGACAATCCAGAACCAGTACGACTGGCTGGTCTTAGGAAGAAAGGCCGCGGACTTCCCAACCCGGGACTACAGAGTGCCGGCTGAAGGCAAGATACCCTTCGACTTCACCAAGATAGAGCCTCAGGCAAAATTTCTGAATAGCGAACTAGACAGCGATGAAGCTGTCATTCGAGCGAAAAATGAAGTTGAGGAGAACCAAAGATTCCTCCTGAAACAGGAAGTGGACCAAGTAACACGGTTCGACACAAGTTTCAGCATTGAGAAGCCCACCTATCTTCACGCACCACTCTGGTTCCTACAATACGAGTACAAGGGAAAAAGCTACAACGCCATCATTGACGGCAGCAGCGGAAGCATGATCCGAGCGGATATTCCACAAACAGACTTCAAACTGATCTAAGCCCTCTTGAGGAAAGAGACGATTGCATCATAGCAGTCGTTGGATCAGGTATGAAAGGCACACCCGGGGTCGCGGCAAGAGTATTCGGAGCCGTGGCAGGGAAAAAAGGTCAATGTGCGCATGGTGGCTCAAGGCTCGTCAGAATACGACATATCGTTCGTAACACGCGAAAAGGATGGACCTGAAGCCGTTAGATCAATTCATGACGAATTCAGCCTCGGAAAAAGAGACCAGAAATCCTAGAGATATATGCGATTATCAGTGTCGAAATCGTCCCATAGACACGATTGTGAAACGAGACGATTGACGGTCGACATCTTCCCAGATCGGTTTCATACCAGCAAATCTTAGGAAATCCAGGTTTCATGAATCGGACCTTAAACAACCGTGACCCCACGTATTCCATGCCGCCCCAGACTCTCCGCGAACACTCTGAAGAAGAACGAGCCTTGGCCAGCCGCATCGTTGCCTGTGAATTCTGGACCAGTCCAAACCATCAGAGAAGCTGTGCTACTATAGTTTCGCGGATAGCTCATGGCTGACTGCGTTGTCCCGGTCAGAGTGTAGCTCAGCTTGACCGATAGCAGAATGCTCTCAGCAGTCAATAGTGGATGCCCCATGACGGTCGCGTTAAAGCTCTGTATTTCTACCTGGACTAACATTGGATTTCCTGTTGAAACAGTGATTGTTGAGGGCTGTGTGATCTCCGGATTCGTCGCGAGATCCGTCGTATTAGCGTAGTAGACGTGTATCGCTCCCTTGGCTGGCAACCAAGCAGGATTGACCGCCCAGTCAAGGGGAAGCGTCACATTCAACTTGAGCGATTTCAGCGGTGACCCGGAAGTGTTTGTCACGTTGACCCAAGCTAAGACGTGGCCGGGGGTCATGCTCCTTAGAATACCGCCAGTGATGATCGCATTGACCATCGGATTTCCATCCGAATCGGATGGTAGGGGATGCATGTCGGGATCCGTATAGAATATTGAAACTGAGACCCCAATTTGATGAACATCTATGGTCAGCACATAATAGATTCTAGCTCCGTAATTGTCTTGCACACTGAGAGTCACCACCCACGGACCAGGATCCGGAAATGTGATTGTGATATTCGTCGATGGTGTCAAACTCCCTTGAGCAGGGCTATTGTAATAGCGCTGCTCTAGGCCCATCGTCCATGTCCAATTGTACTGTGAAATCCTGCCGTTAAGATTCTGCGATACTGCGTAGGCGTTGAAAAACTCGGGTTGATTTGCAATCGGGCTCGGTGGAGGATTGAAGGATACGGTCGGTGGTTTGCATGGAGTTCCACTTGCGGCTGGACAATCAATGTTCGTGAAGTATCCGTCGTATGGAACTGCAGGTATGAATATCAATCCTAGTGGAGCGCTGGCACTCAAGGCTACAAGCACATCGTATACAATGTGTATCGAGGAGAAGCCCATGTTTACGACAGTGAAGGTGACGCTGAACAGCTTCCCACTTGACGCTGTTGTGTTGAGACCGGAGTCAGTAAAAAGATCAACGCTTACAACTCCGATGCCATCAAACCTTGAGTCAGGAAAACAATAGGGACCTGTGCCGTTCACGCACTCCGAAGAAAAGACTGCATCGTTGCCTAAGACCCCTCCCGAGATGTCCAATCCTTGGAACTGCAGTACGCTGTGATTGTAGAGTAGTGCGATTTGGAAGCCGCTGAATGGCTGTGAATCGATGACGCTCACTTGAAAAGTCAAGGTGGTGCCTTGAACAAGTGCCAAGCTCGATATGCTGGAAGGGTTGACCGCCACTTTCGCAACGCCTTGGGCGTGGGCAACTGGCAGGAATGGAATCCAGCCCGTTGACCAGGCGGTTGCTGCGATCAAAGCCACTAGAGTTACTACGAGGAGGGTCTTGATGCTGGATCGTGATGCCTTTTCAGGGCCTTTGGATGGTTGGTTTTTCACAAGTCTGACTAGCAATTGGGTTTCGCCTTCTCCGTCTCAAAAGTCTACCGGTTAATGGAGATGGAAGAATCCCCCGCTGTTCATCTCATAATGGTTACTATGTCCTGATCGTTTGGGATATGGTCCAGTCCCACCCTTTGCCCTCCATATTTCACGCTGGACCCTGAGACGAGAGCATACTTTGCACCCTCCACGAATCGGGGATGAACCTTCTTGCAGACATCCCGCAGAGTTGATCCGGAGGGAAGTATGAGAGGCTTCTCGAAATCAGGCTCTCCGTCTGGACGCTTCAGGTAGATCCTTTTGAAATCCAGCGTCTCCCATATTCGTTCGGTAAGCAGGTCAATGTTTAGACCCTTCTCGGCAGATATGGGCACGAAATCAGTTCCAACTTGTCTCTTCACGACAGCAAGGTACTGCTCGTTGACGAGGTCCACTTTGTTAAGGACGACGAGTGCTGAAGCGTATCTTCTGTTCCCAGTTAAGACGTCGATGAGCTGGTCGTCCGTGATGTCTTCACGGATCAGAATGCTGCCATTGGTCAGCCCGTACGCCTCTGCTATCCCTTTGACTGTGGCCTGAGAGAGCTTGGTCAGTTTGACGCTGGTTGTCAGGGCTAGCCCTCCTTTGCCGGACTTTGTTATCACCACATCGGGTGGCTTCTGGTTGATTCGAATACCCATCTCGTGAAGCTCACGCTTCAACAGTTCTACTTGACCTGGCTGAAAAACGTCCAGGACCAACAGGACAAGGTCAGCGTTACGTGCCACAGAGAGGACTCTGCGCCCTCTCCCTCTCCCAGAGGAGGCACCGCTGATAATTCCCGGGAGGTCGAGAATCTGAATGTCAGCGCCGTTGTATCGCAATATTCCCGGGACTACAGTTAGCGTCGTGAACGCGTAGGCAGCAATCTTCGACTTCGCATTCGTCAGACGATTGAGGATAGTGGACTTGCCAACGCTGGGGAGACCGATCAGGACAACAGTGGCATCCCCGCCTTTGCGAATCTCAAAAGCTGGACCCCCACCCTTCGAAGTGGAAGCCTCAAGTTCCGCCCGTATTCTGGCAAGCTTCGCCTTCAATAGTCCGATATGATGCTCGGTGTGCTTATTGATCTGGGTCTTCTTCATCTCCTCCTCTATCTGCTTGATCTTTTCAGGAAGACCCATACTATCCTACCTTCATTCTTGCACAAGTGTTGCGCAATCGGACATAGTCAAGTTTACTCCCTGGCTCAAAGTAAGGGATCACTAGCCAATAGGCAAATTTCAAGACTGAGGAAACCTAGCGGAATAGAGCGTGTTAGCATTCCGAGGGTGCTCGCCGATGAAATGGTCGAGATATGTGGATAATATCGTAACGAGTGTGTCGCTTCTCCTGATGACTTCAGGAGCGATTCTGTACTTTTATCAAGTTGGTTACCGTCCCATTAGTGTGATCATCTTCCTAATCGGCCTCGTTCTGTTGATACTGGAGGCATTAGGAGGAGTTGGAGAAGAGAAGCAAGCCAGAATTATTGTTCCTGAAGGACAATTTCACTATCCCTAACATTAGTAGTCGCGATTGAAGACCCTGCCTCGGGGCCACCGGTGTCTCGGCAAAGGTGGATGCTAGCGAATGATCGCCTAGCGGGATAGTACGTGTCGAACAATCGATTCTTGTAGGAGTCGCGAGTCCCTAACGTCTGGCAAGTAGCTTTGGAACTAGGAATACGGATAGTGGGCCGAACACAAGTATGATGAAGAAAATCGCGAAGAGGGATAGTTCGGAGAGAAGATTGACTGTCCTCTGTTGCAAGATACTGCTCGCTACAACAAACCCGAATTGTCCACGGTATACGGGGTCAGCGTTAGAGGCTAGATTGACGGATTCCTGTACAGTGTTTCCATGAGCGAGAGCCGACACGAGCGTCGAGGTCTCCGAGTCCGTGAACTGGGCGCTCACTGAATTGTCGAATCCTATTAGGTAGCCGGCTCCTTTGTCCGCGAAGGCTGCGCCAAAAGTCTCTCGGTCACCCGGATCGCCGCAGCCCATCAATACGATGATCGAATTCTGGAACCGTCCATGAGATTCGCTGCTAATGAACTGCGCCTCGACTGCGAAATATTCTACTGGGGTCCCTATCGTGGCGGGAGATACGTGGCCGGCGAGCTGTGCGAAGACGTACTTGGAGCTTGTGTAGGGCTCGGAGGTAATGATAGCTGAGTGTGCTGTATGGGCTCGTATGATCACAAGACCGTACCCTTGAGAGGGAAGATTTGCAAGAGTATCCACTGTGAACTTGTCTGGACCGATGTAGTCAACCGTATACCCGACTGAAGAGAGTGTCCTCGTCACATTGTCGGTAAATGACGGATCAGGGTTGTTCACTGAGAGCCCGTCGATCAGCACGGCCCTCAGACCGTTGGGACTAGACGTGGGGAACCAGATGCCGTTCTGCCAGGCCCAGACAGATGCTCCCAGCCCAATTACCAAGAGAATGGTCAGTGAGAGAGTGAGACGGACATGACGCCGCGGCCAAATCCTGCTAGCGGCTTTGCCAGCGTATCTTGCTGTAGGCCTACCGTGCGCCTGCTTGTCAAGTGATTGATTGAGAAGCGTATCAAAGCTGTTCTCTCTCTTGATCTTTTGGCCCATTCAGGACTCCTACCGGATTGCCTTCGAGCTATGTCAGCTCACCGGCAGATCGTTTATTCCGTGAGACCTGGTCTTGCTGGAGCTGAGATATAGGAGTATTGCCCACAGCCTCGACGATTGCCGAAGTGCTTCTGCTGGTGAGCGAGTTTCTGGGTCGGTCAGAACTAGAGTTGCAACAAACTTCTGCACTAGCAGTCGTACCCGCCGTTTGGATAGTCTGATGTGCATCCGATGGCGCTGGCAGGTGACAGCGTCGAGGTGCTAGTGCTTAGGACGTTGCTGCCGACCTCGTAGAGTGTACTAGCGTATCCTCCTATGCCGGGCAGGACATTAGTCGTCCATCCCGCGTTCGTTACAGTACACGGGGTGATTGTCGTCCCAGGAAGAGTGTATCCCGCTACGCAGGAAAGGATCAGCTGTGTGCCGGCGGTCTTCTCTGTAGAGAAGCTTATCCAGCTTATTCCCTTGAGCGAGTTGACCTTCAAACGCTGGCTTAGACCGACAGGATTGTTAGTGCTCGTAAGACTCGGGTTACCGATGCCCTGTGCCCAGTGTGGACAGTTGGCTGATGGAGTCGAGGAGTGACAGCTGTTCACTGTCAACACCTTCGAAAAGTCAGCACTACCAGAACCAATATCCCCAGACCAGATGTACGATGCGAGAGCTCCGCTGCTACGGAAGTAATCGCTGCTCGCACCAGCAACACCACAAGCAGTTCCAGTCGAGGAGAGAGTACAGCCAGCCCTAGTCAGGGTAAAGTCACCCAGACCAAAGGCTGGAGCCTGTGTATTATCGATGCTACAGCCTCCACCAAGAGTACCGACAGCAGGATGACCTGTGCCGCCGATACTCTGGCAAGTGTATGGGCCAGATCCAATCAGGAAGTTGTTCGTCATGGGATCGAAGATTGGACTGTCAGCACGCACACCACCGACTGAAGCAATGTTTGGTGCACCGAAGTGTCCTACGCAATTGTCCTCCGAAGCGTTCACTATGTTTGTGCCCGCAATGTTCTTGTCTGTCACGCCAGTGTTCCATGTGCTTGCTCCGCAGGCAGACCAGACATGGCCTGGAATTATGGTGACGCCTCCGACGAGGAGCTCAGTGAATGGACCCCTAGCCTTGAGATTGAGGTCCAGAGTATATTCGTCAAGCACGTTGATGTGGGAGACGTTGGCTAGAGCTGTTGCTTGGTATGCTCCTGTAGCGTTGAGGTTGATGAAGGTGTACTTCACGTCCCATGCTGTGACAGGTCCACCATCATGCCAGTGGTTACTACGGTTGAGTGTGAGTCGGAGATCAGCGGATGTGTTTGCGAAGTATGTCGAGTTACCATAGCCCAGTGTTGTAGAAGTGCACGGGGGACCGCCTGGGTAGCATAGGAAGCTGTGACTAGTAGTCATCCAGTCGATGTTCTGCAATATCGAAGAACACTGGGTCACACCCGAGCCCGCGGGAGGAGTCTGGCTACAGAGAGGGTTCTGCACGAAGAGACTGTCATAGATGTTGCTGAGCAAGTACGCGTCCCAGAGGGTGGTGAACTGGAATGGGTTGAGACTGTCAACCGTTGCCAAGAAGCTCTGGCGGAATGTTCCAGCCATAGCTGGGCTGCCACTGTATGCATTGAGCCATTCGAAGAAGTTCGCTGAGGGCGAATAGCCGCCACCGAAGGCTGTGATCCAGCCTGGTGTCGTTGAGGTGCCCAGAGGCCAGTTGCTGAGACGACCCTGAACGTCGTTGCCGTCCCAGACTGGGATCGTGAAGACATGGCTGCCATAGTAGTCCTCAGCCTGGTAACCAGCACTGATCGATGAACAGGCTGGAGATGCGCCGATGCATGATGTAGACCCTGTACCAGAACCCACTGTTCCGCCTGAACAGTTTACGAAAGTCGGCGTGGCAAAGTTGGGTGTTGGATCCCCGTTTGCGCCGAGACATGGCGAAAACTCCATCGCTGAACTCAGACTGTCATAAGTGGGGCTGCAGACATACATGTAGTCGAACGCGCCGCCGGTGAAAGTGGTACTGGCGCATGGCGAACCCGGAACATTAGTGGAACAGTCCGCGTTGGTGCAGGTAACTGTAGTCTTAGTGGCGAAGAGACTGTTGTATTCGAAGTATGATGTGCTATCAAATGGGAAGACTTGTCCAAAGCCGAATGTTCCCAGTCCCCAGCAATTGATCGGGACACCGTTAGTGCTTGTGTTGAATCCGCAAAACTGGCTGCTTACTCCTTCCGATAATTGCAGGAACGGACATGACCCACCGCCACAAGCAGCATTGCCTGAGCCGGTATTCGAATTGTCACAGCCGATGGGCTTACCTGCAAGTGTGGTCCATGCGCCCCATGCAGGCGAGAAGAGTGCGCAAATATCCTGAATGATGCCTTCACCCAAGCTCTTACGGGGTTCGGTCGTTCGGACGAAAGCGCAAGTGTTCGCCGTGGCAATAGGAGCTCCACCAGCACAGCCTAGCGTGTTGATGGCTGTAACGACGGATGGCCAGCCTCCAGAGGGCGCGACGAGTTCGCAGTTCGCGTTTGTCGTCACGCCGCTAATGCTAGCATCTGCGAATGCTGTGATAAAGTGCTGCGCGGCGGCACAAAAGTCAGGGCTGCCGATCTGAGCTTGCCACGGGAAGGTGGTAGTGCCAGTGACAGTTCCGGTGGGACATGTGGTACTGAAGTTACAGTTGTAGGAGGTACCACCCGGAGCGCCCACGACGCAGTTCGTCGAGCTGGACTCGGTGTACTTCGTATCCCATCCACACGGGTTGGCTGCGTAGAGCCCACCGTTTGTACAGCCGACTGATATTGTGCAGACAGGTATCGGTTGATCATTAGGGACGCATGCTATGCCCAAGCACGCGGCATTGTTCGCTGTGAAGCTTTGTTTGTTGATAAGATGAGCTATCCCCTGGCGAAGCTCGACCCCTGCCGCGCTGTTACCGTACTGCATGGGGACACCCCAAAGCACGTTAGCGAGGTTGAACTCGATCTCAAAGTATCCATGGTCAGGAACGGGCGCACTGCAGATTATCGTGGTGCTACCTCCACAGTTTACTGTGCTTGCTCCTTGCTGGGTTGCGGTTAGTGGCCAGTCTTCGCTGTCGACCTGGTTTGTCAACAGCCAGTTGACTTGGGTAATGCTAGCACCGTCACCCTGGCTGATAGACAGGGTCTGCTCTTGGGCACCTGCAGGATACCATGCTCCAGATGTCGTCTCTTGTTGAGCTCTCACCAGAGAAATACTTGGAAAATACAAGTTGTTCGACAGGACACTGGGAAGACTGACCAGTGAGAAAACGATGGCAAAGGTGAGTAGAAGCCTGACAGTAGGCATACTACCCGCCTTAGCCTCTCACATTCGCATGTTAAGTTTATCGGTTGGAGTCCTCTCGACGAAGCTATCCATCGCGATCACTATCTGATGGGTCGAAAAGCCCCAAGACACTAGATTGAGTATTGGGGATGGTCAGTGACTTCGAAATTTATTTAGCTAATTCCCAAGAGCGAGTTGCCCCCGTCATCGGTCGGCCTCTCGTCCCGGTTGCTGACTGATTATCCTACTCATACCGGATCCGAGGATCAACGATCCCGTAGACAATATCTGAGATGAAGTTAGCAGCGACAACAGTGAGCGATATCAGATAGAACATCGCCTGCATGACAGGATAGTCCTTCACCTCTACCGCTTGAAAGAGCCAGAAGCCGAGTCCGGGCCAGGCGAAGACAGTCTCAGTTATGATCGCACCTGAAAGAATGCCGCCGAATGCGAGCGCGCTAGCAGTTATCACTGGGAGTGAAGCGTTCTTGAAAGCATGCCGGAAGAGTATCACTCTTTGAGACAGCCCCTTGGCTCTCGCTGTTAGAATGTAGTCTTCGGTTAGTGCCTCCATCATCGTGGCTCTCGTCAAGAGCACAAAGCCGCCGTAGGAGATCAGCGTCAACGTGACCGAGGGTAGGAAGAAGAACTGTATACGGACGAGGATCTGGGTGAGAATGCTCGGAAGATTGCCTGGGATAGTCCAAGACGCTGGCTGAAGGCCGCCTGAGGGAAACCAGCCCAGACCCAAGGCGAAGACGAGAATGAATAACAGACCAATCCAGAACGTCGGAAGGGCAGAGGTCGTGATCGAAGCGGATACGTTAAGCTTGTCTAGAATGGAGCTTCGTCTGCTGGCTGAGACAATTCCAAGGACTGCGCCGATGATGATACCGAGGATGGTAGACACTCCGAGCAGCAACAGAGTATTCTGAAGTCTTCCTTGTGCTATGACCTGTGTAGAGATGGGCTGGCCGTTTTGGTAAGAGTTTCCAAACTGGAACGTGAGCATATTGTGAATGTAGGAGACAAACTGGTCAGTGCGTGAGGCGTGACATTGCCACAGCGCGCAGAGATTCGCGACTGCCTGCGGGTTTTGAGCTATCCGGGGACTGCCTGTAAGAAACGCCTGTGCACCGTTCTGTCCTGGAATCCCCTCGAAAATAATCCAGTTTACGATCATGATTGCGAAAATCAGAAACACAGTGTATGCGAGTCTTTTCAGCAGGAAAGAGCGAAGGGTCGTTTTTCACACCGAGAAGATCGAAGTTCATCGTTTATTTGGTGCTTGCCCCCGTTCACTCTCCCAAGAACGTGGTCAATCCTATTACGTAGAATCCCAAGAAACAGAGGATTTCCTGCCTTTCTTCGGTAGTCCCCTAGCAGTCGTATCCGCCGTTGGGATAGGCTGAGCCTGATCCTATCGGCGCTGCGCAGTTCGCGTAAGGTCCACCTGCAGGGCTAGCCGGCGCTAGTGTCGATGTGCTTGTGCTCAGGACTGTGCTGCCCACCTCGTAGAGTGTTGAAGCGTATCCTCCGATGCCCGGTAGGACGGTGCCCGTCCATCCTGCATTGGTTGCCGTGCATGGTGTGATTGTTGTTCCTGGAATCGTGTACCCTGCTTTGCAAGCTAGGATCAGTTGTGTGCCGGTTGTCTTCTCTGTTGAGAAGCCAATCCAGCTTACTCCCTTGTACGAGTTGACCTTCAAACGTTGGCTGAGACCAACAGGGTTGGTGCCTGTGCCGCCCGGGTTACCGATGCCCTGTGCCCAGTGCGGACAGTTAGCTGAGGGGCTTGTAGAGTGACAACTGTTAACGGTCAACACTTTCGAAAAGTCAGTGCTGCCAGAACCAATATCGCCAGACCAGACGTATGATGCTAGTGCTCCGCTACTCCGGAAGTAGTCGGTATTTGAGCCTGCAACACCACACGTAGTCCCGGTCGATGTCAGGGTACAACCTGTCCTAGTCAGTGTGAAGTCGTTGAGCCCGAAGGCCGGAGACTGAGTATTGTCCACACTGCAGCCTCCTCCGATCGTGCCGACTGTCGGGTGACCCGTGCCGCCGATGCTCTGGCATGTGAATGCGCTAGATCCGATGAGGAAGTTGTTCGTGACAGGGTCGAAGGTTGGACTGTCAGCACGCGTACCACCGACTGTGACGATGTTGGGTGCGCCGAATGCTCCGATGCAAGCGGTCTCTGGAGCACTAACGATGTTAGTTCCAGAGATTTCCTTGCCAGTGACACCGCTGTTCCATGTGCTCGCACCACAAGCAGACCAGATGTGGCCTGGCATTATGGTGACACCGCCGAGGAAGAGCTCAGTGAATGGACCCTTAGCCTTGAGGTTAAGGTCCACAGTGAACTCGTCCAAGACGTTGATGTGAGCAACGTTGGATAGAGATGTTGCCTGGAAAGCGCCTGTAGCATTCAGGTTAATGTAGCTGTACTTTACGTCCCACGCCGTGACTGGACCAGCATCTTGCCAGTGGTTGCCACGGTTCAATGAGAGACGAAGATCAGCAGCCGTGTTTGCAAAGTATGTAGAGTTACCATAGCCCAATGTTGTCGAAGTGCACGCTGGACCGCCTGGGTAGCATAGGAAGCTGTGACTGGTAGTCATCCAGTCGATGTTCTGCAATATTGATGAGCACTGAGGGACTCCAGCTGTTGCAGCTAAGGTCGCAGAGTTGGTACACTGCGGGTTCTGCACAAACAGACTGTCATAGATGTTGCTCAGCAAGTATGCATCCCAGAGGGTGCTGAACTGGAATGGGTTGAGACTGTCAACGGTTGTCAAGAAGCTCTGGCGGAATGTTCCGGCTACAGCCGGACTGGCGCTGTAAGCGTTGAGCCATTCGAAAGCGTTAGCGGAGGCTGAGAAGCCGCCACCGAAGGCGGTGATCCAGCCTGGGTTCGAAGAGCTGCCTAGAGGCCAGTTGCTGAGCCGAGCCTGAACATCGTTTCCGTCCCAGACTGGGATAGTGAGGACGTGGCTGCCAGCGTAGTCCTCAGCCTGATAGCCAGCGCTGACTGCACTGCAGACTGGGGATGCGCCGATGCATGTTGTAGCACCTGCTCCACCCGAGACCGCCGTACCAGAACAGTTGGCGAATGTTGGAGAGGCCTGGCTGAACGATGGATCCGTTGAGGGTCCAGGAGAGCCGAGGCATAATGAAAACTCCATCGCCTGGCTTAGGCTGTCGTAAGTGGGGCTGCAGGCGTACATGTAGTCGGATGCACCCGTAGATGGTGTGACACTGGCGCACGGTGAGCCTGCTACATGAGTAGAGCAGTCTGCAACGGTGCAGGTCACGGTTGTCTGAGTTGCAAAGATACTGTTGTATTCAAAGTATGTGGTGCTGTCGAATGGGAAGACTTGTCCAAAGCCGAAGGTTCCGAATCCCCAACAGTTGATCGGGATGCCGTTAGTGCTAGTGTTGAAGCCGCAGAATTGGCTGATCCCTCCCTCCTCTGTCTGGAGGAATGGGCATGAACCGCCTCCACAAGCAGCGTTGCCTGTGCCTGTGTTTGTATTGTCGCACTTGATTGGTTGACCGAGGAGGGTTGTCCATGCGCCCCATGCGGGTGAGAAGAGTGCGCAAATGTCCTGGGCGATACCTTCACCCAGACTCTTCCGGGGTTCAGTGGTACGGACGAAGAAGCAAGTGTTTGCCGTGGCAACAGGAGCTACTCCAGCACAGCCTGCAGTGTTGATGGATGTAACAACCGCGGGCCAGCCCCCAGTTGGGGCGACCAGTTCGCAGTTCGCGTTTGTCGTTACGCCGCTAATGCTAGCATCAGCAAAGGCTTGAATGAAGTGTTGTGCAGCTGCGCAGAAGTCAGGGCTTCCGATCGCCGCTTGCCATGGGAAGTTGGTTGTGCCTGTGAGAGTGCCTGTGGGACAAGCAGTGCTTAAGCTACAGTTGTAAGACGTACCACCAGGAGCACCTACGACACAGTTACCGCCGGTCTGAGCATACTTCGTATCCCAGCCGCACGGGTTAGCCGCAGGCAGACCACCGTTCGTACAGCCAGCTGTGGTTGTACAGACGGGGATCGCTTGGTCGTCAGGGACGCAAGCGATGTTGAGGCATGCGGCGTTGTTCGCCGTGAAGCTCTGTTTGTTGAAGAGATGAGCTATTCCCTGGCGAAGTTCCTGTCCTGCAGCACTGTTGCCGTAGGACTGTGGGATACCCCACAAGATCGTCGCTAGGTTGAACTGGATCTCGAAGTAGCCGTGGTCTGGCATCGGAAGACTGCATCGGACGTTTGCGTTACCTGAACAGTTTACTGAGCTTGCTCCTTGCTGGGTTGCAGTTAGTGGCCAGTCTTCGCTGTCGACTTGGTTGGTCAGAACCCAGTTGACCTGGGTGCCGGAGATGCCGTCACCTTGGCTGATAGACAGGGTCTGTTCTTGAGCGCCTGCTGGATACCAACTGCCGACTGTAGTTTCGGAGGTTGCATGGACTGTAGGTATGGTTATGGAAGGTAGTTGAAAGAGCGATGCTAGTGGGCCGGTTAGACCCACAAGAGAGAATGTCACTACGAAGATTACGAGTAGTTTTACAGTAGAAGTGCCTTTCAATTTTCTCGAATGCAAGCTGGACGGTTAGGCTTTAAAAGATTATCCCTTTCGCAACGGCAAAGTACATCCCGAGAATGACCGGGATATTCCTAGCTTACCAATACTCCCATCGAATATACCCCAAAAGCTCACAGCGGCTCCAGAGGTTGAGCTCGCGATTTTTTCACAAGTCCCGCTGCGAAAACGATGACAGCGACAAGAACGATCCCCAGACCCAGAGTCTCCGGCAGGTTGAGTCCGAGAAAGACTCCGAAACCGGAAGGTATCGAGACTATTAGCTGAACGAATCCTAGTCTAACATTGTTAGGATCAACGATCTGATGCCTGGAGTTCGTGAACGTATCGTTCTCGAGAATCTGTCCGGTGATAGGGTCCTTGACCGTGTCGACATTTGTCACGATCTCGTAGACTCTCGGAGCGTAACCGGCGGTATTCCAGTCGTATCTCAGGCTCGACTCATTACCGGGCCCAAGGTTCTTGACAGATATCATAGTCTTATTGATGTTATTGATTGAAAGACTGATGGTCGAATTTTCAGGATTGACCCCGTTGTTTACTACGTTAGCAACAATATGGACGATAGTGCCAGGAATTACTCCTACAGTATGGTCGATCAAGAGCGAGGCGAACCCGAGATCGACCCAGACCCTGAACACCTCGATGCTTAATGTGTAGTAAGCTCTCGCACCGAAATTATCCTGCGCGCTAAGAGTTACTACGTGCTCGCCGATCTGGAGGAATATGATCGTAACATTCGTCGAAGGACTGTTGTAGGAATGTATGTCTTGACCAAGTCCCCAGGTCCAATTATACTCTGTAATCACACCATTGGGATTCTGCGACATCGCTGTGCCGTTGAAGGATGCGGGCCGATTTTGAACAATCCTAGGAGGAGGGATGAAGGACACGACTGGTGGCTTGCAGAGATTTCCCATACCACATTCCTTGTTGGCGAAATAGCCGTCAAAACCTGCCGTCTTCAGGACGGTCGGTTCATCATTAACATAATGGGCCGTAAAAACCTCTTGGTGGACAAAATGAATGAATGAGAAGCCTGTGCCGGTCACGTCAAAGGTGATGCTGAAAAGTTTGCCATTCGACGTAGTTGAGTTTAAACCTGAGAGTGTCAAGAGAGCAAGGCTTACAACGCCTTGCCCATCGAATCTTGAGTCAGGTATGCATTGACTTCCGACCCCGTTTATGCACAAAGTCGATACGGGAGCATCGCTCCCTAGCACACCCCCTGAATAGTCCACTTGTGGGTTCTGCAGAACAGAGCTAGAAGAGTAATCGAAAAAAATCGCAACGATAAAGCCGATGAAAGGCGGCGCATTAGTTATGTTCACGTCGACCGTTACTCGTTTTTGAGAATAATTCAGGCCTCCAACAACTGTGGGGTCGACAGCGACCTTTGCAGCCACAATTAGGGTGAAAATGATCGGGGCTACAGGCGCTGGGCTTCCTGCCTTGGCGGTGACTGTGACGTTGAAAGCGCTGTAAGGCGTCGAAGTAGGAACCATCATGGTCAAGACAGTAGTGTTGCCTACTCTGACCCCGGGAATTACGCTAGCAGGAGTAATGCTAGCAGGAGTAAACGAGCAGGTAGTGCCCGCGGGAAGATTGGTAAGATCACATGAAAGCGTAACGTTACTGGCAGTCCCGGCTGTGAGAGTTGCGATAATTGTCGTGGAGCCAGGGTTCCCCGGAGTGAGCGTAATGCCTCTGGTGTTGAAGAGAGTGTAGTCAAAGCCACCCTGCGCGTGGACCTGTGTGATTGGATTTAGTAAGGTACTAGATAATAAGGTCGAGGAAATGGCAAGAAGAACTAGGAGAAGTGTTTTCTTCCAAGACTTAGACAAAATTTCAGAACGCCTCGCAACCAAACCTATCTTCTAGCATTCGATCTGCAACGTATCTCTCGAGAGCCGTTGCATTTTCCATTTTAAAAGTTTATCCGAATGCTGAGGAGTTCCGGAATATTCGGACGCAAAAGTAGACATGACTGAGGTGCTGATTGCGCCCTACCTTGACCGCATCCCATAAGAAAATGGAAGTATCAGCCTTTTAGCAGTCGTATCCGCCGTTCGGATATGGTGTTCCTGTTCCTACAGGAGCTGCGCATCAGGAGACGCTGGCTGGTGCTAGTGTTGAGGTGCTTGTGCTCAGGACCGTGCTACCTACTTCGTGTAGTGTCGTAGCGTATCCTCCGATGCCTGGTAGGATAGTGCTTGTCCATCCTGCGTTGGAGGAGGTGCATGGTATCAGTGTTGTTCCTGGAAGCGTGTATCCTGCGTTGCAGGCCAGGATCAGCTGTGAGTGCCTTGTGTATTATGCTACAGGGATGCGTTATGAGGGCGAGCAGCAGTCCGGGTTAGAGAATGGATTCTATGTGATTGGCAGGCATCCGGAATTTGAGTATCTGAGGACGATGCCCAATCCCGGCACTAGGGTCTGATTCCCCCATATCCCTTCGTGGATGCGTCCACCGTTCAACTGAACGCACATATCCCAATACCAGTCGGACGTATAACTCGTATCCGACGCAGGAGGCGGAGCTGTGTATCCAAGGGTATTTTTTGGACCGAGCGGTGCTCCCCAGACGTTGAAGAAATCCTGGAGAGTATACGTTCTATTGACTGTCGACCTGACGTGAATGAAAGAATACGAGGTGTTTCCGTTTGTCCCTTCGCTGGCGAACACGGGATAGTGTCCGTTGACCCCGTCGCTGTCGTATTGGTGATAAGCCCAAATGCCGCCCCTGATCCCTACGTTCACGGGCAGAGCGTTGCTGACGTAAGCTTGACCCTGGACTAGATGAGATATCTGAATCGCGATGGGAACAGTGAAATCTATTTTTGCTTGGGCGGACAAAGTCGCAAAGTAGTAGACGGTGAAAAGCAACGCGAGGGCCAGCAACGGGGCCGAATAGAGCACCAGCTTCCTTCTACGCTTCCCTACCTCACTACGACGACGCAACACGACCCGCTAGCTATACGGCCTTCCGGCCTATTAGTGTTGCCGAAATATCAGCATCTCCCTCGACAAACGCAACCCAAGTCATACCAGCTTTCAAAGGACCAGTGTCCTTCGCGAATTCAGGAGACGTCGGCTAATTGCTAATACTCTTCTGCTAAACCGAATCCATATATCCACTCAATCCCGAACCCGATCTTCGAACCTGAAAGGAATCAGTGTTGAGCCTCAAACTTCGAACCGAATATCGCATTGTCACTCGCTTTTTCTTCGATAAACCCATAAACTCCCCTTTCCAAGCACATAGTGACGTTTGAATGAAGAGAATCTTTACAGTCATATTACTACTGCTAGGGTTTCTGTTCGCACTGCCCGTTTCGACACACCCAGCTCATGCCTCCCCGGGAACCGGCCTTGTCTGTCTGACGCAATGGACAAGTAATGGTTGTCCTCAGGTTCCCCTCACATTCAACGCGACGGGCGTGGGGAAGACCTTCACTATCGGAGTCTTCATCAACAATTCGGACGCGATGGGTGGCTTCGACATCTATGTTCGCTCTGACCCTTCGTTTGTGAATCCTACCAGTGCTGCTCTTGGTACTCTGATCGCTAGCCCATCGTTGACCTCTATCTGTGTCAACGGCGTAGCCACGACTGGCGCGTGTACTGCAGTAGCCAGTCCCAACGGTCCTGGTGTTGTCGAGGTTACGACGGCAGAGAGTTCTGGGGGCAACGAGTGTGGTGGTATCTCTCCCTGTTCTGGCATGGCTTTCACCATAACCTATCAGGTTGTGGGTGCGACTTCAAGCACTGCTCTGTCTTACCCCTCAGGCTATGGAGCCTGCACCACCAGCAGTGTGGATTCACCACCTGAGACGTGTGTTCTCGTAGACGACGCGTTTGGAACTACCCTCACTGAGACGACGTTAGAGGGAGACTTTACAGACCAAACTCCTTCGGCAAACTTCGCCGCCACACCCATAAGCGGGGTCGCGCCCTTGACAGTCTCGTTCGATGCGGCGTCCAGCAACGCAACTTCAGGGAATATTATCACGTCTTACAACTGGGCATTCGGAGACGGGGAGGCCGCCAACGTTACAGCTGGACCAACAACCAGCCACATATACAACAACAATGGGAACTTTACTCCAAGCCTAGAGATAGTAGATAGTGCCGGCCTGAAGAGCACAATAAAGGACACACTGGTAATCCGCGCGCAGTGCTCCTTCATCTGTGCCAATCCCACAAACCTACCCATCCTGGTAGGCACAAGCGGGAGCTCCAATATCCTATTGTCTGGCCTCGATTCCTTTACCGGAACAATTAGTTTGACCTCGCAAGTCTCTCCGACCGTCACTAACGGTCCGGTAGCCACACTGAGCCCCCCAACCGTCATTGTCTCATCTGGCATGACAAACACATCTTTGCTGACCGTTTCGACAATCGTCTCAACCCCCGCTGGCAGCTACAGTGTCAACGTGAGCGGTACCAGTGGAACAGTCCACCACTCCGTCATCGTAAGTGTAACAGTGAGCGTCCCGGACTTTGGTATTTCCGCCAACCCCTCATCCCTAACGGTCTCCTTGGGCGGCAATGGCATCTCCACGATCACTCTAAACAGCATCTTCAGATTCAACGGTACGATCACTTTGACAGCGACAAATTCATCGAACACGGTTCTAGGCTTTCCGAATCCTGCAAGCATCGAGCTAACCGTAGCAAAGGGGACCAACGCGTCCTCACTGTACGTCATCGTTTTGCCCGGAACCCCCAGTGGCAGTTACAACATAAAAGTGACCGGAGCCACAGTTGGAGTCACCGGCCCTCTCTCCCACAGTTTCAACGTCACGGTCACGGTGCCGTCCCCGAACTTCGCCCCCAGCGCTGCCCCTACATCCCTCTCAATCAGAGCAGGAGCCGACGGAATCTCCGCAATCACGTTCACCGGTCTCAATGGCTTCTCCGATACAATAAGTCTGACAGCCAATAGCTCCACAACTCTCGGAATCAGCAATAGCTTCTCTCTGCAAAGCGTAAAGATCAACGCTACCAGCGGCCCCGTCACATCCGCACTGACAATCTCAACGCTTGGAACGACACCCGCCGGCTCCTATACAATCACCGTAAGTGGAAGCACCACAAACATCCAACACCTCGTCAACATCACGTTGACAGTAGTCTCGCCGATACTACCATCTATCCAAGTTGGTTCCGCAAGCCTCTCCACCGTCTCCGTAACGGCAGGCAAGTCCGTAACCATGACGGTCACAGCAAGCAACACCGGTAGCATTCAAGCCAACATAACCGTCACGATGGACGTCAACAGCGGCACCGGAACCAACATCACAGTCGCACAAGACACAGTGACGCTCAATCCCGGCCAAGCCGCGCAGACCATCACACTATCGTGGAACACTACGCAATGGTCCTCAGGAAGCTATCACGTCTACGCCAGAGTCATCGGATCACAGACCAGCACGATCAACCAGGCCCAGAGCGCAGGCACAGTAGCTCTAAGTTCCCCGCCATCGGCCCCTCCCCCGGCTGACCTCAGCGTCATTCCATGGATAACAACCGGACTGGCCTCTGCAATAGCGGTTGTACTGGGCTTGCTTCTATTCAGACGCCGACGCCCGACCGGACTCCCAGAATCCGCATAGAAGACTCGGCTCTAAACCGGCCAACTCGAGTTTAGTCTTCGCGCTACTTTTTCTTTAGACTCGCTCTTTTCGCGCGCAGTTTCTTCCGCATACTCCTGCGTCTCAAGAAGAGCCCGAACCCGAAGATCGCCACGGCCCCTCCAAGGCCCCCCAAGAATACAATGTCGCCATACCAAGGCACTGGAGGCGGCGGAGTATCCACTTCGAGCCCTACACTATCCTGCGTCGTCCAGCCAGCAAGAATCGTCTCGGTCGTACTACTGCTATGCTTAACAGTCGGGCCCGAGAAGGCCAAAGTGTAGACTCCTGGCGAGAGATTATTGAATGCCACTTGTCCATTGAAATCTGTCGTCGCATTCTCGAAGGGAAGAACGTTGGACGAGTTGAAGATCCGAACAAGCACCCCTGACTGAGCTACTTTCTGGAGACTAAATATGGCCAAGAGCAATGCGCCCAGCGCAGGTCCGACAGCGAGCATTCTATGAATCGATCCTTTACCGCCGTTGACGTCAGTGACGTTCAGCGTCACGCCATAGGTGCCTGGAGACTGGAACGTGTGGGAGAATATCGGACCGCTACCAGTGATCATATCGCCAAAGTTCCAACTGTAAGATGTTATGGCGGCGGACGAATTATTTGCGAAGCTCCCTGAAGCATCAAATCTATTCGGATGTCCTGCTACAACGGAGGGTGTGTCGGTTGGGAGATAGTTGAAAAACGCTGTGACTCCTGAATTGCTGAAGATCGCGTCTTCCTTGACTATTGGTATGAACTGGGTGGTCGCGAAGGGGCCTGACCCGGCATTTGCAACGTCTGCAGTCTCTATGTGAATCAGGCTTGAATTTCTGACGTTTTCAACATAGAACGCGACCGAAAAGAGCAGCTTGGACAGCGGGCCATTAACTGGGTTGCCACTTTCGGGCAGTGCAGAGAAATGCACCCATCCAAATTCAGCGTCTGTAGGGTCCGCGGTCTGACAGTTGATAATGGGAGGCACACACTCTGTTGAAACGAAGTTGGAAGAGGCATCGCCGAAGATATTGCCGGAGTAGGACACGTTCTCCGCTCTAACAACCGGGTCCGGCTGAGGATTTCCATAGTTCAGCTTTACATTAAAGCCCGAGGCGCTCTGACCGGCAGTGAGATTCAACATTACGTTGACGATGAAAGACGATCCACTCGTTACATTATACGAGACTGGACTGAGGTATACGATCGAGAAAGGCTGGGCAGATGCTGCTCTAACAGGAGAGAGATGTGGCACTGAGAAGACTAGAAGGAGGAGGCAGGATGCAAGAACCCATCGTGGCTTCAAGAACTCGACGCTCCTTCGCCCATTGCTTCGCGCTCATGACAGATAAACGAAGCTGTGGAATATTGGTTTATCCCCAGACACTCCATGCTCCGGCCGAGTGAAGGTTCGGGGCTAATGCGCCCGATGCTTGCGCACGCCTTCAGGTAGCCTTTCAACAGTCAGCTTCGGCCCAAGAGGTATCTGCAGCAGTCCAACGATACTATCCAGAGGGTGTTGGGTTTGGAACTCGAATTTGTTATCTCCCGTCAGTATGGTCATCTCCCCTGAGTACGGCCTCTCAACGAGTCTCACGCCAACGATTTCCCCAAATCTGAGGGGAAAATTGTCCTTGTTCGCAGTCAGAATCCTCTCAGGCGTCAACCGCTGCAGAGCGCGCTTACTACGCGACTCCCCCCCGCTCTTCACGATATCTTCGAATCCCCCGCTTAGTCTCCCAAAAAGCGCAGAGGTTGCAAGCGCCCCTGCACCTCTCTTACCCACGTGCGCAACGAGTATTCTCCCTTCAGTAACGAACAGCATTAGCTGTTCGATGCCGAGGGCAAGGCGCGCAACAACACGGATCTCCCCAAGCACATTCTCTGACTCGCCGCTCATGAACGCCTAGCAATATTTCGTTTAGCCGCCTATTCAATCCATCCGTAGCCGACCAGTTCAGAACGGAGCTATCGTCCGTATGTTATGGAGCCCCGGACGAGATTTGAACTCGTGACCCTTGCCTGTTTGATAGCCTACCAAGGCAATGCTCTAGGCTGCGCCCAACGCATCTACCAGGCTGAGCCACCGGGGCACGGAGCTTGGAGCGGAGCCCGAGATTTAATTAAGCTTAGTCGTACGGTAGACGTGAATTTCGAAGTAGAACCGGCGCAGATTCTGGCCCTCCACGGTAAACTGTCGACCCTCTCCTCGCACGCCTGTTCCATTGCCGCATCAACAAGGTACCTAGGGCCACGACCATGAGTGTCGGGATTGCGATCGACAGGAACTTCAGGAATAGCCCCAGCCTGTCCAAAGAAACGAGGCTCCCGCCGACACTGGACGGCTGGACCATTACGCTCGTCAGGGCCAGATGGACTCGCGGACCGCTCGTACCCGTAATGTTGACACTGTACGTTCCCGGAGTAGTGCCACTGCTTGGAGAGAAGGTTAGGTTGAAAGCTCCTGTTCCACCGGAGAACAACTGGACTCTCGTAGAGACGGGGCTGATTGGAAGACCTAGGGGTGATGAGATATCCGAGACGGTCACGTTGCCCTGAAACCCGTCAAGGCTCGACAGCGACACCTTCGCGCGGCCGGACGCTCCCTGGACAATCGACTGAGATAATGGGCTCACAGACAACGCAAAGTCGGGCAGACCAACTGCCGCGGTAAACGCGTCCTGATCCACGCAGCTACTGTAGGCAGGGTCGACTGTATCGCAGGCGAACCTGTTATCGGTCCATATTGGATAAGCATTGGAAGATGTGGCAGCGATCCCGAGATAGTCGCCCATGAAAGGCTCGTTCCAGTTCGGAGCATCAGTCCTCTTCACAAGACCCGGATTGAAGGAAACATTCGTCATTCTCACACTGGCGGAGAAGCTGACCCCACCATCCAGCGAGTCTGCGAAGAAGACATCTAGCGAAGTCATGGGGGAAGCAGTATTGAATCGACTGTCATACCAAGCCACGTCAATAATCCCACCGGACGCGGCGATTGTCGGGAAGAAGTGTTGGCCAGCGAGAACATCATTCACCTCAACTGGTATAGTCCAGGAAGAGCCTCCGTCTGTTGACCGGGTGACGTAAACGTTCGAGTTTCCCAGCCTAGTGTCATCAAAGACGAGGTATACTCCGTGAGAGTCGGCCGCAATCTGCGGTATCGTAAAAGCTCGAAAGCTTGCGCCTATCGACGATCCTGATGTCACCCAGTGGGCAGGGTTGACAGCCCTAACGTTCTGGACTAGCGTAGTCCCTCCGTTTGTTATCTTGGACACCTGAGTATAGTTCAGATTCGCGCCGGTGACCGGGTCGAAAGCATCGGATGAGACATAGACATTTCCGGCAGGGTCAACAGCAACCCCTGGCAGCCCGCCCGTCTGGTCCGAAGGCGCGTAAAAGGGCGCAGAGAAGCTCTTCCCACCGTCCATGGACCTTGTGAAGAGCGTAGCAAAGGGAGACGAGGAAGTTAGAGAGGCGTCAAACGCCACGTAAACATTTCCATCATACGGTCCACCAGTGTTATCCACGGCTATCCACGGCTTGTCAGCAGAAAGCGGCCCCGTGATCAAAGTCACACCCGAATAAGTCGCCCCGTCATTGCTATACTTGGCAACGAACAAGACAAGATTGCCTATAGGACCGTTGCCCAAAGGCCCAGCGGCGCTTATGTTGAAAACAAGGCCAGCGTAGTAGACATCCCCGAGACGATCAAAGGCTAGAACAGGATCAGACGTGGCATTTGAACTGTGTAGAGGCGAAGCCATTCCTTGGGGGGACGTGTCGCCTGGGTAACCAGGCATCAGACTGTTCGTCCAGGTCTGCCCGCTGTCCGCGGATCTGTAATACCCATTCCAACGATGCTCTCCGAGACTCTTCAGTCGTAGATCCTGGGCCCCAGCTACCAGAATATTTTGGGAGCGGGGATCGACAGAGATTGCTGTCTCAACCTGCTGACGATCAGGAGACGCCTCGCCGACGATAGGTACGTTTGAACCCACAGTACCAGATGACGAGGCAGCAGCGACAAGGACCGGACTAGATAGCGATGGTTGATATCTAGTCGCACCGGGAAGAGCGGACGCCGGCAAATAGATTACTAGGCTAAGTATGAATAAGACTGTGAAATTCTCAAGAATCCTATTCCTAGTTCGATCCATCGACCTAGGTTATTAGGACCCCCAATATCACTTTATCCGTTTCTAACCGCTGACCCCTCACGCCAAGACGCCAGCTCCTACAGTCAGCAACTTTACGCAATATGACAGGACTGCATCGCTACTCCAAAACTACCTTGCGGCAACTACGATTCTAGAGATTTCGAAGGAAATTATCCTGCTAGTGCTGTAAGCGCTCCAGCATTTGGGCGGCCTTGTCTCTCCAAGCAGGCCACTTTGCCATCTCTTCCAACGAATACTTCTCTGCCTGTTCCTTGTTCATCCAGCGAGTCTGCATAGATTGATTCACCAGATCCCCGTACAACTTCTCGAAAGGCAACAGCTTACCCTTCATATCAGTGCAATGAATACAGTACGGATTATCGAGATTCTGTGCGCCATGCTCCTCTCTTGAGGCGAGCGGCCGACCGCAGCTCTCGCACTGCATCGCCAAAGACAAAGTATACACCAAACCACCAATCACAAACACGCTAGATAACCATACTTGGACGCACGCTCCCCCAAGCGCGGTAACAAGAGCATCCTCTCTGCTAAACCATTAATAATCCGGCACCCTTCAATCAATCAAGAACGCTAGAGGGATGCTTCTCATGCGTAGAAAGGGCCAAACGGCACCTTTCACACTAATCACACTCATACTCCTATTCGGAAGAAAGAAAACCGAACAAGAAGAAAACAAGAACACGGCCGAACCCCTCAACAGAGAACCGTTCCCCGTACCAGACATACTCAAGAAAACAATCACGAGCAACGACGTCTCAAGATCTCGCGACAGACTCCGACTTGCAAGTCTTGAAAGAGACATCATCGGGGACGCCCTCACAAAGATCTACGAAGCAGAAACAAAGGGACAGATCAACGATAGCGAAAAAAACCAGCTCCTACAACGATACAAAACAGACCTCAAACGAGTAGACGGAGAAATAGACACCCACAAGAGGACGGTCGACCTCTACGAACTCGAATCTGCCAAAGACGAGCTCCTCAAGAGTTTCCAGGAAAAAATGCTTGAGATAGATCTGAAGATAAGCCAGATCAGACCAACCGTAACTGCAACATATGAAACGATAACCAAATCCACTGAGCCTCCAAAGACGGAGACAAGCCCAACACCCCTAGTTACAAACCCTCCCAAGGAACGACAGACAAAGGAGAAGCCTAAGAACAAAGCAGAAGAACGGTTGGAGACGATACGGGAAGAAGTACTCAAAGCAATGGAACGCCTCGAACAGATAGAGACAGAAGGCTGATCCAGAACAATGTCGTGGACTGACAAGGCTCGAATAAGCGCTGCGGCGCAAGCAGTGAGAGAAATCAGAGACAACACAACCATCGGACTTGGAAGCGGCAACACCATCCTTCGAGCCCTCGAGCTAGCCGCGGAACGAATCAAGAAAGAGAATCTGAAAATCACCTTCATCCCAACATCATATCAAACAGAAATCGCCGCAAAGAAACTGGGCCTAAAAACATCAGACCTCCAAGAAGACACCGAACCGGACCTAGCGCTGGATGGCGCAGACCAGATACAATGGCGAACACTCGACCTCGTCAAGGGCGGAGGAGCCGCGCTGCTTCGAGAGAAGATTGTAGATTCAACAGCAAGGAGGCTCATCATCGTAGTCGACGAGAAGAAACTCGCAAAAACCTTGGGCGGACCACAACCAATACCGGTCGAGATAGTTCCATTCGGCTACGCATCGACCGTCGAGAAGATCAGAAAGATCTCCGAGAAGACAGTTCTGAGAGAGGCCGCAGGTAAGGTCGGACCCGTCATAACAGACAACGGGAACCTCATCGCGGATGTATATTTCAGAAGCCTACGCCGGCCGGAGATAGTTCACGAGAAGCTCAAGAAGATCCCGGGAGTGGTGGAAACAGGACTGTTTCTGGGAATGTGTGACGTCGCTTATGTGGGCAGAAAGGATGGCCGGGTCGACATTCTCCGTAGAGGATAACGTTCGAGGATCAGGGTAGTGATCCCCGGTCTCAGGCTAAGTGCCGGGGGCGGGGCTCTCGAAAGAAGAGACCTTATCGAACCCCCGGTCAGAAGTCAGAGAACACTCCGAAAACAAGTTAACAGAACCAACGTGCATAAAGTCTATGAATGCTGCTAATCTCAGATTGCTCGCCGAGGTGGCCTAGCCTAGTCAAGGCGCCGGGCTCGCCCTCCGCGAGGGTGATACTCATAATCCTAGGCTAGGGTGGATTCCGGAGAGAAGAGGAAACTTCCCGGACATCGAGGGTGCGAATCCCTCCCTCGGCACTCCTTCCGTCTTATGGAGTTTCGCATTGCTCATGTTCGACGTGAACACTCACACTTCGATTTTGCATCTTCCTACCTAGGTTATGCATTTTGATGTACGTATTGTCCTCGTACAGAACGTGCTCACAAATTTCTCTTTTACTCAGACCCAATCGAATTAGGTGATCTACCTTATCTGTAAGCCAACTAGGCCAATGTCTAGGGTACACGTTTGCGCCAACGAGCCTTTCCAAGAGATTCCTTCTGTAAGTATTGACTTGAGGATTGAAAATGGCAATCCCCATCGCTTGGTCGGCACGTATGGTTATTGCTCCGTAACCTTTGGTGAAGCGGACAATGTTGTGGACATTCAGGGAATCTAAAAGTGCCTTAACAAAGCTGGTGTTGGGTGACGTTGTTATGTCGACACTCTTATCTCTGAAGTGTACGTCACCATCTGAATCGGCTAGTCCCCGAAGAAACCAGAGACGATCCTCCCGAGGAGCGGATAGCATCCAGTCCATCCTCACTGCGTCGTATGAGGTTCTTTCATGCCACTTCAGCCCCAAGCACGCCACGTGGAACCACGCAAAGATTGGGTGACGTTGAGATGCCCAACAATACGCACCGTTTGGAAGGCCGCCACGCGATGGTCTGTCAGGTGTTCTTTTGCAACCAATCCCAAAACGCCTTATGCAACCGGCTACGTACTCGCCAAGAACCAAGTTCTCCGGATGTTTTCGAGTTAGCTGAATGTCGATGTCCATTGTTGGCTTGGTCTCATTTCGGTAGTGTTTTCCTAGGTCGCCAAGGAACCAACCAAGAAGATAGCATGCCGAAGCGATAAATTCCCTTGATTCTACGGGTTGTCGAGCCACTAAGACATTTCTCAATTTCAGAATGGTGTCAGCAAATTCGTCAAATGAACTGAGCCTTCTCGGAGGCAGAATTGCACTCTCTCCGTAGCCATCCAACAGGACAAAGCGATGATCATTCGTGGCGAATAAAGTCTTGATTGAGACTCGACCAGCTCTCCAAAAAAACGCGACATCAAATCCAGGCGGGCTAAACCTGTCACGATCTCCCTGAGACCTCTCTTGTCTCTTACAAAGGTAAGTGACTTGGTCCAAGGAATGGTGCTCCGGAACAGTCAGTGGTGCCTCTTCTGTTCCTGATCCTCCGGATGTCTCAAACCGGATTATGGGTCCGGCGCTATGGCTCCCCTCACGGGGTCTGACCAAGCTGAGCCACCCCGGCAAAACGGCCGGCGAGGGGTCTAATGCTAAAAAGCATTGGCCCGAGAAACATTAAACGCAAACGAAACCGGAAGAATGATAGCAAAAGGACCCAGGCTTGTCGAGCCACAAATTCCTCACTCTAGATGACGTGGAGACAAGCAACAAGAGGATCTTTCTAAGAGTAGACATCAACGTTCCCCTGGACCCTTCTACACATCAGATCCTGGACGACACTAGGATCAGAGCCGTCTCTGAGACCCTCGCGAGGCTAGAGGATGCGAGGGTCGTGCTAGGATCCCACCAGAGCAGACCAGGAAAAGACGACTTCACCAACATGCAACCACACTCTGAGGCGTTGGCGGAGTGTTGCAATCAACAAGTAATGTTCGTAGACGACGTCATCGGTCCCCACGCCCGGCAGAGAATAGCGAAGGTCGAACCAGGCCAGGTACTCGTCCTCGACAACCTAAGATTCTGTGCTGAGGAGAATATTGACGATAAACCTGAGAAGCTTCTAAAGACACACTTCGTCAAGCAGCTCTCACCACTCTTCGACCTCAACATCAACGACGCTTTCGCAACTGCCCACCGATCACAACCAAGCATTGTAGGACTGACGGATGCCCTCCCGAGCGCCGCAGGACGATTAATGGAAAAAGAACTCAAAGCAGTCTCCGGACTACTCGTAGAACCCAGACGACCATGCGTCTACGTACTGGGCGGCGCCAAGGTAGAGGACAAGATCCCGGTCATAGAACACATTCTAACCCGTGACAAAGCAGACAAGATCCTGCTAGGAGGAGTACCAGCAAAAGTCTTCCTCAAGGCTATGGACAGGAAAATCTCGGCGGACGACGAGAAAGACATGGCTGGACTCCAGACTCAAATCAAGAATGCAAAATCACTCTGGATGAAGTACAAGGACAAGATCGAAGTCCCTGTCGACCTAGCATACGCAGATACACGAGGAAAGAGAACGGATCGAGCAATAGATGTCCCCTTGAAAGAATCAGCCCTAGACATCGGAGCTAAGACCGTAGAAATATATTCGAAAGTGGTGGAGGGAGCCGCCACTACCGTCGCTAACGGGCCGCTCGGCGTGTTCGAGAGAGACGGATTCGACCTCGGCACAAAGCAAGTTCTCGAAGCCATGGCCAGGAGCAACGGCTACACAGTCATAGGAGGGGGACATCTGGTGGGTCTCGCCTCGATCCTTGGCATAGATGAGAGATTCAAACACGTCAGCACAGCTGGAGGCGCAATGCTCTCACT
>Ga0066673_10000029_pt1 | contig 27105 bp, 26 predicted proteins | sample GraSoiAngelo_122_FD_62302 | JGI IMG/M metagenome (GOLD analysis project Ga0066673, IMG submission 62302) | Grasslands soil microbial communities from the Angelo Coastal Reserve, California, USA - 14_0927_02_20cm | ecosystem: Environmental > Terrestrial > Soil > Grasslands | place: USA...
GGTTCGGGCGTATTGGTTACCGTTCTGGTCCTGCACATAGTAACTAGCGAGAGTGGTTGGGGTGGAGCCGGTGTTTCTCAGATAAAGTGTCATGTTCATGTTGGTGTTGTCGAAGCCTTGGTTTTCGATGGTGAGTATCTCTCTTCCGGTGGGTGGTGTGGGGAGTATGGCTCCGAAGACTCCGAGGGACCATGAGTAGACGATGACTGTCATGACTACGACTATGACTACGAGTAGGAGGGTGGCGATGATGGTGTCGAGTCCCTTCCGGTCGTAGTGTCTGCGGAACAAGATAGCTTGATGGCCTCGTTCGAGCGTGTCTATCCGGTCCGTCTCTCAAGCCTGTGTCGTCACCTTGTGGGAACTGGACGGGTAACATCAACGGACGAGAAGGATGAGCTAGTGGAATATTCCTCGTGGTATGGCCTTGTATGATGTGTCTTGATGTTCGAACTTCTTCTTGCAGGTCAACTCTTCCGAAGACGCGTTTTGCGTCGCGAGAAGCAACTACTTTTGAGATTTTTGACAGGGGGTGCTGCCAGTTGAAGCTGAACCGGGCGAGTCCTGCGAAACAGGTCGCAGAATCAGCCGGTCGGCTGTTTTCGGTATGCCGTAGCTCAGCGTGCAGGTCAACGTGCAAACTGCGTGACCTCAAATCGCATGCTCCGATTCCGGATCAAGGCTTGTTCTGCGCTTGTCCTGTTTCAAATGGAACTGGTTTGGGGTTTCTCTTCTGGAGGAGCCGGGCGGAGAATAGGACTACTGTTCGTTAATTCCCCTCGCAGAGATGAGTTTTGTGTCGCGTGCACCAAGTGCAGTTGAGGCATCTTGGTTGGTAACGGACTTTGGTAACCGTGAATGGTAACAGAATGCGGGTGGATGATTTGGGTTCTCTCATGATCAGGCATGTAAAAGGTCGGCCGGGGGCGCTTTCGGTCTGCGTAGGCGAGCAGAGAGATGAGCAGTACGACAATCGAGAATGCGACCAAGAGGATGTGAACGATTCCCTCAGTGATGGCGATCACTGCGAAACACGTGAACCCGGTTCTGGCTCAAGGATTGACGTTCAGTTCGCCGTTTTGCATCCATGGAAAGTGGATAGTGCAAAAAATTTGACAGAAGACTCTGAAGCTTCCTAGGGTATTAGCAGAGAACCTCACGTCATAACACCCTCCAGGGTTCACCGTGATTCCGCTGTCAAAAAAATGTGTTACGGTAAAACCGTGAGCCTGAGCCGTATCGTTATTCACTACATGGATCACAACGTCTTGGCCCAATGAGACATTCATTACAGGCCAAGGAAAAGAATGAAACCTACTGCCATTGAATCCCACGTTCAGTCCTTCATTTGCCATCACGACCGTAAACACCGCAGTATTAGCGGAGCCAATCGGTCGGACCCAACAGTTTGGTGGGCTAGGCCCGAACAGATGAAGCGCATAAGCAGTGGAGAAAAAACCTGCGACAATTATGATTACTGCCAACGTAGCTTGCCATCGTCTTGAAAGTCTCAGCAATCTACCCCATACCGTCTTCTTTGGATTTGACATGCCATCACGAATGGAATAGTGCCGCGAAGTAGATGGCAAGGAAACCGAGGAGTATGGGGGCCACGATCCTAATGGAATCCTCAGAGGTCACAGTCTCTCCAGACCGGAACAAGGGTCTGGACAACCTCAAAGCTGCGTAGATCGAAGTTCCAGTGCCCAGCGCGAAAAAGTACGTCGCGTCGAAGCCTGCCAAAAAGCCTGTAGCAGGACCCATTATGAAGTAGCCCACGGCCGCACCAAGGAGCGACGGAAGGACGAAAACTAGGCTCAGCAGAAACACATCCTTCAGCTGACCTTTGATACCAGACGCGGTTCTATTGGTATAGGCGCAATAACATGCCGCCGCCATCATTGGCTCCAGGCCCTTGTGCAACAAATACGCGACACCAGCCGAAGCTCCTCCAAAGGCGTCGAGTAGAGATGTGCTCGAGGTGGAGTAGGCGGTCGCACCAAAAGCAGCACCTTCCCCTAGACCATGTATTCCTATGGCAGCTGCAGCTAGGAGGGGTATGGCCACGCTGACGGTTACCATTGTTGATTCCGAGGAGAAGAGACCACGCCGCCGGTCTATCCAAAAGACCGAGAGCACCCCGATTATGAACAGCCCGACTGCGGCGACCTGTGCAGCACCTCCAGTGAATCCCGCATTAACGTCTAGGAGCGCCGAGCCTTGAATTGTGTCCACAAAGAACCAGAGAAAAATGCCTAGGGCGAAAGCCGTGAGATACCTAGATTTTACAATTTGACTTGCCCAAACTATTACAAGCAATCCGACGAAAGCCGGGATCCAGGTCGAGGCCAACCACGCGATAAAGCCCACGGCAAATTCTATCATGGTTGGAAATGGGGACCGGCGCGTTTTGAGAGTTGTGGCTCAACCCGCGAACCAGACAGTCTCCTTTGGGTGATTTTTCATGCGTAGTCTAGCAGAGTAGTCTTGCGCTTCTGTCTCGGACCCCTGCTCTTGACTGTCGCTAGGTAACGGTGCATTCGTTCTTCTTTTCGTTTGCTTGTCCAATAATATGCTTCGTCGATAGTTCCTTCAGTCATCAAAACCGTTGTTTTCCCTGGTCTCGTTCGCCCGGTTCTTCCGCGCCGTTGTATCATCCGAATCTCAGACGGTACAGCCTCGTAGAAGATCACGTGGTCGACGTCTGGCACGTGCAGACCCTCCTCTCCTATGCTAGTGGTGACCAAAACGTTGTGTTTGCCTTCTCGGAAGTCTTCGAGAATCTGCATCTGTTCATTTTGACTGAGACCCAAATCCTCACTGTTTCGACTGGCCTGACCTACAAACCGGATCGGCTGTACGGCCTCAATCATACCAAGGTCCTCGACGATAGCCTCTACGCTGTCTCTGAACTGAGTGAACACAATAACTTTCGAATCCGGATTTGATTGAAGGTCCTCCGATATTAGCTCTCGAAGTCGTTTCTGTTTTGGATGAGGGATCGTTGAGAGGGAAGCACATGATTTCTGAGCTTCAACTACTCGAGGATCGCGAGCTAGTCCGCGAGCTGATCTCGTGCTAGCTCTGTCGAGCTTGGAGAGGAATTTGTCGGCACTCCGCGATCCCTGTGTCTCCAACAGGTCGATAGCATGGTTCAGCGACATGGCTTGCGCTTGGAGTTGTACCGCGCCGAATAATGCGCCGCCCCCGCCTCTCCTCAGACTGTTGTGAAGCTTTTCGCCTAGGTCTAGTAGGATCCGTTTGCTTATTCTCACGTTGGCTGGGAGCTGATGCATGGTCCTCAGTTTGTTTATCCTCTCGTCAAATGCCGTCCGAAGGATCTTGCTTACCTCTTTGTATTTCTCCGGTAGCGCTAGTCGTTCATAGTTCAGAGAAACGTCTTTGACATACGGTGTGACGTCCTCGTCAGCTTCGGTTCGGGTCTCAACATTGGTGATGGCTAGTTTTTCGCAGATTTCTTCGACCCTGCTCTTCTTCGCGCTTGGAGACGCGGTCAAGCCTAGAATCAAGGGGTTGCTGGCTTGTAGCTTGTACGATTGGGCTACCTCAGAATAAGCGTAGCTTCTGACACATCTGTGAGCCTCGTCGAACACGATAAGGGAGACATTTCGCAGATTGTACCGATCAGCCGAAATGTCGTTTCTGATGACTTCAGGCGTCGCAAAGACCATTGTTGACTCGTCAAAAGCCGTCTCCCTTAGCTGGGCCGGGGTCTCGCCAGTGAGGACAGTCGATTTCGCGTTTTGATCTGGGAAATGTTCCTTGAAGAATTGCGCGTGCTGAAGCACTAGCGGCCTCGTGGGTGCCAAGATCAAGATCTTGCTTTGCGGATAACCGGTCAGGCGATCAGCAGCTACAAGCAGCGCGACAATCGTCTTCCCGAGCCCTGTCGGCAAGACTACGAGAGTGTTAGCGGTCAAAGCAGATTTCGCAATGGCTCTCTGATACTCTCTGGCTTCAATACCCCCTTGCTGCAAGGTCTGCAATATCGGAACTCGTTACTGGTTTCTAACGGTTCGGGGATGGGTAGTTGAGAGGAGCGTTCCGGAGAAGGAAGAAGTGTCTGCGCCCAAATTTGGTGACCAGGACGGCGCTTAAGAGCCATGCTCCCAAGGCGGTTACCTCGACGATCATTCTGGCTGGCCGATCGAAGTAGAGGAATCCGGTTAATCCGAGCAAGAGTCCGATCAGGGCTAGGAATTGGTATCTATCCACGAAATGGAAATCGGACAGCCCAGCTCTCCAAGACTTCAGCGCAGTGGCCAGATAGAGAAGGAGCCCTCCTCCCGCGAAAATACTGACAGATATGATATTCCAATACGATAATTTCAGGATCAGCAACCCGATTTCGTCCGCGATAAGTCCCAGTCCTATACCTGCAACAAGAGCGCTGTCCCATCTCGCCCTGGCGTCTGAGGCGTAGATCATTACGCCCAATGAAACCAGTAACAAGAGGACGCCGTAGTACATGTGGTGAAATCTGAATCCTTGGACCCTGATGACGGGACAGTGTTGAGTGCAGACTGATTCTAGAGTGACGAAGAGCCGCGCGATTCCTATTGCTACCGTGTAGCCGAGTGAGACGAAGAATAGCCCTACTGGGCCAAGGAAGGAACCGGCCCTTTTCATTCTAGTATCGCCATGGCGTTTTCATTCTCTTTAACCTATCCGGTCACACTATTGATTCTGCTATACGAGAAGAAAACCCTCATTTAGAGGCTAAGCAAAAACAAAGTTCTAAAAAAAGGCGAGACCAGCTATACTTCTCTACCGTCTTCAGTGAAACACCTGTGACTATTGGGGTCTTGCGATGAAGTGGAAAGAACTTAGGCACAATGGTGTCGCGTTTCCACCCACGTACGAGCCTAAAGGGCTCCAGATAAACATCAGAGGTGAGACGGTCCGACTCTCGCCCGATGCTGAAGAGATGACGTATGCGTGGGGAAAGAAGCGAACAACACCTTACGTTCAGGACCCAGTGTTCCAGACTAACTTCCTCTCCGACTTCGTGAAAGTACTCCCCGCCAAGTTTGCCGATGTGAAGTATTCTGAGATCGACTTCTCACCACTCTACGAGTATCTATCGAAAGAAGAGCTTCTCAAGGCCGACAAGGAACTCAAGAAGAGAGTGACCACTCAGCGGAAGGAGCTTCGCCTTCAATTGAAAGAGAAGTACGGCTACGCGGTCATCGATGGGACAAAGACTGAGTTTGCAAACTACATGGTAGAACCGCCTAGCATATTCATGGGACGTGGGAGTCACCCTATGCGGGGCCGGTGGAAGCCGAGAATCTTCCCTGAAGATGTGGTTCTGAATCTATCTGAGGATGCCCCCGTTCCTGCAGGTAATTGGAAAGAAATTGTTCATGATCACGAGTCTATTTGGCTGGCCTACTGGGTCGACAAGCTAAGCCAGGTCCGGAAGTACGTCTGGCCCTCAGACATCTCGGATCTGCGCCAAGAGCGGGACAAGATGAAGTATGATAATGCGAAGAAGCTTCGAAAAAAGCTTTCCGATGTTCGCGAATTCATAGAGAAGAACCTTCACTCGCCGGATGCTAAGGTCAGGAAGCTCGCGACCGTCTCTTACTTGATCGACAACCTGGCCATGAGGGTCGGTGACGAGAAGGAGGAGGACGAGGCTGATACTGTTGGCGCATCGACGCTTCGGGTCGAGCACGTCAAGTTCCTCCCACAAGGCGTCGAGTTTGACTTTCTCGGAAAGGACAGCGTGCGATGGCAGAAGACCCTCAAACTAGATGGCTCCGACAGTCCAATCCGCAGAAACCTCCAAGAATTCGTGTCAAACAAGAAGCCTGAAGACCTCGTCTTCGACGGAATCACTTCCGCCCACGTAAACCGGTTTCTCGGGAAGGCTGCCCGGGGTCTAACCGCCAAGGTCTTCCGAACCCATCATGCTACTGAAACAGTGCAGGCGTATCTAGGTCGGCACAACGGATTCAAAGCTAACGACCCGGGATTCGTCAAGCTGTACCATGCCCGGGTTGCGAACCTAGAGGCGGCGATCCGATGCAACCATAAGCGGACCCCTCCGAAGACCTGGGAAGGCAGTCTGGACAAGAAGCAACAGAGGCTGGCCGAGCTGAAGAAGCGGCCTTCGAAGACCGACAAGCAGAAGCTGCGGCTAGCAGAGAGGATGAAGAAGCTCAAGCTCGATATTGAGCTACAAAGGCGGACCAGAGATTACAATCTGAATACGTCTCTCCGCAACTACATCGACCCGAGGGTCTACAAGAGTTGGGCCAACAAGGCAGAGTTCGACTGGACGTCGGTATATCCCAAGACCCTGCAGAGAAAGTTTCTCTGGGCAACAAAGAGCAGAGCCCAATAGGTTTCGAGACAGCCCTAAAGGAAGCCCGTTCCGGACGAGACTCACAGGTCTTCCTAGAAGATTGAGCGTGTCATTTCCATTATCTTTCCGAAGTCATTCAGTAACTCGGCGTAGTTCTCGTCAGCTCCAGCCCAGACTTGGCGTTTACTCGTGATCGTATTCTTCGCGTCGGCCGCTGACATTCCTGACAGCATCAGATATGCCGCGGCGCAGGTGGGGCTTCTGCCTCTTCCCTTAAAGCAATGGAGAACAACTTTCTTGCCAGAGTCGACATTGTCTCCGATGACCGAGGACACTATCTTGAGACGGCTTATTGGAATAGGCTGACCTGACTCAGGCACCAGTGGAGTCCTCTCATCATACGTTATGCCTAGCTCACGACACACCGATTTCTCTTCGGGACTTGCAGTCAGATCCATTATCACAAGCTCGCTCCCAAGCTTACGCTTGAGTTCAACCAGGTCATCTTTGGAGGGAGCTGCCCCGATCCAGAGTCTCTCTGGAATTATTTCCGTAAAGTCCAACTTGAATATCCCTCAAGACTTACTTGTTATTAGGATGACGGTTTCCCAGATTGTCCCTCGTCGTGACGGGGATGAATCAAAACGTACTGGTAGGCACAGATGTCGTTGACGAGAAGAGCATCAGGGCACTCTCAAGATACTCTAGGGTCTACAAGCTCGCTGATCTGACAGAGGATCGCCTGAACCAAGTTCTGCCCTCGATTCATTGTCTCGTAGTATTCTCCTGGCCAAACCAACTGACAAGCGACAGGCTCCAAAAGATGACTAGCCTGCTTTTCATTCAGAGCATTCTCGCAGGCGTCAACCATATCCCCTTCGCCAGTTTGAACAAGAATGTTATCGTCAGTAGTAACGCCGGGGCTTACTCAGACGAGGTTGCAGAGTATGCTTGGGCCTTGCTCCTCTCGGCTGCCAAGAGAGTGGTAGAACTCCATGTGTCGCTCCGAGAACAGAAATGGACCCTCAAACGTACCCTTGACGAAGGGAGCGAGATCACCATTTTGAGAGAGAAGATCCTAGGAATACTCGGATTCGGTGGAATCGGCGGTGTCGTGGGCAGGGGCGCCAGAGGATTTGGAATGCAAGTCTATGCGTATTCGAGAAAGAAGTCAGCGGCAAAAGGCGTCAAGTTCTTCGTAGGTACGAGTGGATTGTCGGTTCTTCTGAAGAATTCCGATGCTGTAGTCCTGGCGCTTCCGTTGACAGGTCAAACCGCAAGGATCATCAACGCTGAGCGGTTGTCTCAGATGAAGAAAGACGGGATCCTTGTCAACGTAGCTCGCGGAGAGCTCGTTGACGAAAAGGCATTGTATGAACACCTCGTGGCCAATCCAAATTTCCGGTATGCTACTGACGTATGGTGGTACAGAGAAAATCGAGAATCTCTCAAGACGGACTACCCCTTTCTCTCATTGCCCAATTTCATTGGCACGCCACATGTCTCGGGGCCATCAGGCCTCGCCACCGGTCGGCCGGTTCAGCTCGCTGTGGAGAACGCTATTCGATATTTGAAAGGGCTCCCCCCCCGCAACATAGTAGACCCGGAAGAGTACAAGACAAGCTACCCCTACTAGTTACTGATCGGGACGAACAGTTACGAGAGCAGTCGGTTTAGGAGGCTAAGGGAAACGTTTCCTCCAGATACGACCAGGACAACTCGGTCGCCCAGTTTGTTCAAATTCTCCGGTTTCGAGAGGACTGCCAGCGGGGCAGATCCCGACGGCTCTGGGAAGATGTGAGCCTCTTCTATCAGCAGTTTCATTGCTGAGAGAATCTCATCGTCAGAGACGCTGAACATTCCGTCGACGTTCTTCTGACATGCCTCCAAGGTTAGGTCCCCGACCGAAGCTGGGATTAGCCCGTCGGCGATCGACTTTGGCTCATTGATCATAACGATTTTTCCGGCGCTAAGGGAGGCTTGCATTTTGGGAGCGCCGGTTGGTTCGACTCCGAAGACTCGTGCAGAGGGTTTGAGCGATTTTATGGCGATTGAGATTCCGGAGATGAGTCCTCCTCCACCAACTGGAACGATGACCGAGTCGAAGTCGTCGAGTTGTTGTGTTATCTCAAGCCCACATGTTCCCTGGCCTGCGATAATGTCGGGATCGTTGAATGGAGGAACGAAGGTTGCGCCGGTCTCACCGGCGATTTCACGAGCTTTTGCCTCTCTATCAGAATGGTATTTTCCGAATTTGACAACGCCCGCCCCGTATTCTTCTATAAAATCGACCTTTTCCTTGACGGCAGTCTCGGGTACTACGACAGTACATTGCTTTCCCAGCAGTCGTGAGCAATAGGCTACCGCAATGCCATGATTACCGGATGACGCGGCAACTATTTTCTTGGCGGATAATTGCGAGATTTTGTTGTAGGCTCCCCGGATCTTGAAGACCCGTATTGGCTGGAAGCATTCAAGCTTCAGGTAGACCTTACGTCCGAATCTTCGGGAGAGTGCCGGCGATTCGACCAGCGGAGTTCTAAAAGCGACGCCCGATATTCGCTCGGCGGCAGCTTCAATGTCTCTCAGCCTTGGGAGCTCCAGTTTCATTTCTGAAACCGAACACGCTTCCTCGGAAGTTCTTTAACCTGTAATGAGTTGCCTCTGATCTGTATCAAGAGATGCTTCCAACCGCGGGAGTCAACAGAGTCTTTGGCCTACTGGACCTGCTAAGGGCGTATAACGGCAAGACGGACGTAGCGAACCTCACAATCGACCTCAGGATTGCCCTTGACGAGCTGCTCCCAATAATCGATACCGCCGAGTACTTGGCGCTCGTCGCAGTGCAGCAAGGAGACATCTCCCTCACTGATCTTGGCAAAAAGGCGCTTAATGGTAAGATTCCAGAGCGGAAGAAGATAGTTCACGATAGGCTCGTGAGTCTTGAGCCGTTTGCCGACGTGGTCCGGATGGTTCATGAGAAGAAGCAGTTGAGCAGGTTTGAGCTGGCCAGGTTTCTCAGCTCGAAGTTCGGCTACACGACCGACCTTCCGACCATTATCAACGTGCTCATAAGCTGGGGCGTGTTTGCCGGACTATTCAGGTATGATGGACAGTCCGAGAGTCTGCTGCCTAGAGAATCCTCTTAGGATATCTTAGATATGATTCTGTCGGAATAATCAAACATCGCTGGATCCCTCTGATTCCTGGGCCTCTCTAGCGTTATTTGCACATTATCAACAATTGTCGCCGGACGATGATTCAACACTATGACCCGGTCAGCCATATAGACCGCCTCCTGAACGTTGTGAGTCACCATCACGACGCAATTGGTAGCATAGACCGGGTCTCTCCATATCTCCAAGACTTCCTGTCGAAGGTTCTCCGCTGTTAGAGCATCGAGGCTGGAGAAGGGCTCGTCCATCAACAAGACCTCCGGCTGAAGCGCTAGCGCCCGTGCGATACCGACCCTTTGCTTCATTCCACCGGAGAGTTCTTTGGGATACGCGGTTTCGAAGCCTTCCAAGCCGACATCTTGAATGTACTTTTTCGCAATCTTCACCTGCTCGTCTTTAGGAACTGTAGTGGACTGGAGGGCCATCTCCACATTGCCGAGAACTGTCTTCCAAGGAATCAAGGCGAATGTTTGGAATATCACGCCGATCTTGGCACTAGGCGCGGTAATCGGCTGGCCGTGGAATAGGACCCGGCCCGACGTTGGCTGGTCAAGTCCATCAATTATTCGAAGAAGAGTGCTCTTCCCACATCCTGAAGGTCCCACGATACAGAGGAATTCCTTGTAGACGTTGAAGCTGATATCCTCAAACACTGTCGTGCTCTTCCCTTCCCCAGGATAGACCTTAGCAACATCCTTGATTTCGAGCAGGGGCTGACTCGCCTGGGACACGTTCTTAATGTCAGGCGGGGGTTCCGTAGGTTGGGTCAAGAGTTCTACGCCTCGAACTTGTACCGATCAGCCTTTCTGAGTAAACGTCTCCAGACGAGCCTATTGATGGCGAGGACCGTCGCTGTCATGGCGAGCAGGGCTGCGAAGATCTCTACCGAGGAGAGGAGGACATTCGATAGGTTTGAGGCTTCCACCAGAAAAGAGCCGAGCCCAGGCACATTTGCGTTCGGGTCAATGTACTCCGAGACTATGAGGGCATTCCATCCTCCTCCCCATGCTTGAATGCTACCTATGAGGATCGCCGGAAAGGCGGCCGGAATCAGAATCTGCTTCACATATCGCCGTCCGCTTACTCTGTAAGCCTTAGTCGCTTCGGTGATGTCGTTTGGAACACTGTTGACCGCTCCGACTATGTTGAACAGAAGATACCATTGCATGCCCGTCAGCAGGAGGATAATGGAAGCGAAGTTGAGAGTGACACCCAGATAAGGAGTGTTTCTAAAAGGATTGACCAGTATTATCACCACCAAGGGAAACAATGCCGTGGCGGGAATCGATTGGCCGATATCGAATATGGGAACAAGCCACCGCGAAAGCCTCTGGCTCCTGGCGATTAGTATTCCTGCAGCAAGCGTCCAGCCAAGTGCGATAAGGTAGGCTGTGACGAGCCTTGAGAGTGAGAAGAGAGTGAGCCCGATCAGCTGGAAGGCGGTCACATTAGCAGCGAGTATAGTCAGAGCGTTTAGAATCGACACGGATCTAGGGGCGATGAGGAGTTCGAGGCCGAACGCGACCAGTCCTAGGAAGATCGCATAGCTCAATAGTCTTCCCCAGAAAGGTATTCTGCTGATCCTTTCAGGAAATCTTAATCTCTCAGTGAAATGGAGGAGCTTCGTAACTCTTACGACTTCGAGGGCTCTTGTCACGATCGATCTTTGTGACTTGTAGAAGGTACGGACTGGAGATACGATTCGATCTTCGTACCTTTTGACTCCCTCGGAAACGACACTCCTCGGAGTTGCAGTTGTTCTCGGTGCGGCCACTGATTCATACTTGTACTTCTCCGCTCTCGCACCTAGAGGTCTCCATACGAGCTGGTCGATTGCGTAAATGATGGCGACGAGAATGATTAGTCCAAAGAGCGCAGAGGCTATGTCTGAACCGGCTGATGCTTGAGCTATGTATGAACCGAGGCCCATTGCTGATACTTGTTTTCCTCCGAACGGAACATATTCTTCAATCGGGATCAGGTACCAGCCTGATCCCCATGCCAGTATGCTGGTCCAGATGAGTTCCGGGTAAACCGCCGGGAGCACTATTTGCCGAAGATATCTTACGCCTCTTATTCCGTAGGCGCGTGATGCCTCTTTGATGTCCGCCGGGATGGCGTTTATCCCTGCTATCACCCCGAATGTGGGGGACCAAGCCATTGCTGTGAAGATCAATAAGATGGCAGCGACTTGAAGACCGAACGGATTGGGGTCTGGACCCCTTCCGAGGAATATCGCAAAAACAATAGGGAGGTACCCAAGGACGGGGACCGACTGGAAGATATCTAACAAAGGTAAAAGGACATGGGAGGCTCGATGGCTCATCGCTGTCGCGATTCCATATGATAGGGCGAAAGCGAGGGCTAATGCATAGGCGATTGTCATTCGGCCCAGAGTGAAAACCGCAAACAGAGGAAGTTTCGGGGTGAGCGCATTATTGATGATAGAATTCAGGCCGCCGTTCACGATTACCTCGACAACGAGCAGAAAAATGGCGGTGACGATGACCACTCCTTCGACGGTTCTGATGATGCGAGGGTTCGAGCCTCGGGCCCAGAATCTAGGCTCGTGGATATTGGGAGAAGAGTGTCTTAGTGGACTCATGGGGCCTGATCCACCATCGTTTCTGAATCGGACGGTCGCTCCATGTTATAAAAGGGCAATCCGAGCCGACTCCCATTCACTTCGCTACTTGAAGAAAGAATTCTAGGGAAGAAAGCTAACTGGAGAAATCTGCTTTACGGAGCTAAATTTCTCATAGCGCTGTCTTCTCTGGGTCACCAAGTCGTTCAGAATGGACTGCATTTCAGGTGCATCTCCTAGATTTCGCAAATAGTCGATTGTCAGATCGCTGTCGTGAATGAATCCGAGCTGGGATTGCCATGATCGAAGTCGTAACAACAACCTGGCGGTTTTCTTAGATCGGAATAGTTCAGCTAAGTAGCGGAGTCGTCTGCAATCGATTCTCAAGAGATGTAGGTCCCGGAAATTATTTGAGTCCTTCAAGACCATCGGGAGTCGACCGTTGATAGCGGCGATGAGCTGGTTCGTGGTCTTGTTGAGCCTTTTCTGAAGTTTCGGGACTGACAAATCCTTCTCTGTTATCCTGGGTATGTGTTCCTTCTGAAGCGTGTTCGTTTGTCGTCGGGCCGCCTGTAGGTTAGACTCACGCGTCTCCTTGATTCCTGAGATCCGCTCTTCCATGTTCGGATCATGTTTGTATGTTGATATCTTTGACAGGATAATATCAAGATCTCTGACCGTTGCATTCGCTTTGGACGACTCATCGAGAGAGGTGAGGAAGGTTCGTGTCGCCTTTGCTTTCCGTATCTTTTTCGGGAAGTAGCTCGATGCAGAGCCTCGTTCTGAGCATGGCGATGCGGAGGTCCGGACATCTTCCTTGGAAGTCCGGATTTAGGTCCGACCCGGCACGAGCGACACTCATGCGCGTAACGAGAATCACGGAGTTGAGGCGTTTGTGCTGCCTACGGGATCCAAGAAAGGGAGAGAGTTGTGGCTATTTTCACTCGACTATTTCTCGGAGAAGCTCATGGAGCAGCCGTGGTCCCCACGGAGTCTTCCCTTGAAGCCTAATTCGAGAGTTTCAGCAGCTTTCTTGTAGCTCCCTATGCATGTGGCGCAGAAGATCGATCTCGCTTGGGGTTTTGTCAGCCCGTATGCTTCTGCTTGTGCGACAACGGATTCTATGCATCCGCACCGGTTCAGCCTGACCGTCCGGGATTCATCTTCCGCTTCAATCTCATAGTCGCTATTGAAGGTCTCGCCCATGCTGTCGGCCAAGTTCTGGGAAAGAGCCTCGACCCTGCTCCCTTGGCTCTTACTTTTGATATCCTGAACTTTCAGGTTTGCCTTCATATCCGTCAGTATGTTCATCGCGGGTGCAATGGCGTCGAAGCCCGCTGCGGTGACGAACGTGCCTACCTGGAGAAGAAGATAGTGAGCCAATGTCTTCCTGAGCATCTCATACCGTTCCCCTAGGCTTCGGGTCCGTTTCGGTTGGGTCAGCGTGGTCATCTGGTCTCGACGTCTATTTCCAAAAGGCTCGTTTTTTAAATTAGTGTACTCGATGCCTCAGATAGATCCGTAGCCCAGTCGCGCTTCTCCGAGGGTGTGTTGGCGTGAAGGGTCCTGGAGTAGGTCCCAGCCGAAGAAAAACCTGGTCACCTCAAGGCTAGAGAGTGATCTAGGTAGCGAGGCTCATAGACGCTCGCCACTCAGGCTCTCGTCGGCGCGTCGAACATCGTAACCATCCTCTAAGTTCAGAATCCTTCACGTAAACCGTAAACTAGAGCCGTCGAGACCCTCCCCCCTAGTTCAAAGGTTTTGAAACGCTTGAGAAGCTAGTCAATTGCGCCGTGTTGTTTGAGAAGCGCTACGATTCTGTCATTGTTGCGTTCTGAAGCGACTGCTAGTGGAGACTTTCCTTGAAAATTCTTCGCCTTTGCATCGGGTCCTGCATTATCAAGCAACCACTCGACGATTTCGTGGTTGCCCCTCGATACGGCGTTCTGTAGCGCGAGAGTCGCGCCGGATTTCGCACCTCGTTCGAAGACCAGTTGAACCAGTCGCGGATTTTCGCTCCACACTGCGTGAGGCAACAGTGGTATTCCGTGAGCCCCGGTAGCATGGGCATTCCGAGGATCCTCATTCAGTCTTCGTACGACTTCGTCTTGCATGCCGAGCATGGCTGCGGTACAGATCTCCAAAGGGGCACCCTGCTTGAGAAGAAATTGGGCGACATTAGCGTTGCCGACTTGGGCGGCGGCCTGGATGGCTGTTTCGGTATCGTTCTGGTTCCATCGATATGATACATTGAGGAGTTCAGGATTCTCTGCAAGCATCTGTCTAACCTTCTCTAGGTTTCCGTGTCCGGCGATGACGAATTCCCGGATCTGCTCCGTGGAAGGTGGCCGTTGCTCCGTCTGCACGAATTGCTATTACTCAAATGCAAGTATAACCTTTGCTTGAGGTAGGCTTAGTTTCCCAGCCACTTGACTCTTGACTTCGCATCAAGTTTTGCCAATTACATTGTTCTAGCCGAGTATTGGTTTCCCTGTCAGCTCGACCAGCCTCTTACCTTTCATGAGCCGGGAAACCCAGAGGACCCCTCCGAGCTCCAGCTTCATCAGTTCCCGATTGAGTTCTCTAAAGCTGACCTCCCCGAAGTTTGACTTCACCTCTTTTTGCAGGTCAACGTCGCTCATCGAGCCCTTCTTTTCCAAGATCTCCACGATGGCTAAGGACATAGGCCTAGGGCTCCATATCTTGCTCAACGCTCGGTCACAAGGATAGATTATGCCAGAAGGGGTCTAGGCTACTGCGACGGGCGCTCTCTGCTTCTTGAATCTCTTCGTGAATCCCTGATACCACTTCTCCATGTCACTTGTCATCGAAGGCTTGATTCGATCCAAGGCATCCCGAAAGTCCTCCATCGTAACACTATTCGTCTCGATATCTCGCCTCAAAGAGATGAGCCCCGCCTCTCTGCAAACACCTTCTAGATCAGCCCCCGAGTAGCCTGCGGCTTGACTGGTAATCTGGTCCACATCAACATCTTTGGCTAAGGGCATGTTTCGAGTGTGGATCTTCAAAATCTGGAGACGGGTGCCGTGATCCGGTGCTGGCACGAAGATGAGCCTATCGAACCGGCCCGGTCGTAAAATGGCTGGGTCAATCATGTCCGGCCGGTTGCTCGCGCCTATGACGACCACGTTGACCAGGGCTTCGATGCCGTCCATCTCAGTCAGCAACTGGCTTATCACGTGCTCTGAGGCACCGCCGTCATCGGAACCCATTCCTCTGCTAGGAGCAATCGAGTCGAGCTCGTCGAAGAAAATAATGGATGGGGCAGCGCTGCGACCTTTCCTAAAGACCTCGCGGATGCCCTTCTCTGATTCCCCAACCCACTTGCTGAAGAGCTCAGGACCCTTGATCGAAATGAAGTTAGCCTCGCTCTCAGTTGCAACAGCTCTAGCCAGCATTGTCTTCCCGCAGCCCGGGGGGCCAAAGAGGAGAATGCCCTTTGGCGGCCTTATTCCAATTCTCTTGAAGACTTCAGGCTTCTTGATGGGCCATTCGACTGCCTCCTGAAGTTCCTGTTTGACATCGGTCAGCCCCCCTACATCCGCCCATTGGACGGAGGGTACTTCGACGTAGACCTCCCGCATCGCGGTGGGAGTAATTTCTCGGTAGGCGTTCATGAAATCGTCTAGGTTCACTTCCATCTTCTCAAGCATCGCGCTCGGGATTCTTTCGTCCTCTAGGTTAACCTGAGGAAGATAGCGTCTCAATGATTTCATTGCGGCCTCTCTGCAGAGTGCTGAGATGTCAGCGCCAGTGTAGCCGTGACAAATCTCAGACAACCGGTCTAGGTTCACATCAGCAGTTAACGGCATGGCTCGCGTGTGAATCTGCAGAATTTCGTGTCTGCCTATTTTGTCAGGGACTCCGATCTCTATCTCCCTGTCGAAGCGTCCCGGGCGTCGCAGTGCCGGATCAATGGCGTTAGGCCGGTTGGTAGCACCTATCACGATGATGTTTCCCCTGGCGCCCATGCCGTCCATCAGGGAGAGCAGTTGCGCCACGACTCTATGTTCCACTTCACCGGTCACTTCTTCTCTCTTGGGAGCGATGGCATCCAATTCGTCGATGAAGATTATGCTCGGAGCAGTCTCCTGGGCTTTCTGGAAGATCTCTCGGAGTCTAGCTTCAGATTCGCCGTAGAACTTTGACATGATCTCGGGTCCGGAGATGACGTAGAAGTTTGCATCTGACTCGTTGGCGACAGCCTTGGCTACGAGTGTTTTGCCGCAGCCTGGGGGGCCGTAGAGGAAGATTCCTTTGGGGGGCTCGATGCCTAGCCGCTGGAAGAGCTCAGGGTGTCGGAGTGGAAGTTCCACCATTTCCCGTATTCTCTGAATCTCCCCCCGGAGGCCACCAACGTCCTCGTAGGTGACGATCGGTAAGCCCTTCTTTTCCGGTGAAGGTTCGCTCATCACTTGGAGAACAGTTGACTCTGTGACCTTCACGGGACCGTGGGGACGGGTCCTGGTTGCGAGTAGAGGTACGGAGCTGCCGAATATGCTCAGAAGGGTCATGTCTCCTTCGATGAAGGGCATGTCCATGAATCGACGTTTGACAAAGCTCACGAACTCGTCGTCTACGCTCAAGCGGACGTCGGTGGGTGCAAAGACGATTGTCTGGGAGTCGTGTACTTCCGCCTTCTTGATAGTGATGAACTCGTTGAGGGCTACTCCTGCGTTCCTCCTGAGAAGCCCGTCGATCCGTGCGATTTCCTGAGCCTGATCTTCGGCATAAGCCGGCCAGGCAATGGCGACCGTAGTGCGCTTGCCGCGTACTTCTATGAAGTCGCCGGCCGTTATCCCGAGCTTCTCCATTGTCGCATTATCGATGCGGACTTTACCATGCCCAACATCTCGCTGTTTAGCATCAGCTACTCGGACCTGTACTTCTTTGGCCATCATTAATGGTTCAACTCCATGGTTGTGATGGGCAGACTGAGTTCCGGAGAAGACTGTCGTCTAATGCTCCGGACTGCTCCTGACCTGTCCCTTCATCGTTCTATTCGGCCACAATAGGTTTTATCGTCATTATTAGCGATGTGTATCTCATTCAATAGCCTGCGCTTCTCACCGGGCAGAAATAGGAATCGGCAAGTCCCACCGGGGACTTTCCCTGGCACTTCCCATCCTAAACGACAAGCTTCTTACTGCGTATTTCAAGATTCGCTGACGATCTCAATCCAAAGATGCCCCACGCGCGACAATTTCGCGCATTCAACCGTTTGTAACGTCTTTATCGCTCGTTGAGCTGAGGAGTTAGAGGATTCATGGGAGCTGGTTTCGAAAGTTTCGGCCTGGAACTTCCATTGGTCCAGGCTGTGCGGGAAATGGGCTTTGGTGAGCCGTTCCCCATACAGGCTATGGCTATCGCTCCCCTTCTCGAGGGCAGAGACCTGATGGGCCAGGCTCATACTGGGGCTGGCAAGACTCTTGCCTTCGCACTGCCCATGCTTCAGAAAATAGATCATCAACTGCCGGGAATCCAAGGACTGGTAATAGTTCCTACAAGAGAGCTAGCTCTTCAAGTGGCGCGTGAGTTCGAGAAGCTTGCTAAACACCTTCGCGTCAGGGTCGCGGCGATCTACGGAGGCGCGAGCATGAGGCTTCAGATAGAGAGGCTAAGGAATCGCTCTTGCAGTATCATCATCGCAACTCCTGGCAGGTTGATCGATCATCTTGACCGGCGGACTGTGAGTTTGGACAAGACGAGTTTCGTTGTTCTAGATGAAGCCGATAGAATGTTGGACATGGGATTCATCGACGATGTACGAATCATCCTTAGTCACGTTTCGAGAAACCACCAGACGGCCCTGTTCTCCGCGACCATGTCCAATGAGGTAGTGAAACTTGCTCATCGGTACATGAAAAACCCGCTGAGGGTATTCGTTGACACAGACGAGCCGACGGTGGACTCTGTCCAGCAGAAATTTGTTAGAGTAGACGAGGGCGGAAAATTCCCCACCCTCCGCGCGCTCCTAAACAACGAGCACATCACGAAGGGTTTGATCTTCTGCGAGACAAAGGCAAGGGCGGGAGAGCTGGCGCAGGCTTTACAGGATCAGCACTACAAGGCCTTGGCTTTGCACAGTGATCTCTCACAGTACCAGAGAGACAGCGCTGTTCACTCGTTCCGCATTGGCCTTACAAACCTGCTGGTAGCCACGGAGGTCGCAGCAAGAGGCTTGGACATACCCAAGGTAAGCCACGTCGTAAACTACGACATGCCCTTGGAGCCCAAAATGTACTTCCACCGAATCGGCCGAACGGCCCGAGCAGGAAAACCCGGCATTGCGCTCTCCCTCATCACCCGTCAAGACGAAGACGGCTTCAAGCAGATAAGAAAGATGACATCATCCGACCTCCGCGAAGTCGCAGATGGCCTTTTGCCTGAAAATCGTGTCGGTTCGAAGTTCTTGCTCCCCACGCGCCCCTCGCAGGGACAAGCCGCCCAAAGATTGTCTTCAGGGAGGCGGCCGCGACGATTTAATCGTCGGGAAAGGTCATTCAGACGAAATCGTCGGCGTTGAGTATTGGCCAGGGGATAGTTTTCTGGCTAGAATCTTACCTTAGCCAAAGGTGGCTTTCTTGACTCGCTCGAAACATCTCGAGACGGGGTTTCTAGCAAGCCTGCCGAAACCTGCTTGTCCAAGTTGAAGGAAATATCAAATCGTTAACCCTGATTCAGAATACGACACTTCGCATACATCGTTTGGTGGGGCGGGTGGGATTTGAACCAGAATAAGTATGGATCCAGCACCTTGCTCCGAGGCTGAGGACTTAGGAAGGCTTTATCCAAATACCTCGTACACGAGAATGTTTCTGGTCTGATTTTCCTCAGCCGCTATTACTGAGCTTCACGCCAATCTTGGTCTTCCCGTCTGGCGAGATATCAAACTTTGATACGGGTAGAAAGCGACAGGATATTCTCTCTATCGCATCAGAGCCGGTGAAGGCATCTACACGGGCTATGAGCTGTCTGTCCAAAATGGAACCGGTCACAAGCTCATGTACACATAAGGTACGGTGACGGCGTAGGCGGGTCGCGGGACGTTCCCGGCTTGTACGACTCTACCAATTCTGCCAAGCCGCTCCCGTATCGGGATCTCCCTTTCTGAGTACTTGCGTACTTGAGCCTCTACCGATCCGGACGGACTTGCGAAGGCCTAGGTTGGGCTTTTGTTGCCCGTCACGAGCCGATCCACCTGAGCTTCGTAGAGCCGATTGTAGGCGCCTCCCTTGCTCATCAGGACCTCGTGCGTCCCTTCCTCGGCAATCCCTCCGTTTTCGATGACGACGATCCGTTCGGCGTCTATGATCGAGGACAGCCTGTGTCCGATGACGATCAAGGTCCTCCCCTTTGCCACCCGTCGGAGTGCATCTTGAATGAGAGACTCGGACTCAGAGTCGATATTCGATGTCGCCTCGTCAAGGATGAGAATGCTCGGATCCTTGAGGAGAGCTCGAGCAATCGCGATTCGCTGCCTCTGACCCACGGAGAGAGTGACCCCGCGTTCGCCAATCTCAGTATCATATCCCTTCTGGAGGGAGACGATGAACTCGTGAGCGTTCGCCGCCTTTGAAGCCCGGCTGACCTCCTCGTCGGATGCTTGAAGTTTCCCGTACAGGATGTTCTCCCGAATCGTCCCAGAGAAGAGGACAGGCTCTTGGAGGACGAGGCCTATCTTGCTACGGAGGTACCCGAGGCTCAGGCTCGTTATTGGATATCCGTCGACCAGTATCCTCCCAGAAGTTGGCTCATAGAACCTCATGAGGAGGTTCACAACGGTGGACTTCCCAGCCCCGCTCGATCCGACGATGGCAACTGTCTCGCCCGGACGGATCAACAAGGATAAGTCCCTGAGGACGTTTTTGTCCGGCCGATAGCCGAACGATACCCTTTCGAACTCGATTCGCCCTTCGATCATTTGCGGAGTGAGGCTGCCTGGAGTCTCTAAAACTTCCGCGTCTCGGTCGACGAGTTCGAATACCCGGTCGGCCGCGGCAAGTGCCTTCTGAAGCTTGAGGTTCCCCTTGCTCAGTTGGACTAGAGGCTTGAACATCTTGTCCATTACCCCCAGGAAAGCGACGAGTGCTCCAAGCTTCAGGGCGTTTGAGACCACTGCCGGGGCGGCGAACCAGATCACCGCCAAGGTGGCGAGCAAAACGAGGAGATCGACAGAGGAGCCATAGATGGCGGACAACCGTGCAAGCCGCACCTTCGCCTTCGTCATCGAAAGGGATCGGTCGCGGAATTCCGTCGCCTTGCGGTCCTCCAGCCGGAAACTCTTCACGATCCGAATCCCGGAGAAGACCTCGAACGCCTGGCTGGTCAGCTCAGCAAATGCCTCGCGAATCCTCGCCGTGAAGCGCTTGATCGTCCGCTTGAACAGGTTCACTACAATCACCAAGACGACGCAGGCCGGCGCGACCAGGAGGGTGAGTCTCCGGTCAACCAGGAAGAGGAGGCCGAGTGCACCCGCCACCGTGACCGCGTTCGAAACGAAGCCTGCAACATCCTCTTCCATGAAATTCTCCACCTCGGTGGTGTCACTGACCAACCGGGATACCAAGTCCCCCGAATGAGACTTGTCGAAGACGCCCACGGGCAAGAGCTCGATGTGTTGATAGACGTCGGACCGTAGCTTGTGTATCGTCCTCTGGCTCAGTACTTCGCTCAGGTACACCTGAAAGAACGAACTGATCTGATTGAGGCCGAACGTCAGGCCGAGGAGGAATATGACGAAAGGCAAAAGGCCTAGGTTCGCTTGGCTGAGATTTCCCCCGCCGAGGACGCTGTTGAAGAAGACGAACCCTATGATCCATGGCTGCGCCAAATTGAGAGCGGCGCCCGAGATGATTGCGACGGTTACCCCGACCGCGTACGGCCAGTGTATCTTCACGTAGGAGAGAAGTCGGAAAACGGTCCGTCTTCGGGAGTGTCCTCCGGTTTTCGCTTGGGAAAGGTCGGCAGAGGGCCCCCCTCTATCCAGACGGGTGTCCTTAATTCTGCCGTGTTTGCCCATTCTCCCACCGCCGAATTGTTGGGCCTACCGTGCCGCTCCCAAACCGCGGCCCGAGCTGCTAATCGAAGCCCAAATCCAAGTCAGCGCTATGACCGCCCTGAGGTCGATGTAGCGGAGCGACGTCCTCATTGCTTCTATGATCCTCTCCAGGTTCCTAAATCAAGCTGGCGTTGATCAGCCGCGAACATGACGCCGACGACAGGGCTTTCTGAGGCCATAAGCCCGTGGATCGCCTCGGTCAGCTGAACCTCCTCGCCCGAACTATTCCGGATCCCTGATAACGAGTCGAAGATCTGGTCTGTGAAAATGAACACATGTATCATCGCGTGATTGGTCCCGGGACTTGAGGCTTCTCCACCGCCGAGGTGATCCGAAATACCCCTTCCTTGAGGGAATTGCCTTCAACAACCCCTTGTCGCCTCAGGTAAGGCGCGTCTTCTAGAAGGAACGTCGCGGCCATACTATGCTTACGGTGCATCACTGCGAGGCAGTCGAGGTAGCGATCACCCGCCGAGAGGATGAACTCGTCGGCGGCTTGCACTAGGAGCGTCCCCTTGATGAGGGGTCTCCTGAGACGCACTGTTTCTCCGAAACCTAGCTGCTTCGGCTGATTGAGAAAGGTGAGACTTGAGGTCCTGATCTTATTGTAAAAGCTGCAGAGGCCTTCCGGGGCCTTCCCCCTCTTTCCCAGGGAATCCAGAAACCTCGAGTCGGGGTTGAAGTGATCTTCGATCGCTCGCTTCCCCCTTCCGACCCCTATGTAGAATCTCCGAACGCCCGCCTTGCGAAGCTGTTCGAAGACCGCGTATACGACGCGTCTGACCTGAGTGTGGTCGCTCCTATCAAGGGTGATCACGGGGAACATCTCCTTGGGCACCTCCTTCGAGAAGGGGAGAGGCTAGCGGGTGATCCGCGCGCCACGCCGCCTCGCGCACGAGCGAATGAGCTCCAAGAATTGGCTGGGTTCTCAGCCCGGTCTTCAGACCGCTCGCAGCAAGGTGAAGGAGCGCGGCCGCCCAATACCATTCCAGAGAGTTCGGGTCTACCAAGCCTCGCGTGCCTTCCAAGAATGCCTCCGTAGCTCGGGTCGCCTCGTCTGCGACTTCCTGGTGCCGTACTGCGGCACGGGAAATTGTCGCGAGGAACATGCCCGCGTCGACCTCGAAAGATCCTTGGCCAAACTGTTGCCAGTCAATCACGCCGGGGCCGTCCCCCATATCGAGGATGTGACGTGCATAGAGGGTGCTGTGCACGAGGTGTGGCGTTCCTTCCCTCGGCTGGGTCCGCGTCAGTACCTTTGCGGTTCGCTTGGCGGTGGCCCCGAGGAGTGGATCGGCCGCGGTAAGAGCCCCGACGGACACCCCCACCTGATACAGAAGATGACCGCATCCCCGCGGCGGGCCGAACCTGGCATCTACCCCTGAAGCCGCGTGGAGCCACGCTACCGCAAGTTCTCCCGCGCGCCTGCCTTTTCCATCCTTAACTAATTGACTAGCGGATGGTCCTTCGAGCCAGCTCAGTACGAGGATCTTTTGGTCGCGATCCCAGCTGAGGAGGCGTGGTACTCGAGGCCCGAAGTCGCCAGCGAGACCCAAGACTGCGAGCCGCCGATAAACCTCGGCCTCAGCGGAGGGGTCGTCCGCGTAGATCTTGATGACGAATCGACGATTTGCCACCCTTGCCTCCAGAGTTGCGCGTGAACCCGGGACATAGTTGTGCATGTAGAGCGTCGCCAATTCCAGTTCTGGCTCTGACATCACCTGCGCAAGGCCCCGTGTCATGATCTTTCTGAGGCCGGGTAGGGCCGGATCATCAGGTAGCTCACTCGCCGTAGTCCGACTTTCATCCTTCGCATCCGCCATTCCTATCCCTCGGAGATCTCGTGTTGGGCTGCCTCGATGACCTTGGTGATCTTCTCAGGCCAACGCGATTCTTGCCGCCTGAAGATTCCCGCAGCCACTTCGAGGAGCGCACCAGCGCAATGCAAGGAGAATCGCCGCCTCCAGGAGTTAGGGACGAAGCGGAAGTACTCCTCTACGAAGGTCGCTCCTGCGATCTTCGTGTGCGTCATGGGGGTCGAATCGAGTCCTACGCGCCCCGTGATGTAGGCGAAGAGCTGCGCCGGGTCGAGCAGCGGATCCGCCAAGGCCGCCCAGTCGAGATCTATGAACGTCACGTGCCCGTTCGATAGGAAGATGTGATCAGGCTTGAGGTCACCATGGATTGGCGCGGGTCCTCCCTCGTCCAAGCCTCCTGTGACCGAATCGGAAATCACCTGAACCGCCTCTCGGACTTGGGGGCATGCCCACTGAACGAGGGCCGAGGCTTTCTCCACCTCCACCAGTTGGTCCGCGAGCGAATAGCGTCGCTTGATAGGAAACTCGTCCTGGTTGAACGCGGCAACCGCGCGAGCAACTAGCCTCAGTTCGTCTGATGGGTCCGGATTCGTTGCTAAGATCTGCGTCAGCGAAACGCCCGGGGCCTCCTCGAGCGCCAAGGTGCGCAGCTCATCGACATAGACGATAGGCTTGACCGTCGAGTAGGGGCGCTTTCCGTCCGGCCCGCTCCCGGATAGCGATTGCAGAATCCGAAAAGTCTCCGCGCCACGATCGTTTCGATAAACCTTCAGGTAGCAGCGCACCTCTTCGCTTGTCGCAGATACTGCGTCGTGCGCGCGGATCACGTATCGGAGCGCCGCCCCAAACTCGGTCCGGTATCGAGTGGGCTCGATGGTTCGCTGCTCGACACCCCATTCGCCCGGCCTGAGTCGGCCCAGGAGTGAGGGCTCGATACCCTGAACCGCTCCGCCTACTACAGAGCCGAGAGTCCGAAGCTTTCGATCATACGGATAGACTTCCACCAGCATCTGGAGGCTGGGGATGAAGCCCACCGGTTCAAAGGTGAGGCAGCTTTTGGGAATCCTTCCTTCGGGGACCTCGGCTTTCATCTCCTCCCACCGCCTGGAGGCCTCACCGTCGGCATAAAGAACGCCCGTGACCCACTGGTCCCACCGACGGCCCGTACTGGGTTCTGCAACACGTAGCGTATACTGCAGGACGTGCCGCGAACCTGACTGGCGGCAACGAAACCGAAAGGCCACGCAGTCGTGGATCCTGTAGTCCTTCCCCGGGACCGCCTTCAGATGGCGGCGGAACACCTCGAGCATGAACTGCGGATTGGACGCAACCGAGAGCTGTGGGACTTCATGGTCGACGGGGAACCCGACTCCCCCGTTCTGGTCGAGTCCTCGCTCTGTAACCATTGACTCAACGGGTGATAGAGGCGGGCCGCCAGCGGCGACCCCACTCTGCACTGAAGGCTTGAGGAACAATCCCATGAGCTGGTCCGCTTCGGCGTTTCGTTGAACGTTGCCATCAGGGTCCTTGTTCCTATCTTCTCTAAGCAGCCGGTGAACCTTCCTCAAGAGGATAGCGCGTTCGTACCAGGCCACCCGATTCTCCCAGCTATGCTCGGAGGTGCATAGTCGTCTGTAGGCGTCGAGGAGGGCTGGCCGCACGGACCCAAAGTCCCTCAGTTTCCACGGCTTGCGGATGGTGATTCGGCGCAGCTGCACGAGGAGGTTACCTAGGTCCAAGGCTGGGTCCCCTCGCGCACACTTATCAAAATCGAGCACGACGATTTCCCCTCCTCTCCAGAGAAGATTCGCGGGCCCGAAGTCACCGTGCACGAACGAGAGATGTGGGGGGAGTCGTGGCGCCTCATCCATGATTTGAGCGAAGGCTCTTCGCAAACTTGGCGCCTCGCAAGGACGCCAGGCACTGAGGTCCTCGAGTCTCGGCCTGAGGTCTGCGAGCAAGGTCTCAGGCGAAGTGATCGTGGGAGTGTATACTGGCATAGCGTGCAAGGTGGCCAGAGCGCCTCCCATCGCCGCGAGAATCGCCCCGGTGTCCCGGGCGATTGCGGAACTCACCGGCTCGCCCGATTCATACGTCAGAAGCAGAAGGTGGAGCGGCGCGTGATATGCAAGGACGGTTGGAACGGTCAGGCCAGTGCCGCGGGAGCCTTCGCTGGCCCCGATGCCCCTCAGGACCGCTGCGACCCGAAGAGCGTCATCTCCGCGTTCGTAGTACTTCCCCACCCACTGATAGCGTTGGATGTAGGGAAGCTCCGCGACGCGAGCCTCGAGATCGTAGCGCACAACCCGCTGCTTGCCATGCTCCGTGAATTGGGCATCTGAAGTCAATCGCTCAAGGTTTGCGTCCGTACCGCACACATCACGTAGTACACCCCTCAGAACGGCCCACGTATCCTCCGGCTCCAGGGTGGTTATGGGATTCATGCGGCCCGTCCTGTCAAAGTCATTTCCTCACGGGGAGATGGATGGGGAAAGCCCTCGCTGCCAAGCCATCGACTGAGGTACGCGGTCAGGCGGGTGGCCCCATCGAAGGAGGGCACGATCTCGCGCACTCTTTGGGCCTGAGCCCGCGGATCAAGGCTCAGCGCCCATTCCAATGCCTCAGTGAGGCCCTCGCCCGTCAGGTCTCGCGGGTGGACCCATTTCGCCAAACCATGCGACGCCAACACTTCCGCACGAATCGTTTGCTCGCGCTTGTAAGTGGCCCGCGGCACAATCACCAGGGGTCGCCCTTGCGAGAGGGCCTCCCAAACGCTGTTGTAGCCACCCATACCAACTACGGCGTCCGCAGCAGCAACGAGTTGGAAATTGTCGGCCGTCGACAGTACGCGACTCGCGGGAGGGGAGTGCGCGTGCAGTCTCGCCCGTTGCTCCTCAGGCATGAACGGTCCCGTCACGAAAACTGCGCATAGATCGGGAAGCCTCGACTGCAACCGGGCGACGGCCGCCTCAGCGGCTTCGAGCACAGGATACCCATCCTTACCGCCACCTACGGTCGCCACGATGAGGCGTCCGTTTCGAGGCAGCCCGTATAGGCCACGTATCTCATTCGTATTGACTGCCTCCCGCTCTTGAACGACGTACCCACAGTAGTAGAGTTTGGATCTTACGGACGGAGGAATGGAATAGGCTTCCGCCACATCGAAGAGGTGTGGCAAACCGTACACCGCTATGCCATCGTACAGTTTTTCGAAGGCACTGTACACCCCGAGCGCCTCCCACTTCGCACGGATGCGACCGGCGTCGTCCATTATGTCGCGCAGCCCTAGAATGAACTTTGTATTCGGGTACCGCGCTTTCAGGGCGTAGAGGCCATCCCGAAACTCGCTTCTGTGGCCGAAGGGCTCGTGATCGACCAGCACAAGGTCCGGGGCCAGTTCTAGCGCCAGATCGCGCAGGATTCGGGCCCGTTCATCGCTGAGATGCTGGTTGTATGCCTCATCGTCCTCCTCCGTCTTCGCAAGGCCGGTGGAAGCCGAGTGGGTGGGCAGTTTAACATATGCGCAGCCATTGGGCAACGGTAATCCGTCGAGGAGGGGAGATTCGGTCACCAGGCGGGCGGCTAAGTTAGGATAAGCCCCAAGGAGGTGGCGGGCGATGGTCAGGCTCCGGGTGATGTGCCCCATCCCTTTTCCGTCCTGGGCGTACAGCATAATCGTGTGAGCTGGTCCGTCGGGGTCATCAAGTCGCTTATCTAGGCGCCGATCCGGTGCTAGGTCAGTCGTCTGGGACCAACTTTTGGGTTCGACCTATCTACGACACTAACTTGATTCGGTATTTCAGCATCACTATGATCATTGGATTCGATTATAGATATCGCAATCTGAAGGATGAGTTTTGATTCCGGCAATCTCCAGATATAACCTCCAACTCGGATTTTCTATCCATGGTCCCTCTCGCGGTTTTTCAATGGCGCGGAGTAAACAGGGTCGGGGGGTAAAATGGTCCTCGATCGCCCGCTTCCTTCTGGCCGACTACAGCGTAGAAGCTCCTTATGCCTGCTCATAAACGGCTTGGACGAGTGGCTTCAACCCCAAGCACTGTCTACCGTCGTAAGTGATTATCGGGGGTATCTCCTTGGGTATCTCCTTG
>Ga0066673_10000033_pt1 | contig 25535 bp, 18 predicted proteins | sample GraSoiAngelo_122_FD_62302 | JGI IMG/M metagenome (GOLD analysis project Ga0066673, IMG submission 62302) | Grasslands soil microbial communities from the Angelo Coastal Reserve, California, USA - 14_0927_02_20cm | ecosystem: Environmental > Terrestrial > Soil > Grasslands | place: USA...
GCGATGCTCGACATCCAGTACGACGTGCCGTACCGGGACAGCATCAAGGAGTGCAAGATCACCGAGGGCGTGATCATGCGCGGCGAAGAGCCCACGCTGCTCTTCGAGAAGGACCGCAAGACGGCGTGATTTCCGCCGCGGCGGTTTGTTTGTGCGGTTGCGTGAACATGCCAGCATGGCGGCCGTCCAAGCAGCAGGGAGGCCCGCCATGAAGTCAATCCTGCTCGCCGTTCTCCTCGCCGCCGCCCCCGCTCTCGCGCAGGGCTACGACCGCAGCGGCTGGGACCAGGGATCGTGGTCACAGGACGGCTCCGGCTCCGACGGATATGGCTACGGCGACGATCGATACGGGTCGCAGCCGGCGGACAATTCCTGGCAGTCGTACCCGGACGATGCCGACTACACGGCAGGCAGCGGGCCGACCTTCGACGACTTCCGCAGCGACTCCGAGCTCACCTGGAACGGCGAATGGATCGACACCCCCGAATACGGCACCGTCTGGCGGCCGACGCATGTCGCCTCGGACTGGCAGCCGTACACCTATGGCCGCTGGGTATGGACGCGCGCCGGCTGGGCCTGGGCGAGCGACGAGTCGTTCGGATGGGCCGTCTACCACTACGGGCGCTGGGGCTGGTCTCCGGCAGTCGGCTGGATGTGGGTGCCGGGGAGCATCTGGGCGCCGGCGTGGGTGAGCTGGCGTTGGAGCGATGGTTATGCGGCCTGGTGCCCGATGGGCGTGCGCGACTCTTACGTCGAGCAGCCTGCGCTCTGGGTCGTCGTTCCCACGCGGACCTTCCTCGAGCCGGTCGTCCATCACGTCGTGCCCCGACCGCAGCGGCGAGTCATCCCGTTGCCGGCTCGGGCGCCGGGCGGGCAGCAGAGCGGGCCCCCGGTAGCCTCCGTAGAGCGGGCGATCGGGAGGGCGGTCCGTCCCTTGGCCATCGGCGATGCGCGAACGCCCTCGGCAGCGCGGACGGGTTTCGGCGCCGTGATGTTCTACAGGCCGCGAACCGCCCCGGTTGCGGTCCCTGCCCGCAACGGACAGCCGATGGCGATTCCCCAAGGGCCGCGCGGTGTGCCGCAGGGTCCGGCGACGGCCCGCCCGCGGCCGACGTGGTACGGCGCTCCGCAGCCTTCCGTCCAGGCGCGGCCGCAGTCCAGTCCTCCCCCGACGGGCTTCGGCAACGTGATTCAGCAGCGGCCCGTGGCCGTGCCGCCACCGGCAGCCACGCCGCACGCCGCTTCGGGGACGAGCCCACAACCCGCGCCCCAGGCGACCGCGCCGGTCGCGCGGTCCAATGGCGAACAGCCGCAAGTCAAGGAGCGGTGACTAGATTCGCGCAGCATGACCCGTGAACGGCTGCTCGTCTTGCTGCGCGTCGCGGTCTGGGTCCTGGTCGGCGCCTGCGTGTTGGTCTTTGCCCGCAGGCTGGACTGGAACCAGGTCTCGCATGCGTTCCAGGGCGTCGATCTCGGCCTCGCGCTATTGGCCGTTGTGGTCTGTGTGCCCTGCACCGCCCTGCAGGGGCTTCGCTGGGCATCGCTGGTGCGGGGAATCCGCCGGGTTCCGCGCTCCACTCCGGTCGCCGCCATCTACGTGGGGCAGGCAGCGAGCGCCTTTCTACCGATGCGCGCGGGAGAAGCGGTGCGCACCGAGCTCCTCGCGCGGGCCACGGGAATCGCTCGCGCCACGGCACTCGGCACCGTCGCGCTGGACCATAGCGTCAACGGTGTCGTGATGTTCGCCTTCGCGGCGCTGTTGCCGGCGCTCCTGCCCGTGCCGCGATGGATGGCCGTCGTCGTCTGGCTGGGAATGATCGGGGCGGTGACGCTGGTCCTCACCTTTCTCTGGCTGGCGAAGCACCCGGAGTCGCTGCCCAGCGGACGGATCGCGAACGCGGTAGCTCGCGCCCGATCCGGGCTGATGGCGGCCCGGAATCCACGGGCGGTGGCGCAGGCGGCGATGTTTTCCGCCTTCGCCTGGACCCTGGAGATCGCGGTGACCATGCTCGCCCTTGCGGCATTCCACCTTCCACACGGCTTGCCGCAGGCGATGGGGGTCATCTTCGGCGTCAATCTGGCGCTGGCGATCCCTTCGCCGCCTGCCTCGCTCGGCAACTTCGAGCTCGGCGCCGGAACGGCGCTGGTGGCCCTCGGCGGCGACCCCGGTCACGCCGCCGCGTTCGCCATCGGGCTGCACGCCGTCCAGCTCCTGCCGACGCTTGTGATGGGCGGGCTGATGGCGACGAACTTCCGCAAGCCTGTCCCGGCGATGCCGCCGGCCGGCGCTCAGGAGGCGTAGTCCTCGCCCAGCACCCGCAGGTAGTTGCCGCCGAGGATGCCCCGCAGCTCTTCCTCGGAAAACCCGCGCTGTACCAGTTTCTCGGTGAGGGCGGGATACCGAGTCGCATCCCGGATTCCCCTCGCGCTGAAGACCCATCCGTCGAAGTCGGTCCCGATGCCGACATGTCGCGCGCCGGCCACGGTCGCTCCGTGCACGATGGAGTCCGCCATCGCTTCGATGGAATCGCCCCCGAGCAGATCGTTCCAGGTGATCACGCCGATCACGCCGCCGGTACGCGCAATCTCGCGCGCCTGCTCGTCGGACAGGTTCCGCTCGTAACCAGCGAAGCGGCGGAAACCGGTGTGCGTGGCGAGCAGCGGCCGGCTTGCGACCGAGAGCACGTCGGCGAACGAGCGGTCCGAGCAGTGCGTCACGTCGACGAGCACTCCCAGCTCCTCGCAGCGACGCACCAGCTCTCGCCCGAACGGCGTCAGCCCAGGCGCGCCGCGCAGCAGCGAGAAGAACGGCAACCGCGGCAGCTTCGCGGGCTGGGCCACGCCGTTGTGCACGAAATGCGTCAGCGTGAGGTAACGCAGGCCCCGCTCCGCGAGGCGCTCCAGCTTCTCCAGCGACCGCTCGACGTGGTGCCCTCCTTCCGCGGCGTGGATCACCGCCATTTTTCCACTCTGCACGATGGGCCGGACATCGCCCTTCTTCCGGGCGACCTGGGCGAGGGCAGGGTGGCGCGCGCAGAGCCGTTCGAGCGCGGCTAGCCCGCCCAGCGCGGCGCGGAAAGGGCTCATTGGCAGCACGGAAGGGGCGTACACGCAGTTGGTGAGGACGCGCAGCCCGCCCACGCGCGCCCGCGGCAGATCGATCTGCTGGCGGAGGGGGTTCCATTTCCGCGGCCCTCGGTGCTCCCGCCCGAGATCGCGCCGCAGATAGTAGGCGTTCAGGGCCGGATGCGCGTGCAGGTCGGCGACGGGCGCCGAGGCGTGCACCGACGCCGCGTCGAGCATCAGTGCTGCGTGACGCGGACGGCGGTCTTCATCTGCTTGCCGGTGTCGAGGTCCCTGGCGGACATCGTCAGGATCCCCTCGATGTTCACGTCGAAGGTGATCTCCAGCCGCGCCCTCCCCTTGGGTCCGGCCTTCAGACCGCTGAAGAGGAAGTCGCCGAGCAGCTCGTTGTGCGAGACGTGCGGGTTGTCGCCCTGGAAGATGCGCATGGCCACATCCGTCTGGCCGTCGTAGCTGGTGGTCGCTTCCACCGCCTTGGCGTTCGGGATGGGAGCGTTGCGGGGAAAGACGGTGTGGAACTCCCCGCCCGCTCTCTCCAGGCCGATGGCCATCGGGATTACGTCGAGGAGCTGCAAGCGCAGGTTGGAGTTGTCCTCCAGCGAGTTGGCGTAGAGAGCCGCGCCGATGGCGACGGCCTCGTCCGGGTGTACCCCTTTGGAGGGCGTCTTTCCGAAGATCCCGGTGAGCCGCTTCTGCACCGCCGGCATTCGCGTCTGGCCGCCGACGAGCAAGAGCTCATCGACTTTCTTCGGGTCGAGGCCGGCGTCATCCATCACCCGGGTGAGGATCTCCACCGTCCGCTCCACCAGATCCTGGGTGATCTCCTCGAGTAGACCGCGGGTGAAGACGAAGTCGATATTCAGCGGCTGCCCCTGGGCCGTCATGGTGACGAACGGCACCGAGAACGGCGCCTGCTCGCGGCTGCTGAGATCGATCTTCACGCGCTCCGCCAGGTCCTTGATCCGCTGCATCGCTACCGGATCCGTGGAGAGATCGATGCCGTTCTTCTCGGCGAAATCGCGCAGCACGTACTCGATCATCGCCTGGTCGAAGTCGAGCCCGCCGAGAAAGATGTCGCCGCCGGTGGCCTTCACCTCGAAGACGCGATCGCGGATCTCGATGATGGAGATGTCGAACGTCCCGCCGCCCAGGTCGTAGATCACCACCGTCTCGTGCAGGTTCTTCCCGATGCCGTAGGCGAGCGCCGCCGCGGTGGGCTCGTTGATGATCCGCACCACCTCGAGCTGGATCAGCTTGCCGGCGTCCTTCACCGCCTGGCGCTGGCGGTCGGTGAAGTACGCGGGGACCGTCACCACCGCCTGCGTCACCTTCTCGCCTAGGTAGTCCTGCGCGACGACCCGGATCTTGTTCAGGATTTTCGCGCTGATCTCGGCGAGGCGGAAGTTCTTGTGCCCGACGTCGAGAATCACGTCGTTGCGCTCGCCGGGCTTGAGCTCGTATGCGACCTGCTGTTTCATCTGCTCGACGACGTCGCTGCTGTAGGAGCGCCCGACGAGCCGCTTGGCTGCGTACACCGTGTTCTTCGGATTCAACTGCCACTGGCGCTTCGCCTCGTGGCCGATCAGCTCGTTGCCCTTGTCGTCGATCGCAAAAATTGACGGAATGATGAACTCGCCGCCCTTGTAAGGAATGAGCTTGACCGCGCTTCCTTCGACGATGGCCGCGCAACTGTTCGTGGTGCCGAGATCGATTCCGATGATCTTGCTCACGGAGTGGTAGAGTACACCATGGTGGATTCAGCCCGATATTTAAAGTCCGTCGGCGAACAGGTCCGCCGCTCGTTCCTCGCGAACAAGACGATCCTCGCCTTCCAGGAATACATGGAGGCATTCTTCGAGGCGCCGCGCGTGCACGCTCGCGACGCCGCGCAGTACATCCGCGATTGCTTCGATTACTACGGGACGGAGACCGTCCAGCGGGCGTCCGGCAGCGTGCGCCGCTTCAAGCTGTTCGATCGTCCCTTCGACCAGGCCACGGGCGTGCAGGAAGGCGAGGGCGGCGCGCCGGTGGTCGGACAGGAAGAAGTCCAGAACGCCATCTACCGCATCCTCCACTCGTTCGTGCGCGCCGGCCGGGTGCACAAGCTGATCCTGCTCCACGGTCCCAACGGCTCGGCGAAATCGTCGCTCGTCGCCGCGCTGCAGCGAGCGCTCGAGGACTACTCGCGCAAGGACGAGGGCGCGCTCTACCGCTTCAACTGGATCTTCCCCAACGAGCGGCTGGTGAAGGGCTCGATCGGGTTCGGCGAGACCAAGCTCGGGACCGGAGCGGTCGAGACCTACGCGCATCTCGAAGGCGAGCAGATCGACGCGCGTCTCGCCTGCGAGATGAGGGACCACCCGCTGTTCCTCGTTCCCCGGGGAGAGCGGCAGCGGCTCCTCGCCGAGCACACCAAGCCCGGCGCCGACTTCGAGCTCACCGCCGGCGTCCTCGAGGGCGAGCTGTGCCACAAGTGCCGGCACCTCTACGCGGCGCTTCTGCAGTCGTACAACGGCGACGTCCTCAAGGTGCTGCGGCACGTGCAAGTGGAGCGCTTCTACGTTTCGCGCCGGTACATGATCGGCGCGGTCACCGTCGAGCCGCAGATGTCGGTAGACGCCGACTACCGGCAAGTGACGGCGGACAAGAGCCACGGCGCGCTCCCGGGGACGCTGCAGAACCTCTCGCTCTACGAGCCGTTCGGACCCCTGGTCTCCGGGAACCGCGGCGTGATCGAATTCTCCGACCTGTTGAAGCGGCCCCTGGAGCACTACAAGTACCTGCTCGGGACGGTGGAGACGGGCATCGCCCGCATGAACCACTTCCTCTTGCACCTCGACTCGGTGCTGGTCGCTTCGACCAATGAGAAGCACCTCTCCGCCTTCAAGGAGATGGGGGACTTCGCTTCCTTCAAGGGCCGCATCGAGCTCGTGCGGGTGCCGTACCTGCGCCGCGTGCAGGAAGAGGGGCGCGTCTACGAGTTCCGGCTGCGCGAGACCGTCGGCAAGCACGTGGCGCCGCACGCGACCTGGGTGGGGGCGCTCTGGGCCGTGCTCACGCGGCTGAAGAAGCCGGTCAGCGACAGATACAAGGGCGACCTGCGCAAGCTGGCGGATCACCTGACGCCCCTGGAAAAGGCGCGCCTCTACGACGAGGGACGCGCGCCCGACCGCCTCTCCTCGCAGCAGGCCCGCGAGCTGCGCAAACACCTGCAGGATTTCTGGCGCGAGTCGGACAACTATCCCAACTACGAAGGCCGCACCGGGGCCAGCGCACGCGAGCTGAAGACGGCGATCGGAAACGCCGCGCAGAATCCTGCCTACCGCTGCCTGACGCCACAGGCAGTGCTGGAAGAGCTGGAATCGCTCACCCGGGACAAGAGCGTCTACGAGTTCCTGCAGCAGGAAGTGGTGGACGGCTACCACGACCACGAGGAGTTCGTGCGGGTGGCGGAAGGGGAGTACCTCGACGTGCTCGACGAGGAAGTGCGCGAGGCCATGGGTCTCGTCTCCGAGAAGCAGTACCGGACGATGTTCGAGCGGTACGTCCTGCACGTGCTCGCCTGGACGCGCGGAGAGCGGCTTCGCAATCCACACACCGGGGAGATGGAGCGGCCCGACGAGGAGATGATGGCGCAGACGGAAGCCATCGTGATGGCGGGCTCCGAAGACCGGCGGGAGTTCCGGCGCGGGCTGATCGCGGCGGTGGGTGCGCACCGGCTCGAGCATCCCGAAGGACAGATCGACTACTCGCAGATCTTTCCCGATCTCTTCCGCCGGCTGCGCGATCACTTCTTCGACGAGCGCAAGCGGACGCTGCGGAAGAACGCCGAGCGCGTCCTGCGGTACCTGGGCGACGAGAAGGCTCAGCTCGCGGCGCGAGAGCAGGCGCAGGTGCAGGAGACGCTCGCGGGGTTGCAGAAGTACGGCTATTGCGAGCACTGCGCCAAGGACGGGATCATCCTGCTGCTGGCGAAGCGCTACACGGACTGAGGGGTCCGCACCGGCACGCGCAAGCAGGCGATCGTGGCCGCCAGGAACGAGGCGGCAGAGATTCCCATCCAGAGGTGGAACCAGGTCGGGTCGAGCTCGACCATCACCCGGCCGATCATCGAGAGCGCCACCAGGCTACCCGCCCAGGCCAGCTTGCGCAGGGGGAACGCCGGCGCCTCGCCCGCGCGCGGGAACAGGGCGGCGAGCAGGAGCGCGGTAAAACAGCCGAGGAAGATCACGTGGAGGCCGGCGCGCCGGATCTGCGGAGCCACGGCGATCCAGGCGTTGCCGACGGCGAGCATCCAGAGCGCGAGGTGGGCAAACGAGCGCCGCAGGTTGCGCGGGCCGAACTCCCACTCCGGCCGCAGGGGAAGCGCGAGCCAGATCGTCACCGCGGCGCGGATGGCGAACCCCAGGTGCGTTCCGAAGCGGGGTCCCACCCAGAAGCTGGCGATGAACACGGCGCCTGCGACGAGGTGCAGCGCCGGATGAGTGCGATCCCCGGTGCGCATCACCCGGCCCGCGCCGACCGCGAGCCCGGTGAAGAGCCCCTGGATGACCAGGTCTCGCCCCATCTCGTGCACCCAGAACCAGGAGCTTCCGCGAGTCGCCGCGAGCTCGGCAACGGCCGCGCCTCCGGCACCCATCAAGAACCCGAAGGCGATCCACAAGAGGCTCGGCGAGAGCGGGCGCGACAGACGCCGGAGCGTGAACTGGAGCATCACCGCGAGCAGGGCGAGGGACGCGACCTGTCCGAGCTGCCATTGGCCGATGGCCGCGCAGGTGGCGCTGATCAAGGGCGCGACGGCGGCCACCACGATCTGCCATCCGGCGGGAGGCGGCCTGAGCGCGGTGAGGATCACTCCCGCCGCGAAGCAGCCGAGAAAACCGTCCAGCTCCGCCAGCGGATGGAGGAAGGAGCGGTACGCGAGCACGCCGGTGACGGGCTCGTAGATGCTGCGCAGCCGGAAGGCGAAGAACAGCCAGGGGAGGACGCCCGCCCATGCGAGCAGGGCGCCGAGGGGGAACAGCAGCCGGTACGGCTCTCGTCGAAGCACGGCGCCTCCGACCCAGGCGACCGCGCGGCTAACTCGGGAAGACGAGGTGGAAGAACTCCGCGCGGCCGGCGACGCCGAGCTTCGCATAGACCTGCGTCAGATGCTGTTTGATGGTCTTCTCGCTGTTGCCCATCATCGCGCCGATCTCGGCCGAGGTGAGCCCCTTGAGAACCAGGCGGGCGACCTCCTCTTCCTTGCGCGTCAGCCGCGCCTTGGAGAGAGCGCGGTTCACGAGGCGCGCGAGATCGACGTCCACCGTGGTTACCTTGTCGAGGATCTGCCGAAGCGCCTCGGTGGTGAACGGTTTCTCCAGGAGATACGAGGCGCCCGCGTTCAGCGCCGCCTTGACGCGCTGGGTATCGGCAAATGCCGTCACCAGCACTACCGGGGCACGCACCTCCTGCTTGCGCAGGGCGGGGATCAGATCGATGCCCGACATCTTGCCCTCGCCGAGCACCACGTCCGCGACCACGGCGTCGACGTAACGGAGGTCGGGATCCGACAGCGCGCCTTCCACGCTCGCATGTGCCAGGCAGTTCCAACCAAACGCCTGCAAGCGTCGGGAGAGGATGGTTCGGGCGTCCGGTTCGTCCTCGACAAGGAGAATGGAACGGGGGGCCGTGCGGGTGACGGTTTCGGCGCGATCGGGAAGCATGTGCGAGGTTAACCCTCAGGCGGGCTGAAAAGTAAACCGGAAGGTCGTACGGCCGCCTGCGGAGCCCGCGAAGACCAGGTCGCCGCCGCCCGCCCGTGCCAGCGCCCGGGCGATGGCCAGACCGAGACCGGTGCCTCCATCTCCCGAGGCAAACGGAGTAAAAAGACGAGGTTGGAGCTGTTCCGGGACCCCAGGACCATCGTCCTGTATCACCAGCTCCACGGTGCCATCCTTGCGCGCCGCCCGCAGCGAAAGCTTGCCGCCCGGCCCGCGCGCCTGGAGGGCCTCGAGCGCGTTCGCGGCCACGTTCTCCACTGCGCTGCGCACCGCGTGCTCGTCTCCGCGGACGGACAGTCCGCGCGGGCACTCGATGTGCAGCACCGTTGCCGTCTCCTGCAGCGCCGGCGTCAGGCGCTCGCGCACCATCTCGAGCGCGCGGGCGAGATCGATGATCTGATCGACGCCTTCCTGCCCCTTGCCCGCGCGCGAGAGCTCGGAGAGCCGGTCGCTGGCCCGGGTCACGTTTTCGCGGATGCGGCGGATCAGCTCGTCGCGGGCGCCGGGGTCCTTCTCTTCGGCGAGTTCTTCGACGAGCAGGGCCAGGTTGTGAAGCGGGTTCTTGACGTCGTGCGCCACCGCTGCCGCGATCACCCAGATCGCCTGGCGGCGTTCCGTTCCCGCCAGCCGCTCCGCCAGGACCTGCGCAGCCGCGCGCTCGGCCTCGTGCAGCTTTCGCGCGCGCTGGGCGTAGAGCAGCGCCCCCGAGAGCAGCACGCCCGCCAGCGGCGGAGCAACCCAGTCGACGAGCACTACTACCCAGCGCCCCACGCCTTCCTGCAGCCGGGCTGCGGGGAGGATGTGGTCCAGGCTGGCCAGCAGCAGGCCGACGAAGAACCCGATGACGATGAGGGGCGTAGAGCTGCGTTTGCGACCCACGCGCACAGCGTACCAGAGGAAATGTCGCACTTGTCCTGCAAAACTGTCGGACATTTTGGAATCGGAGCACCCGCTTGTACTGTTGAAGGAGAGGCAACCCGAAGGGAGGCGTCTTGACCTTTCGCATCGCCGCCGCCTTGCTCGCGCTTCTCGCGCTACCCGCCTTCGCCAAGAGCGAAAAGAGCAGGGTGGTGCAGAAGGCGCTCCGCCACAGCGTCCGGGTGGAAGTCCTGGTTCGCGGGAAGGTCGAGCGCACCGCCAGCGGTGTGGTGGTGGCGACGGACGGCGACACTTCGTTCGTGCTGACGAACGAGCACGTCGTCCAGCGCGAAGGTCTCTCGGGGACGGCTTCCTTCCAGGTCGTCGTGGAGCGGCCGAAGCTGCACCGGCTGCCGGCCCGGGTCATCGCCGAAGGCAAGGTGCCCGACGAAGACCTCGCGCTCCTCGCGGTCTACGGGGAGACGCTGGCGCCGGCGCAGCTGGCAAGCGAAGAGCACGTGGATGTCGGCGACGACGTGGTGGTGGTCGGCGCTCCCTATGGCCGTGCCCTCAGCGTCTCTTCGGGCATCGTCAGCCAGCTCGACCTCGACGAGCAGGACCCCCGCGTTCAGCGAGCGATGAAGACCGACGCGCCGATTGGCTACGGAGCGTCGGGCGGCGGCGTCTTCGACGTCCCATCGGGGCGCCTGGTCGGCCTGGTCGAAGGGTATCGGACCGCGAAGGTGGCCTTTGGCGGGCTCAGCAAGGACGAGTTTTCCTTCGACGTGCCGATGCCCGGCGAGACGTTTCTCTCGCCCCCTTTCAAGATCCGCGCGTTCGTCGCGCGCGCCGGGATCGGAAAGCTCGCGGGCCTCAGGGAAGGCTCGGTGATGGCCGGTGCGGCGCCGCTGGCGGCGCCGATCGCGCGCGGACAGTAGAGCTCTAGGCGGAGCGGCGGCGGCCGGCTTAGACTTGGCGCCATGCGCGCCGACTGGGACAGCTACTTCATGCAGATCGCGACCGTGGTAGCGTCGCGAGCCACGTGCGATCGCAAGCACGTGGGAGCGCTCCTGGTCCGCGACCGCATCATCCTTTCCACCGGCTACAACGGCAGCATCCGGGGAATGCCGCACTGCGACGAGGTGGGTCACCTGCTCGAGAACGGGCACTGCGTGGCGACGATCCACGCCGAAGCAAACTCAATCCTTCAGGCGGCGCGCAACGGCGTGCGTATCGAGGGTGCGGACATCTACACCAGCGCCAGCCCGTGTTGGCCGTGCTTCAAGATGATCGCCAACGCGGGGATCAAGCGGATCGTGTACGGCGAGTTCTACCGGGACGAACGCATCTTCGAGGTCGCCCGGAAGGTGGGGATCGAGCTGGTGGATCTTTCGTCGGAAAAGCCGGCGCTCGCCCCGCTGCCCGAAAAGCAGACTGCTTGACATAACCCCCCAACCCGGCGGAATGCTTGAGCGAGCACCCCGCCGGGGAGCCTTCGGCGGCAGAGGGGGCAGCCATGCGAGCGTTTGCGCCCGTTTCAGTCGCCATCGTCGTGTGTGTTGCGGCCCCCGCGTTTGCTAGCGGACAGTCCCATGTGAGCGCGGCGCGAAAAGCCGAAAAGCGCGGCGATTGGCGCAAGGCGCTGAAGGAATGGAAGGCGGCGTACAAGGCCGAGGTGAATGCCGAGTACCTGATCGGTATCGGCGACGCGTACGCACGCCTCGGGAACAAGGCGGAAGCCAAGAAGAGCTACGAGGCCTACCTCAGCGACCCGCTGGCGCTGCCCGCGAACGTCTCGAAGGTCAAGGCGAAGCTTGTCCAGCTCGAGGCTTCTCCCCATGAAATGCTTGCTCTGCCGGGACCGGGACTGACGCTTCCCGGCGCGGAGGCCGCGGCGGCTCCCAGCCCTGCTGCACCCCTCCGGACGGCGAAGTCGGAACCGATGCTGCCGCTGCCTGGACTCGAGGCATCTCCAGCCCCGGCGCAATCGGCAGCGAACGACAAGCTCCTTCCACCGCCGCTGCCATTGCCGGGGGGTGCGGCGGCGCCGGCGAAGAAGGAGCCGGAAAGGGTCGCGTCCGCCACGCCTGTGCCGCCGCTGCCGCTTCCCGGCGTCGCGGCGAAACCGGACACCGGCAAGAAAGAGGCGGCTCCCGCGGTCGCTATGAAGGAGCCCCCGAAGCCGGCGAAGCCCATCGCGATGGCGACGCCCCCGCCGGAGAGGACGGTGGTGCCCGTCGCCGCGGTCGCCGCGACTCCGTTCCCGCGCGAGACGCAGGTGCGCTCCTCCAGCGGGGTCCAGCGCACCATGGCCTTTGTCACCGCGGGCGTGGCAATCGCGGCGCTCGGCGGGGGCGCCTATGCCTTCACCCAGGCGAATTCCGCGCACAACGACTTGACCGGCAAGGTCCACAGCGGCGCCGAAGCGCAGCGACTGCTGGAGACCGAGCGACAGAACAAGACGCTGAGCTTCGTCGGCCTGGCGGGTGGCCTGGTCGCGGCGGGCATTGCGACGGCGCTCTTTGCCTTCTGACTCTTCGAACTTCCTTGAACGCCCGGCCCGACGCGCTCTGGGCCGGCCGAGGGCTGGCATGACCGAGACATCGAAGATGATTCCCATCCGCGTCCTGGCGGTCCTCGCACTCGCGGCCGCAGCGTGCAGCGTCGAGGCGGGGAATCAGATTCCCTGCGTCGAGGATTTCTCCTGCCCCAACGACTATCCGGTTTGCGTTTCAGGGAAGTGCACCGCCGGGACGTCCAGCGCCAACGCTTCGGTGGCGGTCGTCGGAGCCGAGGGACATGCGGCGACCGATTTCCTGAGCGGCACCGTCCGCGTCATCGTTTCGGCGAGGGCATCGAGCGGCGTACAAAGCGTCGCGCTCGCGGCCGGGTCGACGAACTTCACCGCCTCGACGCCCGCGGCGACGCCGCCGCTCTACGCCTTCGACGTCAATACGACGACGCTCACGGACGGTGATCGGCAACTGACGGCGACACTGACTGCCGGCGATGCAACGACGGCAACGGCAAACGGCACGTTGCATGTGGACAATGCGAATCCGGTCATCACGAGCTTCACCGTAGCCGGCGGTACTTCGACGACGATCACGGCGGGTACCACGACCGTGATCAGTGCGTCGTTCACCGGCACTAGCGCGACGGCGACCATCAGCGACGGCAGCGGCGGCAGCGTGGGCATCGCGACCGGCGGCTCACTACTGGTGAGTCCCGACGTTCTCACCTCCTACTCGCTGCGCGTGACCAGCCGCTCAGGCGTCTCCGTACAGTCGGGAACCACTGGGCAGCCGTCCAACGTGTCGGTCGCCGTCGTTGGGCCCGCGTCATTCACTGGCAATGCCAGCGTGAGCCCGAGCTCCATCCAGCAAGGACAGAACGGCTCGTTCACCTTCACGGCGCCCACGTTCGGGAGCGGAATGACCGCCGTCGTCAAGGACGCGGCTGGCGCGACGAAGGGATCGACCACGACGTCAGGTGGGCAGATCACAGTGACGATTCCGACGACGGACTCGTCCACGACCGAGCTCGACTATACGGTCGTGATCAGCAACGCTGCGACGGTGCCGGATTCCGTTTCGATTCCACTCGTGGTCCACGTCGGCGTCCCTCCGAACATCATGACGTTCGGCACCTCCACCACGATCACGTCGGGTTCGAGCGCGACGCTGCAGGCGACTTTCGTGGGCGGCAACGGCGTCATCACGCCGGGAAACATTCCCATCACGAGCGGCGGGACGGTGGTGGTCGCGCCCACTGCGCTCACGACCTACACGCTGACCGTGACGAATCCGACGACCAGCGTTTCGGTGTCCACCGGGAGCGGCGGCCAGCCGGCCAGCGTGACGATCACGGTCGTCGCTTCGCCGGTGATCACGGAGTTCGGTTCCTCGACCGTGCACGTGACGTCCGGGGAGGCCATTCCCCTGTCCGTCAAGACGACGGGAGTGACCGGGAATGCGTCGGTCACTGTCGCCTGCACGCAAGGGTCGATCGCCGGATTCACCATCCCGCTGGCCAGCGGCAATGGGTCCTCGAACCCGAACCCGACCGCGCCGACGGTGACGTCTACTTCCACGTGCACGTTCACGGCGACGGTTCAGAATGCCGCATCGACGTCGGTCTTCAGCCGCGTCGTGGTCACCGTCGAACCGCAGCCGTCGATCATGACGAACAGCTTCGTCTTTGCCGTCTCGGGAACGAGCACCGCATTCTTCGCCCGTGGCGATGCGGTTACCCTGAATCACACGTACGACGCGCATGGCGGGACCGCGACCATCAACGGAACGGCGGCCGGCGCGACCAGCACGACCTTCAACGACATCCAATTCGACACCGTCTACACGCTCACGGTGACCAACCTCGCCGGTGCGACCGCGACGGCGACGGCGACGGCGACGATCGCTCCGGGGTCGTGGTTCCTGTTGAGCCAGAACGCCGCCGAGGCGCGCCAAGGCGTCACGGTGACCGCATTGGACAACGGCAAGGTGCTCATCGCGGGCGGCGCGACGGCGGCCGGTACGCCGCTGAATACGGCAGTGCTCTGCGACGCCAACGGTAGCTGCACGCCACCACCGGGCACCCTGACCATGAACTTCCCGCGGGCTTTCCACACGGCGGTGAAGATTCCATCGGGCGCGCCGAACAATGGCGGCAAGGTCCTGCTTGCCGGCGGATACACGGCCGCCAACCTGACCACCCCAACGGTGACAGCTGAGTTCTACGACCCCGCAACGAATACATTCTCGACTACGACCGACATCACGACCGGCACGGTGACGGCTGCACGGGCCCGGCACATCGCCGTGCTTCTCGACTCGAGCCACGTGCTGATCGCTGGGGGAACGAACGGCACAACGGACCTGTCCACCGCCATCAATTACGACGCTGGTACCGCCGCAACGCCTACGGTGGCGAACGTCGGCAGTTCAATGGCCCAGGCGAGGTCCAATTTCACCGGGACCCTCCTGGGGACGGGCAACGTCCTGATCGTGGGCGGAGTCACGGGCAACGACACCGCCGAGTTGTTCAACCCGAGCGGAAGCGGTTCGTTCAGCAATACCGGAAGGGTGTCGACGACCAGCACCGTCGAGGACAAGCGCGGCCACACCGCAATGCTGGTTGGCGGGGTGAACGCCGGGTGGGTGTTTGTCTCCGGTGGGGTCACTGGCAGTGGAAACGGCACTGCGTCAGCGACGCAGTTTCTGTTCAAACCGGGCACCGCTACCTTTACGGCCACGGCCAACCTCCGCGCGGCGCGAAGCAGCCACGCGGCGATCGGCCTCTCGAACTTCAACATCCTGCTCTGCGGAGGCACGGACGGGACGTCGACGCTCGCGTCCTGCGAGCGGTACGATCCCGACTTGGGAAGTCAGCGCCCGACCGCCAGCATGTTGGAGCGGCGCAAGAACTTCGGCCTCGCGCCGCTGACGAGCACGGTGCTCGAACAGCTCGCCTCGGGCGGGACCGACGCCTCTTCGACGACCACGGCGGAGACCTACAACGCAAACTAGCCGCTGCGCGCCGGGCGTATTTTTTTCAACTCCCTGTAGCGCCGTCAGCGTTGGGCAGTAAAAACTCCAGCGGACGGCAGTTGCGCCCGATCGATGTCGCGGCCGAGTCTGCGCCGGACGGCGGCGAGGCGTCATATGGGGTACCCAATTCAGAGGATTCCCAGACCGGCGGGCGAGGACGTGCAGGGGCGTGCCGCTGATCGTGCCCGGCTGCTCGAGAAGGTGGCCATCGGGCTCGCGCACGAAGGCAAGAATCCGCTGCACAACATGGTGCTCCACCTGCAGCTGATGTCCGAAAAGCTGGCGTCCCCGGAGCTGAAGGGCGGCTCCCCCATCGAGAAGCACCTCTCTGCCATGCGCGACGGCATCGGCCGTGTCGATGCGCTGCTCCGCTCCTTCGGCGATTTCGCCGCGCCGCAGCACCTGACGCCGGACCTTGGCGCCGCCCTGAAGCGCGCCTTCGTTCTCTTCGCCTACGAGGCCCGCCGCGCGTCCGTTCAGCTGACCAACAGCGCTCCCGCAACGCTGATGGTGAGCTCGGAGAGCTTGTATCTCGGTGATCTGATCGCCCACGCGCTGGTCGTGTGCATCGAGCACGCTCGCGACGGCGGGCGAGTCGCGGCGAGCGTCCAGCCGCGCGGGGCGGTCGCGGTCCTGGAGTTGCGCGCCGACGGCGGTGTCGGCAACAGGGAGCAGGCGCTTCCGCACCTCGACGCCGCGCGCCGGCTCGCCCCCGAGGCAGCATGCGAGCTCTCGATCGAAACCCCTGCGGCAGGGGGCGCCCGCCTCTCACTCTCCTTTCTCCACCCGAGGTAACCACCCGTCATGCCGAAGGCCCGCATCCTGATCGTCGATGACGAAGAGTCCACTCGAGAGCTTTTTGCGGAGCTTCTGCAGCGGTGGGGTTACGAGGTGGATCAGACGGCCGATGGCCACGGTGCGCTGAAGCTCGCCGCCGAGACCCACCCGGACGTGATCATCAGCGACCTGGTGATGCCGAAGCTGGACGGGCTGGCGCTCGTCCGCGCGTTGCGAGAGGAGCAACCGGACACCCCGGTCGTGATCATCACCGGGAAGGGGACGATCGACGCCGCGGTCGAGGCCGTCCGCGAAGGCGTCTTCGACTTCGTGGAGAAGCCGCTCGACCCGGCGCGCCTGAGGGTCATCCTCCAGCGCGCGCTGGAGAAGAAGGAAACCCTCCACGAGATGCAGGTCCTGCGCCGGCGCCTGGGCCAGGTCGATTCCGGCGTCGGGCTGGTGGGCAACTCGCCCCCGATGCGGCGCGCGATGGAGCTGGTGGAGAAGGTGGCTCCTTCCAAGGCCAGCGTGGTGATCACCGGCCAGAGCGGCACCGGCAAGGAGATGGTGGCCCGCGCCATCCATCAGCTCAGCCCGCGCCGCGACAAGCCGTTCATCGCCATCAACTGCTCGGCCATTCCCGCCACGCTCATCGAGAGCGAGATGTTCGGTCACGAGCGCGGAGCCTTCACCGGCGCCGAGCAGAGGCGCCTCGGAGCCTGGGAGCTGGCCGACGGCGGGACGCTCTTCCTCGACGAAGTCGGCGAGATTCCCATCGAGCTGCAGGCGAAGTTCCTCCGCGTGCTCGAAGAGGAGCGGCTCCGCCGTCTGGGCGGCAAGAGCGAGATCGCGGTCGACGTGCGCGTGATCAGCGCCACGAACCGCGAGCTCAAGGACGAGATCAAGGGCGGCCGCTTCCGCGAGGACCTCTACTTCCGCCTGAACGTCTTCCACATCAACCTCGCGCCGCTGAAGGAGCGGCACGAGGACATCCCGGTCCTCGTGCAACACTTCATCGATCGCTTCGCGCGGGAGGCGGGCAAGAAGCTCCACGGCGTCTCCCCGCAGGCGATGAAGCGGCTGACGGACTACGGCTGGCCGGGAAACATCCGCGAGCTGCGCAACACGCTCGAGCGCGCGGTGATCCTCTGCGGCAGCGGCGTCATCGAGGCCGAGCATCTTCCCAGCGAGCTCGCTGCCGGCGGGGGCGAGAGCGCATATCTCAAGCTCCCCTACGGGTTGCCGCTGCGCGAGATCGAGAAGGAGTACATCCTCGCGACGCTGACGCGCTTGCAGAACAACAAGGCGCGGACCGCGCAGGCGCTCGGCATCAGCGAGAAGACGCTCTACAACAAGCTGTACCGGTACTCGGGACGCGGTCCGCGGCGCGACGACGATTCGGACGACGACGTCGAGACCAGCGCGCCGCCGGAAATCAAGGTCACCGGTATCGGGTAAGACGTCTCAATGAGGCACCTGCGCGACCTCGACCCGGTCGCGCCCCGAGCGCTTCGCCCGATACAGCGCTTCGTCCGCGCGCCGAAGCAGGTCTTCCGCCGCGTCCGCAGAGTCCAGCTCGCCCGCATTGACCGCGGCAACGCCGATGGAGCCGCGCACCGGCAGCCCGGCATCCTGGCTGACCTCGACCAGTCGACGCCGCAGGCGCTCGGCAAACTGTGCTCCCTGCGTCTCGTTGGTCTGCGGCAGCAGGACGACAAACTCGTCGCCTCCGTACCGGGCGGCGAAGTCGGTGTCGCGCAGCTCCTCGCGAACGGCGTCGGCGAGGGCGACGATGGCGCGGTTTCCCGCCGCGTGCCCGAGCTTGTCGTTGATCTCTTTCAGCCCGTCGAGGTCGACCATCGCGCACGCCAAGGGGTGACCGTAGCGGTGGGCCCGTGAGACCTCCTCCTCCAGGCGAGCGTGGAAGGACCGGAAGTTGGGCAGGCCGGTGAGGCCGTCCGTCTGGGCGAGCGCGCGGAAGTGCTCCTTCTGCGCGGTGAGCTTGAGGGTGCGATCGACGCGCGCCATCAGCTCCTGCTCGCTGAAGGGTTTCGCGAGGTAGTCCGCGGCGCCGAGCGAGAGGCCCTGCGACTTCGTTTCGGCGTCGCCTTGCGCGGAGAGGAAGATCACCGGCGTGTCCGCCGTCTTCGAGTTGCGGCGCAGCCCGGTGAGCGCGCCGAATCCATCCATGCCGGGCAAGAACAGATCGAGGAGCACCAGGTCCGGATTCAGCTCCGCGGCGCGTTTGAGCGCCGTCTCGCCGTCGCCGACCGCGTCCACGTCGTAGCGGGGACGGAGGAGCTCGGTGAGCACCATCCGCGCATCCTCATCGTCCTCGACCACGAGGATCAACGGCTTCTGCCGCCGGCCGCTGGCCGCCGGCGGCTCTGCCATCGGCGTTTCTTCCAGCCGTGAGACTTTGGGCGCGCGGATGCGCGCGGAAACCCGCCGCGCTACTTCGTCGGCGGTCCCGCCGGCGTCGTCTGCGCCCGCCTCGATGGCGGATGCGGCGTCGTCGGTGAGCACGACGATCGGACCGGTGACCTGGGCGAGCTCGCGCATGGCGATGGCGCGGGAGAGATCGTCCACGGTGCAGACGAAGGCAGCCGGCTCTCCGGCGCGCTCGGCGAGCCCCACACGCGCCAGCGCCGCTCGCAGCGTCTCCGCCGCCTCCCCAGCCCCCACCACCCGGACGTTCACGCCGTCTCCCCTGAGCGCACGCCACCCAACAGCCCGCCGGGAAGGTAGCGATTCGGCTGTAGGAACGCCAAGATGTAGGACGACAGGGGACAGTCGCCTGCCTGCCGCGGCGTTGTGCCGTCTCAAAGCATCCGTCGCTAACGCCTGAATCCCCCTCCGCGGCCAAATCGCTGTCGCCCGCTGAACACGGCGCCGCCTGCCGGACCGGTCATCATCGGCGGCGTTTCCAGCCAGAATTGCCACCACTGCTCGCCCCAGCCATCGAGCTTCAGCCGCTTGTCATTCTGGGCGCGGCCGAGCAGCGTTTTCAGCTTCTCGTCCGAGGGATTCTCCTTCACGCCCTTCTGAAGAATTTCGATGGCTTTCTTCTTCTCGCCCCGCTGGTTTTCGACCCAGGCGTAGACGGCGTAGAGCAGGGTCTCGCCCTTGTTTCCCCGCATGGCGCCGTCGAACACCTTCTCCATCTCGGGGTACTGCTTGCGCCGGAACAGGATGGCGCCGAGCATGGCCTGCGCGAGCCAGAGCTTGATCATCGTCGCCGCTCCCTTGCGCAGGTGCGGCTCGGCCTCGTCGTACTTCTTCTGCACGTAGAGCAGCACGCCGATGTTCGCGTGCAGACTGGAGGAAATGCCGAACTGCCAGCGGGAGAGGGCGAAGGCGTCCTGGAGCGCCTGGACGGCGCGGTCCGGCTTGCGCGCCATCATCTCCTTCTGCGCCACTCCCATCACCGCCTCCAGCTGCTTGCCGGTCCGGCGGGCGAGAAGGATGTAGGTGCCGATCGCCGCCACCGCTCCGGGGAAGATCGACCCGAGCGCGTGCGCGATGCCGGTCACGTAGAAGACCAGGAACCCGAGTACGCCGGCCGCCAATGCGAGAAGGAGGTTGATCACCGCCGATGCTCCAGAAGTGGCCGTCCCCGGAATCGAACCGGGACGGGTTTTACCCCGGTGGATTTTGAGTCCACTGCGTCTGCCAGTTCCGCCAGACGGCCTCGAAAGGCGGGTTCTATCAACGCCGGCGCGGTGGGGGAAGATCGGTACACGTTCCGGTGAACACCTCTGCCGCAAGTCCGATGCTCTCGCCGAGCGTGGGATGCGGATGGATGGTGCGCCCGATGTCCTCCGCGTCGGCGCCCATCTCGATGGCCAGACAGATCTCGGAGATGAGGTCGCCGGCGTTCAGACCCACGATGCCGCCTCCGATCACCCGCCCGTTCGCCTTGTCGAAGAGCAGCTTCACGAACCCTTCGTCGCGGGCATTGGCGATGGCCCTCCCGCTCGCCGACCAGGGAAAGACCGATTTGCCGTACTCCGTCCCGCTCTTCTTCAGCTCGTCCTCGGTGGCACCGGCCCAGGCGATCTCCGGATCGGTGTAGGCGACCGACGGAACCTGCCGCGCGTCGAAGGAGGCCTTGTGCCCGGCCGCGACCTCCGCGGCCACATGGCCTTCGTGCGTCGCCTTGTGCGCCAGCATCGGCGGACCGGCGATGTCGCCGATGGCGAAGATATGCGGCACATTCGTCCGCATCTGCTTGTCGGTGGGGATGTAGCCGCGGTCATCCACCTGGACGCCGGCCGCCTCGGCGCCGATCCTCTTCCCGTTGGGCGTGCGGCCGACGGACACCAGGACCATATCGTAGATGGCCGGTTCCGCGCCGCCGTCGAAGCGGACGTGGATGCCATCACGCGCGGCCTCCGCGCCGACGGTCTTGGTCTTCAGCATCAGGCGATCAAAGCGGGGCGCGTTCTTCTTCTGCCAGACCTGGACGAGGTCGCGGTCTGCGCCGGTCATCAATCCCTCGAGCATCTCGACGACGTCGATGCGCGAGCCGAGCGTCGAGTAGACGGTCGCCATCTCCATCCCGATGATGCCGCCGCCGATCACCAGCATCCGCTGCGGCACCGCCGGCAGCTCCAGCGCGCCCGTGGAATCGACGATGCGCGGGTCATCGGGAAGGAAGGGCAGCTTCGCCGCCTGCGAGCCCGCCGCGATGATCGCCTTGTCGAAACGAATGCGGCGCTCGCCGACCGCCAGCTCATGCGGTCCGGTGAACTTCCCCTCGCCCGTGACCACTTCCACCTTGCGCGCCTTCGCCATCATCGCCACGCCGCCGCTGAGGCGACCCACCACCTTGTCTTTCCAGGCGCGCAGCTTCTCCACTTCGATGCGGGCGTCGCCGAAGGAAACGCCATGCCCGGCGAGATCGCGCGCGCCGTCCATCAGGCTGGCGACGTGGAGCAGCGCCTTCGACGGGATGCAGCCGACGTTGAGGCAGACGCCGCCCAGCGCCTTGTAGCGCTCGATCAGCACCACGCGCTTACCCAGGTCGGCCGCCCGGAAGGCGGCGGCGTATCCGCCGGGGCCCGATCCCAGCACGAGGACGTCACAGTCGAATGGCCCGCCTTCCGTGCGGGCCGCGGCGGCGTGCGATTCTTCACGCGTCGCTCGCCGTGCCGGTTCCTCGGGAGGGGCCGCCTTGGGCCCCTGCTCGGGAGCGGCCGGCTTTGGCTTCTGCGGCTCGGCCGCCTTCCCGGCGGTCTCCAGGATCAGCAGGACCGATCCTTCCGATACCTTGTCGCCGACCTTCACGCGCACGTCCGCAACGGTCCCGGCCGCGGGCGCCGGAACGTCCACCGTCGCCTTGTCCGACTCGAGCGTGACGATGGGCTGTTCCTGCTCGATCCGGTCGCCGGCCTTCACCAGCACGGCGATGATCGGCACGTCCTTGAAATCGCCGATGTCGGGAACGCGGACTTCCATCAGAGCAGCATCCTGCGGGCGTCGCCCAGCAGTCCGGCGAGGAAGGTATTGAACCGCGCCGCGCCCGCGCCGTCCACGACCCGGTGATCCCAGGAGAGCGAGAGCGGCAGGATCAGGCGGGGGTTGAACTCCGATCCGTTCCACACCGGCCGCATCTGCGCGCGGCAAACGCCGAGGATGGCGACCTCCGGAGCGCTGATGATCGGCGTGAAATAGGTGCCTCCGATCCCACCGAGCGAGGAGATGGTGAACGTCGCGCCCTGCATGTCGCCAGGCGCGAGCTTCCCGTCGCGTGCCTTCGCCGCCAGCTCCGACGTCTCCTTCGCGATGGCGAAGACGCCTTTCTTGTCCGCATCCTTCACCACCGGGACGACCAACCCCTGCGGGGTGTCGGCGGCAAAGGCGATGTTCCAGTACTTCTTGACGACCAGGTGATCGCCTTCGAGCGAGCTGTTGAAGTTGGGGAACTTCTGCAGCGCGGCGACGCAAGCCTTCATCAGGAAAGCGAGGAGGGTGACTTTCACCTCCTGCTCCTTGTTCAGCGCCACCCGGAACGCCTCGAGGTCGGTGATGTCGGCGTCTTCGCAGTTCGTGACGTGCGGGATCGTCACCCAGTTCCGGTGCAAGCCCGGGCCGGCGATCTTCTGGATCCGCGTCAGCGGCCGGTTCTCGACGGCGCCGAACTTTGCGAAATCGACCTTTGGCCAGGGCGCGACGGCGAGTCCGGTACCCGCACCGGCCGCCGCTGGCATCGCGGCGCCGCTCATCACCGACTTCACGAACTTGTAGAGGTCCTCTGCAAGGATCCTCCCTTTGGGACCCGTGCCGGTGACGCGTCCGAGGTCGGCGCCCAGCTCGCGCGCGAGCTTTCGGACGCCGGGACCCGCGTGTGCTTTCTGGAATGCTTGCTCGTCGATGGCGGGAGGAGCGACGGACGGCTCGGCGCGCGGCGGCGGCACGGTGGCGGTCGGACCCCCGTACTCCTTCCGTGGCGTCGGCGTTGGCTGCTCGTCGACCGACCAGTCCGGCTCCTCGATCTCGACGGGCGGGGCCTTGCCTCCCGCACTTTTCGGCGGCGCCTCGCGGAACGGCTTTTCCGGCGACTCCTGCTCGACCGGCGCAACCCCGCCTCGCGACGCCGCCACCGGATGCTCCGGGGCCGCCGGTTCCCGCGCGGTCGCCGCGGATCGCGTTTCCTTTTCTTTCGCGTCGAGCCGCGCGAGCAGCGTCCCCTGCGAGACCTTGTCGCCGACCTTCACCGCGATCTCGCGAACCACCCCCGCGGACGGAGACGGGACGTCCATGGTCGCCTTGTCGGACTCGAGCGTGACCAGCGGCGCCTCGGCGGCGACTTCGTCGCCGGGCTTCACCAGGATCTCGATGACGGGCACGTCCTTGAAATCGCCGATGTCGGGAACGAGCACGTCCATCGCTAGACCGTCACCGGATTCGGCTTCTCGGGGTCGAGGTCGTACTTCTTCATCGCCTCGGCCGCCTTGGCGGCAGGCACGGTGCCCTCTTCGGCCAGCGCCCGCAGCGCGTGCACGGCGATCCAGTACCGGTTCACCTCGAAGAAGTGCCGCAGCTTTGCGCGGGTGTCGCTGCGGCCGAATCCGTCGGTTCCGAGCACCCGATAGCGGGCGGGAAGGAATGCGCGGATGGAGTCGGCGTGGAGCTTGATGTAGTCCGTCGCCGCGATCACCGGCCCTTTGCGCCCTTTCAGGCACTGCTCGACGTAAGAGGTCCGCGGCGTTTGTTGAGGATGCATCGCGTTCCAGCGATCGACGGCGAGACCGTCCCGGCGAAGCTCGGAGAAGCTGGTGACGCTGAAGAGATCGGCGGCGATGCCGAAGTCGTTCTCGAGCAGCTCCGCCGCGGCGATGACCTCGCGGAAGATTGACCCCGATCCGAGCAGCTGGACCTGCGCCCGCGGGCGTTCGCGAAAGAGGTACATGCCCTTGAGGATGCCTGCCTCCGCCCCCTGCGGCATGTCGGGGTGCGCGTAGTTCTCATTCATCACCGTCAGGTAGTAGTAGACGTCCTCCTGCGCCTGCACCATGCGGCGCAACCCGTCCTGCGCGATGACCGCCAGCTCATATTGGAAGGTGGGATCGTACGCGATGCAGTTCGGAATGGTGCTGGCCACCACCTGGCTGTGTCCATCCTGGTGCTGCAGCCCTTCGCCGTTCAACGTGGTCCGGCCCGAAGTGCCGCCGATGAGGAAACCGCGCGTCCGGATGTCCCCCGCGGCCCAGGCAAGGTCGCCCACGCGCTGGAAGCCGAACATGGAGTAATAGAGGAAGACGGGAATCATCTGGACCCCGTTGCTGCTGTACGAGGTGCCTGCCGCGATCCACGAGCAGAAAGCGCCGGCCTCGGTGATCCCCTCCTGCAGGATCTGGCCGTTCTTCGCCTCCTTGTAGAACATGAGCTGATCGGCGTCCTGCGGCCGGTAGAGCTGGCCGACGTGCGAGTGGATGCCGTACTGCCGGAACATCCCCTCCATGCCGAAGGTCCGGGCTTCGTCGGCGACGATGGGTACCACGCGGGAGCCGATGTTCTTGTCGCGCAACATGGTTGTGAGGATGCGGACGAAGGCCATGGTGGTGGAAAGCTCGCGCTCGCCGCTGCCCTTGAGCTGCGCCTCGAAGGCAGAGAGTGGCGGTGCCGTAAGCGGGTCGGCCTTGCGCCGCCGCCGAGGCAGACCGCCTCCCAGTGCCTGCAACCGCTCCTTCAGCCACTTCATCTCGGTGCTGTCTTCCGGCGGCCGGTAGAACGGGAGCGTCTCGAGCTGATCGTCCGCGACCGGCACGTGGAAGCGGTCGCGGAAGACGCGGATGTGCTCCGCCTTCATCTTCTTCGCCTGGTGGGCGATGTTCTGGCCTTCCATCGCCTCGCCCATTCCGAAGCCTTTCACCGTCTTCGCCAGGATCACGGTCGGCTGTGCCTTGTGCTCGACCGCCGCCTTGTACGCCGTGTACACCTTCATCGGATCGTGGCCGCCCCGCGTGAGCGCCCAGATCTGCTCGTCGGTCCAGTCGGCCACCATCGCGGCGGTCTCCGGGTATCTTCCGAAGAACTCCTTGCGCACGAACGCGCCGTCGTTCGCTTTGAACGCCTGGTAATCGCCGTCGACGCATTCCTCCATCACCTGGCGCAGCCTGCCGGTGGTGTCGCGGGCGAGCAGGGGATCCCAATTCGACCCCCAGATCACCTTGATCACGTGCCAGCCGGCGCCGCGGAAGCTCGACTCCAACTCCTGGATGATCTTGCCGTTGCCACGCACCGGGCCGTCGAGCCGCTGCAGGTTGCAATTGATGACGAAGATCAGGTTGTCGAGCTTCTCGCGGCCCGCCATGGCGATGGAGCCGAGCGATTCGGGCTCGTCGGTCTCGCCGTCGCCGACGAAGCACCAGACTTTGCGCCCGTCCGTCTTCGCGAGACCGCGGTCCTCCAGGTAGCGGAGGAACTTGGCCTGATAGATCGCCATGATGGGCCCGAGACCCATGCTGACGGTGGGGAACTGCCAGAAGTCCGGCATCAGCCAGGGATGCGGATAGCTGGAGAGTCCCCGTCCATCGACCTCCTGGCGGAAATGGCGCATGTGCTCTTCGTCGATGCGGCCCTCGAGGTAGGCCCTGGCGTAGAAACCCGGCGAGGAATGGCCCTGCATGTAGACGAGGTCGCCGCCGTGGCCATTGGCCGGCGCGTGCCAGAAATGGTTGAAGCCGATGTCGTAGAGCGTGGCCGCCGAGGCATAGCTTGCGACGTGCCCGCCGAGCTCGGTGGACTCCTTGTTCGCGCTCACCACCAGGGCCATCGCGTTCCAGCGCGTGATCGCCGATAGGCGGCCTTCGACCTTGAAGTCGGAAGGGCGCTGCGGCTGCGCTCCAACCGGAATCGTGTTCACGTATGGGGTGGTGGCGCTGAAGGGGACGTCCGCCCCTGCCTGCCGCATGCGGCCGATCAGGTTCTCGAGCAGGAACCGGGCGCGGTCGACGCCCTCGGTCTCGATGACGCTTTCGATCGCGTCGACCCACTCGCG
>Ga0066673_10000040_pt1 | contig 24343 bp, 25 predicted proteins | sample GraSoiAngelo_122_FD_62302 | JGI IMG/M metagenome (GOLD analysis project Ga0066673, IMG submission 62302) | Grasslands soil microbial communities from the Angelo Coastal Reserve, California, USA - 14_0927_02_20cm | ecosystem: Environmental > Terrestrial > Soil > Grasslands | place: USA...
ATGCCCACTGAAGAATCCCTAACGCTTGACAAGAGGCTGGCGCTCGTAAGTTTTGCGAAGGACGCAGAACCATTCATCGTAGTCGATACCGACAAATGCAATCACTGCGAATCAAAACCATGTCTCTACATATGCCCAGCCGAAGTCTACGCCTGGAAGGAGAAGCTGAACTACAACACCGAGGGATGCATGGAGACAGGGGCTTGCTTGATTGTGTGTCACAAGATCGGCGCTGGCGCGATCAGCTGGAAATATCCCTCAGGCGGAAAAGGAGTCGCTTTCAAGCTCGGATAAGTATCCCAAATCCTCTTAACCAACAAATAGGCCACTCGCAGACCTCCGAGCGTGAAGTTGAATCGTCAATGGTCGAAATAGCCCATGAACCACTGAAGCGGGTTGTTGTCCGCGAACTCGTCAAATACGACAACCCTCAGCAGCTAGTGAACTCTCTTGCCATCATCATGAAAATGGGGCAACCCATTCTTCTAAATTGGTGTGAGGGAGTCGTCTTCGTCTCTCAGCCGATTCCGCCTCCTGAGATGCCTGAAGAGTACGCGAAAGGTGAACTCTACATTGCCTCGATCAGCTTCGCTCCCATGTCTGATTTCAGCCACAACGTGAAGGCTGGTAACATGGAGATGCCCGTCATTGACGTCTCGAGAAGCCCCTTGAGTCAGGAAATCGGGCGGTTTCTCAAATCCCATATGGAATGAGAACCCGTAGTCTTCACGTTTTTCCGTAGAACGCTTTCATTTCGCGCGTAAGCGCTGGGACCACTTCGAAAACATCTCCGACAATGCCGTAGTCCGCGAATCCGAAGATGAGAGCTTCCGGATCCTTATTGATCGCGACGATAACCTTAGAGTTGATCATTCCTACGCGGTGTTGAATCGCGCCTGAAATGCCCGCGGCAATGTACAGCATCGGAGAAACAGTACGCCCTGTCTGGCCAACTTGGTCTGAGTGAGGCCTCCAACCGGCATCCACAGAGGCTCTTGATGCTCCGACAACTCCGCCCATGACCTCAGCCAATTCCTCAAGAATCTTGTAATTCTGGGGTCCACCCATTCCCCGGCCGCCCGAAACTATAACGCTGGCCTCTGTGAGATCTAGTTTCTTCGCCCCTTGAGTAACGAATTCCTTCACAATCATCCGTGAATCCGGTCGATTGAACGCGATTTGCTCGACTGTCGGTTTCTTTCCAGGTACGGCTTCTCTTGCGGTAAAGACATTTGGTCGGAGAGTTGCGATGCTGGGCGAGCTGTTGACTTTGACTCTGAGCAAGACCTTGCCAGCATAAGCAGGCCGGGTCGCTATGAGCTTCCCGTTCTCCATCTCCAAATGAGTGCACTCACTCGCAACAGCTGTATCTAGGTGAATCGCCAATCGTGGCGCCAAGTCTTTTCCCGTAGAAGTTGCCGCAGCGAGAATAATGCTTGGGTTAACTCGCTTGATTGCCTCTAGCGCTATCTGTCGATAATAATCGGGGTGGAAGATTGCCAATAAAGGGTCATCTGCCAAAATCACTTTGTCGGCTCCATACTTTCCGAGCTCACTCGCGGGATCCTTCAAGCCGTTTCCAATTGCTAGAACAATCTCACTCACCCTGAGAAGATCCGCAAGTCTTCTTCCTTCGGTGACCGCTTCCAGGGCAGCTTTGCGGAAGGCAGGTCCTGATGACTCTGCAAGAACTAGAACTTCTCCTGTCACTGCCTAGATCACTTTGGCCTCTTCATGCAAGAGCTTCACTAGTGTGGGGACTGCATCAACCCCTTTTCCAACTATCTTTCCCGGAGGGCGGGGGGGAGGATTTTGGACGGAAATGATCTCGAGAGAGAGTGCCCGTAGTTGGACGTCCTTTACGATAATCGGCTTTTTTCTTGCGGCTACAAGCTCCCTGAGAGAGGCGTAGCGAGGAACAGTCAGATCCTTTTCTGCGGTAAACGCTGCGGGAAGGGTCGTTTCCACCGTTATTGATCCTCCTTCTACTTCTCTGTGCGCAACCCCTCTTCCGTCGGATACATCTAGCTTGACGATTTGGGTTATGCAGGGAATCCCCAACAATTCTGCGACCATGGGGCCGACCTGTTGGTTGTCATCGTCGACGCCTTTCTTTCCGAAAAGAAGGACATCGAATTCCGACCCCTTCAACTCGTTAGCGATCGCTCTTGCAATTGAGCCAGGGTCTTCAGGGATCTTGTCCACCTTGAGATGAACCGCCTTATCAGCCCCGAGGGCAAGTGCCTTCATGATGACCTGGGTCGTCTTCTCTGGACCCAACGTAACGACTGTGACCTCACCCCCATGCTTCTCCTTGAGCTGCACGGCCTGCTCGAGAGCATATTCTTCGTAAGGGTTTATTACGAATTCAGCATCCGAAGTATCAATCGACTTTCCATCAGAAGCTATTCTGATACGGGCTGCCGTGTCCGGGACACGACGCACACAGACGACAATTTTCAGCGATCGACGACCTTCCAATCGAGAAATCCGAGCGACGCATAAGCTTTCGCGAGCTCAGATGATCATTTGGTAATGATTATGGTAAACAGTTAAAGCTGGGAACTGTTTCCGAGATAGCAAGGAAATCATATGGCCATCGGTGATCCGTTTCAGATACTGCTCATCTTAGGCGTACTAGCTGTGATACTGATCTGGGGACCGCAGAAAATACCGGAACTGGCGAGATCAATCGGCAAGGCTCGAAAGGAGTTCGATGACGCATCGAAAGGTCTGATGCAACCAACGTCGAGCTCCTCGACAATAGTGTCAACTCCCGACTCTCTTATTGATACAGCACAGAAACTGGGAATCAGCACTCAAGGAAAGACCCGCCAAGAAATCTCCGACGAAATCGTGAGATTGGCGCAAAAGTAACTCAGAGCCAGTAGATCGTACGACTCGGCCCAAGCCCAGATTTCTACCGGTGGTAATGTTTCTCTTAATGACAATCCGAATCAGGCACAAGGTTACTGAAAACGCAATGTTGGGACTCCTCAGAGGTTACGGGGGAAAAAACTGATCTTTGTCCGACCCTAACGAAACCGAGAAAGTTCTCCCGTTATGGGACCATATTAACGAGCTTTCACGCCGGATCAAAATATGGATTTACGCCTTCCTCGGTGCAACACTATTTTTCCTCGTCTTTCCTGCTGACCCTGTATCAGTCTACCAGAATCCATTTCAGATCTACAAACCGCTAATCACTGCAGTCCTCCTTGGAATCAGGGAGAGCTTGTTGCCTCCCCAGTATTTTCTGATCGGAGGCACCGTTACTGCTCCTTTGGAAATAATAGTGGTCGGGGCAGCGGTGTTCGGTTTTGCTGCGAGCGTTCCTGTATTGGCGTATGAGATTTACAAATTCGTTGATCCCGCGATAAAACCTAGCGAGCGCCAGTCTCTCTATCCATTTGTCGCGGCTTTCTCCGTGCTCTTCGTCGCGGGAGCACTCTTCGCATTCTTTGTATTGTTGCCCTTCGTTTTCATATTCTCACTATCATTCTTCGGATTCGTCGGATTTTCCAATTACATCTACGCGGACGACTTCTACAACTTGATCTTCTTCGTTCTAGTAGTCTCTGGATTCGCGTTTACGATACCTGTCATTTTCGTCCTGTTGGTGAAACTGCACGTCGTTGGAACAAGTGTCTTGAGGAAGAATAGAAAATACGTCTGGGCGGTCACCCTGGTCGGCACCGCACTGGCCTCTCCAGACGGAGGACCATTGGCCGACATAGCGCTGTTCATTCCCATGATAATATTGATCGAGGGGGCAATGTGGTATGCGAGAAGATACGAGAAGGACGAAGTAGTGGGGGTGCGTTTTTCCACGGGAGAGACGAAATGCTCCTACTGTGGAGGTGAAATGGACTCCGGCGGAGTATTTTGCGGACTCTGTGGGAAGGCAAGAGTCTGATCGACTATCATCCCCTCTGCGATGAACCATGTCGTCACACACGTTAAATCCCCGGACTGGTGTTGCCAATGGTGAATGATGAATTTCCGCTGAAATATGCCGGAGCGTTCTCAGCCAACGCGATGACGATCGACAGGGCGGGCTGACATCAATCAAGAAAAGCCCGCCCAAGCACAGTCCCTAGCAAAGCTAAGACCCTGTTCTTCATCCCGCCATTTTTCATGAAGTGCGTCGGGAACCATTATAACAGCGCAAATTAGAAAGGGGGACTTCAAAAGATTCCCAGCAATCCCTCGAGAATCATATCTATGATACGGATCCCACAACTGCCCCTCAAAGTGTCGGAAGTCTTGCACAGAACCCCCGTTCTGATCGCGGAAGTCAGAGACACTCAGTCCAGCTCACCGAATCAGGACAAATATCTCAGACGGTTGCTCTGGTATCTGCTGGGTGGCACTCGAGGCGGACCCAACAGAGCCGAAATAATCAAAATTCTCCAGAATCGTCCCTGTAATGCGAATCAGTTAGCAGAGACTCTGCGAGTGGACTACAAGACAGCCCAGCATCACGTTAGGATACTAGAGGAGAATGGTCTAGTCTCCCTTGTGAACAAAGGAAGCTACGGCGCTGTTCTCTTCCTGACAGCGAAAATGGAAGAGGCCCTTCCAATCCTTGATGAGATTTGGAGTAGAATTGGAACAAGAAAGATAAGCGCAACGGCCAAGGAGTAAATCGAAAAGAATTGTCCCTTGCATTGTGGGCTAGCGCTATCGTCGCATTCGCGAACATCGCAATGACGCTCGTGCTGTTGGCAATTTACATCGGAACCTATCGCAGGATCAGATCCTCTTTCACGCTGGGACTGGTACTCTTCGGAAGTTTCTTCGTCATCCTCAATCTGTCGATATTGGTGTTCTGGCTATTTCTGTTTCAGAACGTCAACGTCAGCTCCGCAACGACTCTGGTAGACCAAGCATCGTTCTACATGCTACTGGTCAATGTCGGTGAAGCACTAGCTATATCGAACCTCCTTCGAGTTACCTGGAAATAGGAAGCCGTTCGACTGATCTTACGAAGCCTGCATCTATCTCCCAGTGCAATATGGAAAGAATCCGGCGAAATCTGGAAAAACCGTTAAGTGCGATTATAGACAAGAACCGCCCGAAATCTATTGACATCAGAAGAAAGAGTAGAGAACGAATCTGAGAATAACCAGAACAAGAAGGTTTCACGAAGAGAATTCCTGAAGTTCGGAGTAGGGGTCGCTGCCGTTGCCGCAGGAGCTACCGCGCTTATGGGCAAGATCCCCCTGCCCGCAGGGCAACCTTCGAAGAAGACGCCCGCTGCAAACGAAAGCTCCGAACCAATTGTCGCCACCGTCAGCGGCGACCAAGTCACCGTGATGAACGGACAGACCATCGTCAAGACCAAGGACTCGGGTCTGGCAGCACTCATCGCTGAAAAAATGAGCGCAGGAGAATAGATTCGTGACATCTCATCGAGAAGCTCCTAAGATCTCCAAAGATCCAGTTGCTGACAATACGGATCTGTACGCATTCGTCAGCCCAGACAAACCTGACACGGTCACAATCCTCGCCAACTACATTCCACTGGAAGAGCCAGCAGGCGGACCCAACTTCAACACCTTTGGAGACGACGTACTGTACGAAATAATGGTTGACAACGATGGGGACGGAATCGAAGATGTCACGTATCAGTTTAAGTTCAAAACGAAGATCGGGAACCCTGATACCTTCCTGTACAACACAGGACCGATCAGTTCCCTAACAGACTCCTCATGGAACGTCAAGCAGTTCTATTCCGTTACGAAGGTCTTGGGACCAAGACGAAGCGGAACTCCAACTGTGTTGGGCACGAAACTTTCGACACCTCCCGTAAACATTGGCCCGAGATCCACCCCCAACTATACCGACCTAGCAAATGCGGCCGTTAACATTCTCAATGACAACTCGACGGTCTTCGCTGGACAACGAGACGAAGCATTCTACGTTGACCTAGGGTCCATTTTTGACCTGGCGACACTCAGACCCTTTCAGAACCTACACCTCATCCCTACGCCAGCAGCTCCAGGAGTGGACACAACCAAAGGGTTCAGCGTTCACACAATCGCACTTCAAGTCTCGAAGAAACAGTTGACAAGTGACGGTTCCAATTCAACAGATCCGTTGAACAAGAATTCAGTGGTGGGAATATGGGCCTCCGCGAGCCGAAGGAAAGCCACAATCCTACCCGGCGACGGAGACGACGATGACAACGGCCAGTTTGACGAGGACACATCTCCCGGCATCCAAACAGGACCATTCACACAGGTGTCTCGGCTCGGAATGCCACTCATCAACGAAGTGATAATTCCACTTGGGAAGAAGGACGTGTGGAACACAGTGAACCCACGGTTTGACTCTCAATTCCTGCAATACTACCAGACTCCAGAACTCCAGAAGCTTTTACCGATCCTTTACCCTGGGATCTTCCCCAACTTAGCAGGATACAGCAAACCCAGAGCGGACCTCGTTGCTATCCTGTTGACAGGCATACCTTCGGGAATTGTGCCCGGCTTCCAAAACTTCACAGGAAGTGTCCAAGCAGATTATCTGCGGCTCAACATGGCAATACAACCCAACACGACCAGCCCGAATCGTCTTGGCCTCATAGCGGGAGACGCCGCAGGATTCCCCAACGGACGACGAGTAGGAGACGACGTGATCGATATCGAAATTCGGGCAATCGCAGGAGTAACCCTACCACTAGTAGACCCAAGCTTCACTCCCGATGGAGCAGCAGCTCTCGTAGGAGACGGGGTAGACTCAAGCCCGATACAACCGCCCAACACAAGTCCCTTCCTGACCGTCTTCCCGTACCTGCCGCATCCAGTCCCAGGCTACGAACACTCCCACGATCCATAACGCAACTCAGAGGCTAGATGGGCGGATTTTTTGGCCGACCATTAACAGACAGTCATTAGTCTCTTTAGGCTGTAATCGAGAAAAAAAATCACTTCCAAAGTTTTATTCAACCTCCGTACCATCCCCCTCGGAAATCCAATTGCCCTGTACCGTAATCGTCGGGGGTTTCTTTGGGGACGAAGGGAAAGACGATGCAAATCGTCCCCTAGAGGCAAGATAGCTGCCTACCTGGCCCTAAAGGACAAACCCGACATATGCGTTAGAGGAGGAAACGGACCGAACGCAGGTCACACCGTCTTTCACGATGGGAAAGAGTATCATCTTAGACTCATGCCTAGCGGGTTCGTAAGTCGTTCTACGCGTCTGATGATAGGCGCGGGAGTGCCGGTAGAAACCGCGATTCTCCTAAATGAGATCAAGGAAACTGACTCTGAGAATAGAATCAGCGTCGACTATCAATGCGCAATGCTGGAAGAGCGGCATAAGACTCAGGAGTGCGAATCTGAACATCTCTCGAACAAGATCGGCTCAACCAAGAGCGGAGTAGGGGCGTGCAATGCAGAAAGAGCGCTCCGTATGGTGAAATTGGCCAGACAAGAAACCAGTTTGAGACCCTATGTCACTGATACAGTTGCTGAGATTCACCAAGCACTATCGAAAGGTCGGAATGTGATGGTTGAAGGGACTCAAGGAACATTCTTGAGTCTGTACCATGGAACGTATCCGTATGTTACGTCAAAGGACGTCACTGCATCTCAAGCATGTGCGGATGTTGGAATCGGCCCAACAGATGTCGATGATGTGATGATTATTTTCAAAGCCTACGTTACTCGAGTAGGAGAGGGACCTCTCGAAGGACAACTGGACAGGGAAGAAGTTCTTAGACGGGGCTGGATGGAACACGGCACGGTTACTGGACGTGAACGGAGAGCCGCCCCCTTCGACTTCACACTCGCCAAGCGCGCTGTCCAACTCAATGGGGCTACACAGATCGCTCTCACAAAACTCGATGTCCTATTTCCCAAAGCAAAGGGTATCCGAGATTACTCAAATCTGCCAAAAGAAGGACGGGACTTTGTATCGAAGATAGAAAAAGACACCGGCGTTCCAGTCAGCTTGATAGGAACAGGAGCTTGGGAAGCAGACCTCATAGACCGGAGATCCATCTCGAAGAGCACGAAGACGAAGCCCGCTCTGGTTGCGAAGATAAGATAGCCTACCCCGATGCCGAATTTAGGACTCTTGTTATCCAAGCTCTCGATTGAAGCAAGTTCGGTGCTCTTTTCATCAAGGCGTTCACGAGAAGCAGCGATACAACCACGGAGAAGACTACGTGAACGGCGTTGTATATCGCGGTCAGTCCTAGAATGTAGAGAATCAGTCCGGAGCCTGTGAGGTTGATGCCTGATTGGCTCAGCACAAATTGAGCGAAGCCAGTGTAGTCCACGCCGAAGACCGTCTGCGCAAGAAATACGATGTAAAAATAGTTCGCTGCGGTCATGAGTGTTACCCGAGTAATGAGGGCTAAGCTTGTCATCGTAAGACTAGCTCTCACCAGACTCTGTCTTCCAAATCTCGACGCCAGAAAAAGCCCAATGTAAGTTGAGAGAACTCCAAGAAACTTCAAGCTAGGACCAAAGAATGGGCCACTGCCCGCACCTCCTGCAACCGTTCCAAGTATCGTGGCGTGAATCAACGCCGTCAGCAAACCAGCAGTAGGACCAAAAATCATGAACGAACTTAGGTCAACGACCTCCGCCACGTCGAACTTCAAGTAAAACAGAATCGGAAACGGAGGCTGCAATGCTGGTGGAGCGGCTAGCGTTATGAGTGAAGCCAGAGCCCCGAAAGTCGCACTACCGGCTAGGACGGCGGTAGGCCTCAGGGAAGTCCGCGAGAAAGCCATGGCGAGAGCGGAAAAGAACGTACTCATAAAAGCGTTACTACTCAATATTGAGTGAGTCGCCTTTTCTCCTTCTAGCGAACTCTTGCCGGGCTCACAACCACTTTCATCATACTCGTGGCTCTTGCGGACGCCGTCTTGCTTTCGGGATCGAGTCGCCTAAGTTCCATCAAATCGGACATTGTATCAATGTCAAAGGAAACTCGACAATTGGATATCGAATAGGCATCGACCCCCTTCATCTGTGCTAGACGGAGATGTTTGGAGTAGCTCCATCTTCCATAACTAGGGGAAATCGTGCCGGGAGGAGAGGTCAGCATCACATTCGTACCCCCTTTCAACGATGGGGCCATTACGACCCTTGGAACGGCAGTGCCAACACTCAGTAGTTCCTTGAAATCTCCAGGCTCAACTAATGGGATGTCAGCGAGAACCGTCGTAAGCGAGCGCGCATGTTTTTGCGTCGCCAGTCTATTCGCCTGTTCTATTGCCCGATTCAGACCTACGCCTGTTTGCTTGAGAAAAGAGACCTCTTGAGGCAAAATTCGACTTCGAACGTTTTCGTCCGGAGAAATCACCAAGACAATTCCGTAAACTCTTGATCGAACTATGGATGAAAGAACATCCTCCAATAAAGCCTCAACAAGAATCCTCCTCTTATCCACTTGAAGGGATGTTGAAAGTCTTGTTTTGCTTTCTGTGAGGCCCTTTACCGGGATTACAGCCCAATTCTCGGTCATGAGATCGTCTCGGCAAACTTCAACGTGTTTTCCGCTAGCTTAGCCCTAGCTTCGTCAGAATCCATTACTGTCTTTGTCGCGATCACTCTCATACCGAGGCTCGTGATCTTGGGGCTAATGGTTCGGTCCACTTCGTCAATAACATATCCTCTTATCAAGCCCTTGTAGAGCTGCGCGACCCCAAAGGGGGAGACCTCCAGACCGAGGCTCTCCATCATTTGGTCTAGAGGCCCTTTGATTGCTTTTCCGCCCACGATGGGGCTGATTCCCACAATCTTCGCATGTGTTTTCGCGATGCTGTTGCGAATGTCGGGGATCGCCAGAATCGGCCCTATGCTCAAGATCGGATTGCTCGGGCATAGGATGATAAGATCTGTCTTCTCTATCGCGGGGATCACACCAGGGGCGGGCGTGGCATGCGCTGCTCCCTCGTATGTAACATCCTCCACCTTGTCTTGGAACTTTCTCTTAACGAAATATTCCTGGAACTCGAGTATGCCCTTTGGGGTCTTGATTTTCGTCGCTACCATATGGTCCGTCATAGGCAGGATTCGCACTTTGACTCCGAGAGAGTTTCTGATCTTCTCGGTAACCTCGGATAGGTTGAAGCCTTGCTGGAGATATGCTGTGCGTAGAAGGTGTGTTGCAAAGTCTCGGTCTCCAATCCTGAACCAGGTCTCAGCAGAGTACTTTCCTAGTTGGACCATACAGCCGAACGTGTCTCCTTCGATGCCCCAGCCCTTTGCTTTGTCCACGACTCCCGCGAGAGTGTAGGTCACGATGTCGAGGTCGGGGCTGACGTGACATCCTAGGTATTGGAGATCATCTCCGGTGTTGACGATAACGGTTATCTTTTCAGGAGGAAATACTCTTGCGAGACCATCTAAGAAGCGAGCGGCCCCCACGCCGCCGGCTAGACAAGTGATCGCGCGAAACACGCAGAGACCTGCGAGAGCTTTTCGCCCGGACGAAACCTCTAGTTAAACGCTATTCCCGTTTCTTAGTAGATTTCCTGACTTGCGCCAAATGAGCGGATTTCAGGAAGTCGGCGGCTGTTCTAAGGTTGACATAAGCATCCGCGGCAGACCTCTTGCGTCCTTCCCGTGCTCGCTTTAGAAGCTCCATTGAGTCCTTAACGAGGACTAGAGCAGCCTCGCCTTTTCGAGGCTTGATAGTAGGTTTCACATCCTCCAAACCATAAGTCAGATTGAAAAGAAGGCTGCTGTACTCCAGAGCTTCTGCGGCGAACCAGATCCCCATTGCGAGATCAGCCGAAGACTTGGATGTCTCGTCGAGAGCGATATTGACTTTCGACCACGCGTCGTCTAACGCCCTTTCCAGTTTGGACTCCAAGTATTCCTGTTCAACTGAAGATCTGTCGGACAAGGAGAGTTGTCCTATTCGACAGTGACGCTCTTGGCCAGATTGCGGGGATAGTCAGGGTCGTGCCCTTTGATCACGGATAGATAGTATGCTAGCAGCTGCAATGGTACCACATACACGAGGGGAGTTACCAGGGAGGGCAGAGACTCTGAAATTTCAATGACCCGATCGGAGAGGTTTCTGACCTCTTCATCTCCTTCCTCAATTATTGAAATGATCCGGGCACCACGAGCCTTCATCTCCATAATGTTTCCGACAATCCGTTTGTGGGTGTCGTCATTAGGTGCGACGAAGATTACTGGAAATCCTTCTTCGATGAGTGCGATGAATCCATGTTTGCTCTCACCAGCCGGATAAGCAATCGCTGGGACGTAGCTGAGTTCCAAGAGTTTGAGACGACCTTCGAGAGCAGTCGGGACATTGATTCCCCGTCCCAAGAAACAGACACTTGATGCGGTGTCGCATTCCTGCGCTATTTTCTTGACATCTTCGATCTTAGTGTTCAGAATGCTCTGGATGAGAGCGGGGGTTTTGTGGAGCGCGTTTTCTAGCTCGCTAATCTCTTTCGCAGACACTTCGCCCTTCTTCCGGCCAATGGTTGCAGCGAGTCGAAGAAGTACCGCGATCTGGCTGGTGAAGGCCTTGGTTGAGGCCACTCCTATCTCTGGTCCTGCGTTCTGGTCAATGTAGACGGTGGACAGCCGCATCAGAGTGGAGCCCAACACGTTCAGGACACTCAGAATCGTCGCGCCCTTTGCCTTTGCGTCACGCACTGCGTTGAGAGTGTCCATCGTCTCACCAGACTGGCTGATAGCTAGAATGACGGTCTTCGAAGTTACTAGATCCAGAGCTTCCTCAGAGAGCTCGCTGGCAATCACTGCTCGAGCGTTGATCCCTGCTATCTTGGCCAGGGCTATGCTGCCGACGAGCCCAGCATGATATGAAGTCCCACAAGCTACGATGAAGACTTTGTCAGCTTCAATGATCTTGCGGGAGAATTGATCGTAGTATACTTGCTCCGTTCGGAGGGCGTCACGCAGGGCTTGTGCTTGTTCGTGTATTTCTTTAAGCATAAAATGCCGGAAGCCTTGCTTCTTTGCAGACTCCGGGTCCCAAGTGATGGTAATGGCTTCTCGTCTTACCGGAGCGGCATTCTTCAGTTTGAGAATCTTCATCCCCTTGGGATCTAGAACCGCCATTTCTCCCTCGTCAAGAAGCACCGCCTTCCGGGTGAGCGGTAAGAATGCTGCGAAATCTGAGGCGCAGTAATATTCACCGTCTCCGAGACCCAAGACGAGAGGGCTCTCTTGACGGGCGCAGAGTATTGTCTTCGGCTGTTCTGCACTAGTGAGAACGATCGCGTAAGCTCCTTCAAGACGGTTCACAGTCTTGCGGAACGCCTCTTCTAGACTCATCCCGTGAGAGTGATAGTCTTCCACCAAGTGCGGGACGACTTCGGTGTCGGTTCTCGACTGGAACCTGTGGCCTTTCCCTTCCAGTTCTCTCTTGATTTCTAGATAATTCTCGATAATTCCATTGTGAACCACGGCGATCCGCGACTTGCAATCCACGAGCGGGTGAGAGTTTTCGTACACGGGTCTTCCATGGGTCGCCCATCTTGTGTGTCCGACGCCAACTGGTCCCGGAAGGTCGTCAAGATTGTATTTTGCGTGGACCTCCTCCAATCGTCCGCTATCCTTCTTCACAGTCAATCGGTCATTATCGACGGTTACTTCGCCCACTGAATCGTAGCCCCTGTATTCGAGGCGTTTGAGCGCGGAATGGACAATTGGGGCCGCCTGGGAACCCTCGTGAAGAACGCAGCCGAATATTCCACACAAACGCCAAACACTCTTCCAGTAGACTTTGCTATGGTAGGCAAGCTCAGGGCATTAAGAATTACTGCACGTCCTACGCGTGATCGCTAGGTGGAAGTCGCTCCCCAGCGTGGTTTCTCGAGATTCTTCCCCGATTCTTTGTTTTCCTAATAACAAAATTCGTATCCCTTGCCGGCCTCGACGTCATGAAAAGCGGATGAACTCTTGGATTGCGATACTGGGGGATTGGTTCGACCTTGACGTTGGAAGTCCTGTCCTTGGGTGAGAGGCTTCTCAAGATCGGGATTGACAAGATGAATCCGCCGAACGCCGCAATCAGTGTAACGCGGAGAACAGAGCCGTTGGGAGTGATGATGCTGGTAATGTATCCTTGGAGACGAGCGAGATGAAAGTGTGCGACCGCAATCCAAGTTGAAAGAAGAACAGTGATGACGAAAAGGAGAGAGCATACTAGTTTGGCGTTGCGGCTGGCTTTCTGAGACTCATTGTTGTGCGTCTTGTCGTTATTCGCCACTAGCGGTCATCTTCGTAGAACGATCTACGCTGATCACTCTTTTCGCATATTGGCGGATCGTTACCTCCACCAGTAAGGCAGAGGTTCCTGATGGCAGGGCCGATTTTTTAGCGGTCTCTATGTTTAGACTCTGACTCTTACAGCCGATTTAGCCTCAAGGACCCGTCTTGCTTGCAGACCCTTCACTCGTTCAACGATTATTGTCCCGAAGAATGCACCTGCCGCGCCGACCAGGGTATCGCCGATCAGCGCAATTGTCCATATCACGGCAAGTGATGGGACCCCGACGGCCTGGAGTACAAGTAAGCCGGTAGGAGCCATTGCAAGGTTTCCCAACGTACCGGCGAGGACAAGGTGTTTTCTCGACGGGTCTAGAAGGCTGCCGCCGGAACGCTGCAGGTAGAGGTCGAAGACCAGACCGTTTACAATGACTGAGGCGGTAATATGGGGTGAAAAGTTGCTCCCAGCGCTGGGCGTGCCCAGGAAGATCAGTCCGATGACCGTCCCGAGAATGGTTCCGGCCCATTTCTTGCCCGTTAAGGACACTAGGATAGCGAAGAATGCGGGAAGTAGAAAGAAGAGATCCAACGATCTCGTCACGGTCCGGAGCTCAATGCTTGAAATGTACCCGTAGGCGGTGAAGATAGCCGTTAGGACTGCGACTAAGGCTACATACCGGCTTGTCGATGTTCCCCCTATCCCTGGAAGGTTGGGGGCACCCATCCACGGCTGGCTCATGAGATTACAATGAACACGCAGGTATTTGGGACTTGATGCCTGGCAGTAGGAGCAGTCCTAAGCTAACGTGAGAGTTTCAGTCAGTAAATCGGGCGAGTTGAATTAGCTTATTTCTTCTTGAGGGCTGCAGACTCGAGTTTTCCGTGAACTCTCACCGTCCCAACCTTCAAAGTGGGAGTTGCGAGCTCTAGGGTAACGTCGAAGTTTAGGGCATAGCCCTTCTCAGACATCTTTCCCAAGATTTCCGCCAACGAAGACTGGGTCAGTTCTTCTGATCGTTGAGGCATACAATATCGTTGCTCAATGATCGTTCCCAGCCTATAAAGGTCTAAGCCGAATCCTGGACCCTCTAATGCCGGTTTCGTAAACGATACTGACATATTCGGGACAGGAGGTACCAAGTTAAGTGGCTCTCAGCTATCTAGATGAGTTAGAGACTAAGAGAACGAGTCCTACAGAGGGAAGACATGGTGCCAGCGAAGAAGAAAGCCGTAGTCCTCGGGGCTACGGGGATGATGGGTCAGAAGTTCGTACAGCTCCTAGCTAACCATCCATGGCCGGAAGTATCTGCAGTCGCGGCTAGCGACAGGAGTGTCGGAAAGCCCTATGCAGCTACAATGGGCGGCCAGATCCAAAGAGACGTCCTTGACGATTTGGGAGACTTACAGGTTGTTGAGGCAACCCCTCGGTCGTTAGCTGACCCCGATATCGTCTTCTCCGCACTTCCAACAGAAGTAGCGGGACCTATCGAGGAAGACTTTGCTAAGGCAGGATTTCCAGTCTTTTCGAACGCATCATCACACAGAATGGACCATGATGTCCCACTGCTCAACCCCGAAGTGAATGCTGAGCACGCCTCACTCGTAGAAGACCAGAAGCGTCGAACCAAGTGGGATGGTTTCATAGTGACGAATCCGAACTGCACAACAGCAATCCTCAGTCTCTCCCTGAAGCCGCTCTACGACCGATTCGGTCTCGAAACAGTCATCGTCTCAACCATGCAAGCCATCTCCGGGGCGGGATATCCAGGAGTAGCATCACTGGATATTCTCGAGAATGTCATCCCGTTCATTAGGAACGAAGAGGAGAAAGTAGAACGTGAGACTAACAAGATTCTCGGCACTGCAACCAAACCAGCCACAGTTACAATATCGGCTAGTTGCCAAAGAGTGCCAACAATCCATGGGCACATAGAAGCCGTCTTCGCAAAGACAAGAACTCCGACATCCCCAGAAGAAGCCGCGAAATCAATGTCAGAGTTCGAATCGACGCCGCAGAAGTTGAAACTGCCCAGTGCGCCACCTCATCCCGTGATCGTTCGAAAGGAGGAAGATAGACCTCAGACAAGACTCGACGTGGATGAGGGCAAAGGCATGACAGTAAGTGTTGGCAGATTGCGAAAAGATTCTGCGTTTAATGGAATAAAGTACATCGTATTGGGACACAACCTCGTCCGGGGGGGTGCCGGATGCTCGATCCTAAACGCAGAACTCCTGATGGCTCAGAAGTACATACACTGAAATAGCCTTCTCTGTACTGGGAAGCTAATCGAATTATTTGACTTAGGTCGAGAAAGCCTCGTGCTTTTTTGGTCCGGAAGGAACCGCATACTGAATTGGATAACGCTGGGAAATTCTACACTAATCTGAAATCTTCCTTGACCGTCGTTAGCACAATGTGGGTGTTGGTTCGTTCTACGAAAGGCATCGCCAACAGCGCCTTTGTGAATTTGCTTAGTTCTTCACGGCTCTTGAACTTGGCGATCACCATCGCGTCTGTGATACCCGTCACGTCATAAACGGCCAACACTTGCGGCATCTTGGCAACCTCTTTCTCCAATTCCAACAACTTCCCCTTCGCCACTGATACTTCTGTGAGCGCTGTCAGTTGAAATCCTATTTTCTCATGGTCGAAGATTGCTGAGTATCCTCGAATAATGCCTGACTTTTCCAGCTTGCTGGTCCGGGACTGAATGGTGGTTGTGGATACTCCTAGCTTGTGGGCCAATTCTCTGTAAGATAGTCGAGCATCGATTAAGTAGGCTTGGAGAATCTTCCGGTCGAGTTCGTCCAGCTCGACGGTTGAGGATTTTTCTGGGGTTTCGCGGATGGACGATGTCACCCTTTGAATTGTTCCAATTGTGTCCGTAAGAGTTCGGTTACCATCTTCGGGTCAGCTCGTCCCCGGACCTCTCCCATGACCAAATTCATCATTTTTCCCATCGCCTTCGTCCCGTTCTCGTGGACCAGGGAGCGATTTGACTCGAGCGCCTTGGAAATGATTCCCCTTAGCTCCTCGTTGGTCAGCATTCTAAGTTTCAGTTCTCCGAGAGCGTCTTCAGCGCTGGAATCAGGATGAGATGATAACCACTTGATAATCTCAAGAACCGATTCTTTTGCGGTCTTTCCCTTTGCAACCAGATCGAAGACCTCTATCAGATGAGAATCCTTCAGATTCTCGACTGGGACCTGATCTCTAGAAAGTGAACGCAGCGACTCCGTCAGTACTGTTGCGACGAAACTCGCCCCGACTCCCTTTGCGCTGGAAACGATTCCATCGAAGATTCCGAGATAGTCCGAGTTGACTAACTGAATCGCAAGTTTTGGACCGATCTCGTATTTTGACCCAATCTCTTTCGCCAACTCCTCAGGTATCCTAGGCAAATTGTCTGCAATTTGCCGGATTCTTTCGGAGCTGATCTGGACGGGAGGCACATCCGTCTCAGGGTACATCCGGGCTGCTCCTGGACGAGGCCTCATGTATTGAGTCGTCCCGTCAGGGTTCGCTGTACGTGTCTCCTCCGGAACTCCCACGAGTGCTTCTTTGGCTCGTTCTACAGTGGCCTTCAATCCATCGAGAGCGTTTTCTTTCGCGTCTGCGACGAGGACAAAAGCGTCTGAAGGTCCGCATCCGAGTCTCTTCGATATTATCTCTACGTCGTTTTCGGTTATGCCGTAACCGGGAAGTTCGTCTGAATGGAATATTCCTCCTACCCGTCCCCAGAAGGCTGCTCTTTTCGCCATCTCAGTCCCAAGCCTAATTCCTGGGATGAGCTCGCGTTTGAGAAGACCCCTGAAACCAGCTAGACGAGTGCCGAGAACGACTCCACCATTTTTCACTGCCGACTGAATAATCTTGGACTGTGATAACGAGAGTTGCTCTGTCAGGTCGTCAAAATTTTCGTTGAGTTGTGCGGGTTTGAGGTTTCGCGTTCGCAGCTCGTCTCGAATCTGTAGTAGGGCCGTTTGCCGCTGTACTTCCAATTCTACAACTTTGGCGACTAGCTCGAGTTCTTGGACGCCTTTGATCTCTATGAGTGCACCATTCTTGATCGATATGTTGAGGTCTTGTCTGATGCTTCCAAGACCGCGTTTCACGCTCTTTGTGGCCCGGAGCATCTTACCGATTTCAAAGGCGACCTTGCTTGCTTCGTCAGGGTGGTTGATGTCGGCCCCGGTTGAGATTTCTATCAGTGGGACTCCGAGACGATCGAGTCGAAACGTTACTGTATTCTTGCTTTCTCCCGTCTTTCGTCCTGAATCCTCTTCCAGAGTGATTTGCTGGATTGGGATGTCCTTCTCGTCGACCTTGAGTGTTCCGGACATGGAGATTATTGCAGTTCGCTGAAATCCTGTAGTGTTGGAGCCATCAATCACGACTTTTCGCATTACATGAATCTCGTCCATTGGACGGGCTTTGAACAAGGCACTGATCGTTAGCGCGATATCGATCGCCTCTTCGTTGAGCCGGTGCGGTGGCTCTTCATCTAGCTCGACTAGATCCGTCGTTTCCGGGTCCGCTTCGTACCTGATCGTCCGGCCTTTGTGGAATTCGAAGAGGACCGCCGGGTCTATCTGGCCCAGTTCGCTTTGAGTAGGTCGAAGTTTACGGTCGAGGGTGAGCGTCGGGGGCTTGATGGAAAGGATTGTTGGACACTCACAGAACAGCTTCCTGCTGGTGTCTAGTTGCCTGTGAACCTCAAGGCCGACCCTGAGGCCGATAGCTGAGTAGTCGAATGGCGATTAAACGGCCTCCATTATCGGCGACCTTTCCGTAGTCTCCCCTGCCACAATTTGCAGCATGAGCTCGCGAATTCTTTCTGGAGACCGAGTTTTGCCTAGGACCCACATTAGTTTGACGAGAGCGGTTTCTGAGATCATGTCCTCGAGGGGGGTGACGCCGATGTTGAGAAGATCGCGCCCGGTGACGTACACGTTCATGTCCACTCTGCCCCAGATCGTTTGGGAGGTCATGAAAACGGGGACCTCTTCTTTCAACGCCTTCTTGATTGCGTCGTAGCAATATTTCGAGACATGTCCGAGGCCGGTGCCTTCTAGAACTAGACCGCGTGCACCGCTTGAAACGGCAGAAGTGATGATTTCGGGGTTGAAGCCTGGATGGAATTTTAGCAGATAGGCATGATGATCAAAGTGTGGCTCGACGATAAGTTTACGGGGGTTCCGCCGTCTGGTGGAGTCTTCGAATTGTTCGATCTGACCTGTCTGGAGGTCGTATCTTGCTAAGGAATTTGACCCGATCGATTTGAACGCGTCCCGCCGGCTCGTGTGACATTTTCGTACTCTGGTACCTCTGTGGGCGACTATGTAGCGATCAGACATGTCCTGGTGCATCGCTACCCCGACCGCTGCAAGATCTGCTCGGGCGGCAAGAGCGACCGCTCCGGTCAAGTTTGAGGCCGCGTCGGAGCTTGGCCGATCTGAAGACCTTTGAGCTCCCACGAGCATAACAGGAACGGGAAGGTCTTGCAAGGCGAAGCTGAGAGCCGCCGAGGTGTAGTGCATAGTATCAGTTCCCTGACTCACAACGACCCCGTCAACCCCACCACCGATCCTCTTGGCAACGTCCTCCGCGAGGGTTGTCCATTGTGCGGGCGTAACGTTCTCGCTTAGCTCACTGAAGAGAATGTGAGCTTCAACCTCAGCAACTGATGCAAGTTCAGGCACGACACTCGCGAGGTCAGCTGCTGTCAGTGCGGGTTGGACGGCTCCTGTCCTGTAGTCGACGCGGCTTGCTATGGTCCCTCCTGTGCTAATGATCGCCACTCTGGGTAATCCGGGGCTCTTCGGTGGAGAAGGTGGTTTCGTAAAGTGCGGCTTCGGGCCTTCCCCTATGACTTCTATCTTCTCCGTCTTCTCGTAGTGGATTCCTATGTTGTATCCGTTCTTGAGTTTGAGAACTATGTGGTTCGGATCCGTGTACTCTGATCGTGGGAATAACGTTCCTTCGAGAACTTCGCGTGATTTTGCCGTGATTCTAATGATGCTGCCAATCTCGGCATTGGCGCTCTTGAGTCGGCGTAGGATTTCTCCGTGGTATCCTTCGAGTCCGGAAGCTGACATGGCTTGATTTCACCTAGCTTGTATCCAGCCGCGGCTTTCCTAAGTCAACGATTTGGATACGTAAGGTCCATCGTGTTGATAGTTGAAACGTGAGTAGTAGCTCTTCGTCCCAAGAGCGCTTATCACAACCATCTTCGTCCTGTCATACTCCTCGGACGCTACGCGCTCAGCCTCAGCTACAAGCCTAGATCCGTAGCCTTTGTGCTGAAACGCCAATTCTGATCTTGTGCCAACGGGAACAGTTTGACCGAAGACGTGCAGTTCTCGAATAATCGCGGCATTCTTGTCCTTGATTTCGGGACGATGAGAGTTGTCACCTGGAATCCGTAGCCGAACATATCCAACTAGTAGGCTTTGGGCTGGGTCCTCGAATGAAAGAAAGACTTCAGTGCCTCCTGACGCTTCGTACGCCATTTGTTGGATTTTGACATCATCGATTCTAGGGTTCGAACCGTTCCGCATAATATGCTGTCCAACCTCCCGACATCTTATGCAATGACACTCGATTCCTTGACGACCCAGTTCTTCTTGGACCAGTTGGCGAAGGTTTCCGTTCTTCACTCCATCCGCGATTCCATCAACAGGAATCTCTCGCTGAATTCTCATTACCCTCACCCATGGAGGGATGAACCGTTTGATCTCGGCGATTAGACGGGCGGCTTGCGCTGTCGAGTAAGGCTTGTACTCCCCCGTTTGCCATTGTTCATACAGCTTGGTTCCAGGTGTAACGAGACATGGATAGATCTTCAGCATGTCCGGTTTGAAATCTGAGTTTTCGAAAATGCTTCGAAAGGCCTCCAGATCCCGAGTCTCGTCGCAGCCGGGAAGCCCCAACATCATATGGTATCCTACTTTGAGACCCGACTCTTTCAGAGTCTGCGTGGCTTCGACAACGTCTGCCACTGAATGATCGCGATGGATTCTCTCGTACACATCATCGTAGAGAGTCTGAACACCTATCTCGACTCGCGTAACACCCATAGACAGCATGTGGTCTACGTGGTCTCTCCGGGACCAGTCGGGCCGGGTCTCGACCGTAACTCCGACATTTTTGACCCGAGCCGTCTCGGCAATTTGCTTGGCTTCATCAAGCGACCCTGACTCCTGGCCATTGAGAGCGTCCAGGCATCTCTTTACAAATTCCTCCTGATACGAGCGAGGCATGAACGGAAAAGTGCCTCCTATCAAGATCAGTTCCACCTTGTCGACAAAGTGGCCCATGTGCCTTAGCTGCGATAGTCGACTGCTGACTTGTTGGAAGGGGTCGTACTTCGATTCGAGAGCCCTCATCACCGCGGGCTCTTTTCCAGTGTAGGCGCGCGGGACGCCTACCTCCGGACCTCCGGGGCAATATGTGCACTTTCCGTGAGGACACCCGTAGGGCTTGGGCATCACGGCCAGTGTGGTTACGCCACTCATGCCGCGGACCTGTTTGTCAGTTAGGACTGGTCGGAGTCTCGGTCGAAGATCATCGGATAAGAGTTGGAGGATGCTTGAGTTGGCTGGGACGAAAGGTGACTTGTATTTTCTGCAGACGTCAATCTTGACCTTGTTGACGTCCTCTTTGGATGGGTTTTCGAGAGCTAGGAGTCGTTCGAGAATCTCGGTTGAGATTTGTTCGACAACCTGGCTCATTTGGGACGCCTTGGAATCTGCGTTTGTTAGACTGGGCTGGGCTCTAACTGTCTTTCTATCGGTTTCCCATATACCCGTCCTTTCCATGAGAACCCGTAGCCAAGCGACCCTCGAACTGTCGAATCGATCCCGATGAAAATGTAGACTATGATGGCAAGTGGGAACATGAGGGCGTATAGAGAGCTGACTCCAATTGAATTGTCGAGCATGACCATGCCCAGCCACAACAGTCCGGACATGAAGAGTCCTGCGATCAGGTAGGCGTTCAGAGGGGTTGCTGCTGCCAGTAAGATCCCGTAGCCTAGGACAGCGAATGGCAATACGAGGAACGTGAACATCAGGAAGATTCGGGTGACCGCTCTAGGTAGCATGTGCTTCTCGGATACAGTGTAGAAGTTCTTCCTCCAGCCTCGCCAGATCTCACCTAGGCTGGCGTACATTCTGACTCCCAGGGCATCCGAGGCGGTGACAAACCGTAGCCGCATCCCTGCTCTCTTCAACAATCTGCCCAGGGAATAGTCCTCGATAATCTTGTCACGAACGGCACAGTGTCCCCCAATCTTGTCGTAAGCCTCTCGACGAAAGAGCATGTACTGCCCATTTCCAATCGCATTCTGCCGATCATCATCATTAACCAATTTTCCACCTACCAAAATCATGATCAGAAGAAAGATTGGCGGCTGCAGGAGCCTCTCCCAAAAGCTCCTCAGTATGGTTCCAGGCGCAAGTGTAACAAGATCTGCGTTCTCAGACTGAAGGTAGTTGACGGATCTCGCCAAGCTGTCCGTTGCATGAACCGAATCGCCATCCGTGAATAGAAGCAACTCTCCTCGCGATTTCTTGTAGCCAAGATGGCATGCCCAGTTCTTTCCCACCCAGCCTACTGGCAGAGGCTCCTCGTCAACTAGCGTGATATCTTGATCGAATTGCTGAATCTGGTCCCGGGTTCCATCAGTTGAACCACCATCTACAACGATAATTTCTTTGTTGGGGTATTCGAGCCCCACCAAGGACCTGACGCAATCTCCGACGGTTCTAGCTTGATTTCTGACTGGCAGAATTATGGAAACCCGAGGGATGTCACTACCGGTCCCAATCTGCGTAGGAAGCGTCGGGAAGTGCATCAAGGTACGATACTCGTAGCCGGCGAACAGGAAGATTAAGAGTGATTGGATACCGAGTAAAAGATCGACCGTCAGCGACAATGAGACCTAGACCAACCAGTGAGTTAAGTCAGTCGGACGTCGCCTCAAATCTAGGCTATTAAGTTGGTCAGAGTCGTACAGATGGTCGTTGCCTAGACTCGACGAACCTCGTAAACAGACTGAGGCCAGACGAGATTCTTCCCGTCATATAGTGTCTAAGGGGTTGTTTCCACTTCAGATTGTTCGAGACGTGCGGATCGATTTGCTTGAAGCGAGGCATGCACTCGATCTGTTCAAGCTCGTGGACTCGAACAGGGCTCATCTCAGAGAATGGCTGCCTTTCGTTGACGATTACAAATCAGTAACAGCTGCGAGCCAGTTCATCAAGCGAAATAGGGAAGAAAATAGTGGGGAGAAAGTCCTCGTCATGGGTATCTGGGCAGGACAAATCCTTGCTGGAGTCGTGACCTTCGACTACATTGACTGGAGCAACCGCGCGGCTTTGATCGGATTCTGGCTAGGCAAATCATTCCAGGGAAGAGGAATCATGACAAGATCGTGTAGCGCATTGATTGACCTGGCATTCAATGAACTGGGCCTCAATCGGGTGGAGATTTCTTGCGCTCTCGAAAACAGGCGATGTCGTCTGGTGGCTGAGAGGCTTGGGTTTGGGCAGGAAGGAATCTCTCGGCAGAGGGAGTGGTTATACGATCACTTTGTTGATACTGTCAGCTACAGTATGCTTGCTTCAGAATGGAAAAATCGGACCGTCTGAGGCTTAGACTCTGATGTAGTTCTGGCCCGGTTTTCTGCCCAGAACAAATCTCTTCTGCGCATTCCTACGGACCCGCTCGCGCGGCGAAAGCCCTGGTTTGTCTAGAGCTACGATCTTCGGAGTCTGCTGTCTGACTTTGCCTGCTTTTGTTAGCGAGCCGTGAGTTGGCGTAGGTTCTCTATCTCCTAAGCGATATTGATGAAAAAGCCGACCGTTCTAATTAACGCTTCGTTCTTCGGATGCATAAGCTAGACCAAGTCTGAATCAATGGCCTGCGTTCAGCGGGACCCTCTTGCCCGAGAGGTCCCGTCTCATGTGTCCGAATTCTGGCATGCCGCTAAGTTCCGCCTCTGAGAATACAGGTCCGTCATGGCATACCAAGTAGGGTCCGATTACGCAAGCCGCGCAGATTCCGACACCACACTTGAACACCCTTTCCAGGCTTACCTGGATGTGGCAGCGAGTTTCCATTGCGAGGTCATAGATCTTCTTCATCATCGGCTCGGGACCACAGGTGTAGATGGCGTCAAATTGTCCGTCTCTAAGAACTGTTTCGGCGACTTTGGGGACCTGGTTCTTCTCTCCGTACGTTCCGTCGTCGGTTGCGAAAACTAGCTTGAAATGGTGTTCTTTACTGTCGGCTATCAGCCAGTCTTTGAAGAGGAGTTCGCTGGCGGTTCGCGCTCCCGTGATGAGAGTGACGTCACGGCCACGAAAGTGAACTAGGAGAGACAGCAGTGGGACAAGGCCTGTTCCGCCCCCGACAACCAAGAGTTTGTGATGGTGTCCAACGCTGTACGGGTGGCCGTAAGGTCCCCGGACCCAGAACAAGTCGCCCGGCTTTTTCTCCCAGAGAGCCGTACTGACCTGCCCACCTTTCTTGATAACAACCCCCGCTTCGTTCTTGCCATGGATAGCGAGGACGCTCATTGGCACCTCGTCGACGCCTGGGACCCAGACCATTGCGAACTGTCCAGGATGAGCCTTGTGCATGCTTACGTCACTAAACCAGAACGAGCGAATCGATGGAGTCTCGTCGACAATCCGCTCGAGTGTCACTGAGCGAGGCGTATGGAGCTGCGCTGTCGCCTGTTCCAAGGTTTAGAACCAGAATGTACCGGGATTACTAATTAGTTATGAATCGCTACTAGCGGACGCCGAGGATCTGGTAGAGAATAGCGGCGACGAACAGAACAGTGAGTCCGATGACGATGATGAAGAGTACTGGATTGACCATGAAACCAGGGTCCTTAGCTACCTCCGTCATTCGGCTTCTCGGCCACGATGCCGAGGACAAGTATTATTTTAATCAGGTTATTCGCGTGACTGGGACGTAGGCTTCCTTCTCAGGAAGTCTGTCGACTAGCTTCATCATCTCATCGTAGTGGTGGTTGATTATGTCTGACCCTTTGGGTCCCATCATCTTCTCCGCATTACTTTTGCACTGGTTGATGGCTGTCAAGATTCCGATC
>Ga0066673_10000044_pt1 | contig 23660 bp, 17 predicted proteins | sample GraSoiAngelo_122_FD_62302 | JGI IMG/M metagenome (GOLD analysis project Ga0066673, IMG submission 62302) | Grasslands soil microbial communities from the Angelo Coastal Reserve, California, USA - 14_0927_02_20cm | ecosystem: Environmental > Terrestrial > Soil > Grasslands | place: USA...
CGTGACTTGAAGTGACGGACGTAGGCACTCTCAATGAAACGGGTACAAAACTCGGGCTGTTCACCTTCTGATTTTCGCAAGGAGAGTAGGTATAATTCCGCAGTGGATCTATGGCCATGCACCTGGACTCTGCAGTGCCGTCAGAACTAAACTCTGACAATTTGAACCTGGTGAACGAGGGCTCGTGAAGTCGAATGGTTGGCCATGCATATCGGCTGTGGGGATGACCCGTCTGTTTGAGGATGCCTAATGGGACGCTGGGTCGTCATGCCGACCTATAACGAGTGCGAAAACATCCCCCCCCTTCTTCGGGAGATTTTTCTCGTTGTGCCCGACGTCGAAGTGCTCGTGGTGGACGACAAATCACCGGACGGCACAGCTGATGTTGTACGTACTCTGCAGTCAACCTATCCGCGTCTGCATTTGTATGTTCGCGACAGAAAGAGGGGGCTTGGCAGCGCTTACATCGATACATTCCAGAGGCTTATTGCCACTCAAGGGTTTGAAACCGTAACTACGATGGACGCAGATTTTTCTCATTCGCCGCATTATCTTCCACAGATGCACCACTTGGCAGAGCAATATGAAGTGGTGATCGGTTCGCGCTATATAGGCGGTGGAGGCACGGAAGGGTGGGGTCGGAGACGCCGGCTGCTTTCAGCGTCCGGGAATTTTTATGCCCGTCTGATTACCGGAGTGCCCATAAAAGATCTGACAGCTGGTTTTGTGACATTTAGGCGAGCAATTCTCGAAAAAATACCGTTTGATCAGATTCACTCTACCGGCTACGCCTATACGATTGAATCGAAATGTTTAGCCATCTTTGCAGGAGCGCGCGTAATAGAAATACCCATTATTTTTAAGGACCGGCGAAAGGGCGTCTCTAAGCTCTCGCGGCAAATCATCTTTGAGGCTGTTCGCGCTCCGTGGCATGCGCGTTCTGTGTCGGGTCAAAAGCCGTGATTGTCAACGGTATCATGGTGCGGGTTGGAGGTCACTGCGCCTAGAGGCAGGCAGAAGCGACATTAGTCCGCGGTTCCAACGATTTGATCGTCATTTGGTAGCTTCTGGACGCAATTTTACCTCAATTATGGAGCGACTGCGATGTCCACGAACCGCTGGAATTTAGGCTTCATCACGGGGCGCTCATCCCGGTCACGGGACTGGTTACTTTGTGGAGCACTTACCCTGTTTTCTATCTTTGCCACCATTGTCCCATTTTGGCGCGCTCTCTATAAGGTGCAGGTGAATTACAACGAGGGGTGGAATGTTTACGCCGCGTCAGGCTTGGCTGACCACGTCGCCTTATACCCTTCGAGGTTCGGCTGGACGACTGTGAATTATCCTGCCCTTTCCTTCTCTGTGATGGGGGCGCTCTCGCATCTGACCCACGAGTACTTGTTCACCGGGAGATTGGTTTCGCTCCTATCTTTATTGATTTGCTGTGGCCTTGTGGGGGCGATCGTGAAACAGGCAACGGGTATGCTCGTGCCAGCGATACTCTCAGCATTTTTCTGCCTTGCCCTCTTCTGCGCCAGGGCCGATGACTATGTTGGAATGGATGATCCTCAGATGCTAGCCCAAATCTTCTTTCTCGGTGGATTGCTTCTGTACGTGTCTCGAGGACGAGAGAATATATGGCTAGTTGGCACAGCTCTTCTCTTTGTTCTTGGAGGCAGCATCAAACATAACTTGATTGATTTCCCACTTGCGGTCTTTTTGGATCTTTGCATTTTCTCGCGTCGCCGAGCATTTCACTTCGTCGTTTATATGGCGGTTTTTTTGGCATTTGCAGTCGTTCTCAATATTCTAATTGGCGGACCCTTTTTTGTAGCCAAGCTCTTAACTCCTCGGCTCTATTCTGTTTCCGGCGCGCTCAAGTCTTTCTTGAAGTACTATTCCATTCAGGTACCTTTTGTTGCGGCAGCGATTGCGATGTTTTACGTGATCAAGAACTCGTCGACACGAGTGATCGCGTTATTCTTCGTGGTGTCGCTGATTGTGGGGATCGGATTTGCCGGTGGGTCGGGAGTGGCAATTAATATATTTTTTGGCAACTTTCTAGCAATATCGATTCTTGTGGGAATAATGATCGCCATGGTGTGGACGAACGCGATTGGTCTCCAAGAATCAACCTATTTGAAATTAGCCATCCCCGTCATGGTCTTTGGATCTCTAGTGTTCCCGATGCAAAGTGCGGGAGAATTGCATCCTGTTGCAAAGTTGCAAGACGTCCGCATCAGCGAGGCCCAGTTTGAACGGGAAGTGGGTTTTCTGCAATCACAACCTGGACCTGCCCTCTGTGAAAGCCTGCTTCGATGTTATTTCGCAGGGAAACCGTATGTCTACGACCCTTTCAACAGCACGAGTTTGATTCGATTTGGAAAAATTGATCCTCGTGAAGTCGCCGACAAGATTCGAAAGCATGAGTATGGGGCAATACAGCTGGATAGTCCGTTAGAATCTGTGCCACGACGTCCCAACGATCATTTCGTTGACCAAATTCTGGATGCGATCGAGAAGCACTATGATCCAGCCCGCAAAGAGACAGATTGCGCCATCTATGTCCCCAAGGCGAAAATAATGTAACGGGTAGCAGACGTCCCCCGACAGCTGGGGCGGGATCTGGGTGGCTTTGGGCACCCGCAAAGAGCCGGGGGCGATGGGATTAGACTCTATTGCCTGTATCGGCCCAAGGGAAACTCAGCGAGACGAACTACGGCGGTCATGACGAACACGGTAAGCAAGAAGATGACAGGGCGGAGCGACACGCAGCTTATCAGCAGCGCGTGGCGTTGGCCGTGCATGTGAGATTCATTGCTGGAAACGCTTCCATGACGTAAGCGCTCATGAAGCTGCAAGCTCTTTGCCCAAACCATGATTCCTTGGCGCCTAAGACGGAAGTTGGAGCAATTGTGGCTGGAATCATTCCGCTTTCTGCCCGGCGATGATACTTGGGAGGTTAATCAGGGCGACGCGACTGCATCTCTGATCGCCGTGGGTGATATCGCGCTCGGGGACGGCGTGGAGAAGTCGGTGGCGGAACGCGGCGTGTCGCACATCCTGAGGCCCGTCCGGGAGCTTTTTGCCGGAGCCGACTTACGCGTCGGGAACCTAGAGTCGGTGCTGACATCCGAACAGCAGCGCGCCGTGCCGACTGGGGCAGCACTCAAAGCCTCTCCGGCAGCCATTGAAGTGCTTTGCGACGCAAAATTTGACGCGCTCACGGTGGCCAACAACCACTGTCTCGACTATGGCGTAACTGGATTGCGACAAAGCCTGGGCATTCTGCAAAGCCATGGCATTGGGGTGTGTGGTGATCCGGCAACTGATCCGAACCTGCCTCGGGCAGCCCGAATGTCGGCAAAAGGGCTGAATGTGACGATGCTGGGAATCTGCGACGAGTATCCCGCGCGGTTGGCTTCGGGACCGCTACAGGACGACGACAGCACGATTGCCAGTATTCGGGAGTTCAAAGAACAGTCCGACGTGGTGATCCTGCAAGTGCATTGGGGTTACGAATTCGTCTTGTTTCCCCTTTTCGGGCACCGCGAACGCGCGCGCCGCTTCGCCGATGCCGGTGCCGATCTGGTTCTGATTCACCACGCCCACGTACCGATGGGCATCGAGATCTGGAATGACCGCGTGATTGCCTACGGCCTCGGCAACTTTGTCTTCGACGTGAATGCGTATCAGCGCGATGGCCACCCCTTTACGGATCGCACGGTGTTGCTAAAGATCTCTTTCGGGCACCAGGGCGTTCGGCGCGTGCAGGCGGTGCCGGTAGGGACTCGGCGGGACGACTCGGTTCACCCGTTGGAAGGCAAGAAGCGTGCGCAGGTGCTAGGTTGCCTGCGTCGCATCTCCCAGCGCGTCGCCGATGATAACTGGCTGAAGCGAATCGAGCGTGACCGCATCCTCCGCGAATCGATCGAGTTCCTTACCTATTTCCGCGACCAAGGGGCCAGCGGCAACTCGGGAGTGCTCGAAGACCGTGCCTGGTTCTTGCGGAGCCCCCGGCAATGCGCTCTGGTGCGGCAACTACCAAAGAGTAGCCGCCGTGGCGAAGAAATTGCCGCAACTCTGCAGTTGATTGCCGAGGCCGCGGAGTCGCAGGACCAGCTCCTCGCGCTGGCTTCTGATCTGGCCAACGGCGGCCGTGCGCGGATGCTGGCGGAGTTCTCCCGCGAAGCTCGGCTGCCCGCTGAAGCATTGGGGCGACTGCCTTAGGGACGCTCACGCTCATTCGCGTTGTGATTTGCAATTGACGACGGCGAACAGACACTGGAGCACAGATGACCACCTGGACGCGCGAGGAGCTCGAGCAGCAGGCCGGTCCTACCGCATTTTTTCACCTCCGGAAAGCGCACGGCCGATGGGAAGCGAATGGCACCCCAGCTTGCCTTCTCGCCCAACATACCCACGCCGCCAGCCAGCGGAAAGGAGCTTTCGCCGAGTGGTCTTGGGACGGACGGCGGCTGGTTGTGCGCAACGACCGTTACGGTTTTTTCCCCCTGTTTTACCTTTGGCGGCCGGACGAGTTTTGCATTTCGGGATCCATACCCACACTGTTAAAGCGGGGGGCGCCCACACAGCTAGACACCACCGCGCTCGCGGTTATGTTGCGCCTGGGATATTTTGTCGGCGACGACACGCCCTTTCAAGCCATTCGCCTCGTTCCCCCCGGCACGCGAATGCAATGGGAAAACGGCAGCCTCAGCGTGACTGGAGAAATTCCGGTTCGTCGTCTTCAGGAGCTCTCGAGGGAAGCGGCGTTGGATGCATTCATCGAGGTAATGCGGCAAGCGATATCCCGGTGCGCCGCGCAGCACGAAGACTCTGTTGCGACTATCAGCGGAGGCCGCGACTCTCGTCACATTCTGCTGGAGCTTTGTGCCTCCGGCAAGCCACCGAAGTTCGCGGTCAGCGTGGAAAACTACCGGCCCTGGCCTAGCCCCGACACCGAAGTTGCCGCTAGTGTTTGCCAGGAACTGGGGGTGCGACTTGTCATCCTGCAACAGGACAGCTCGATGTTTCAGGCCGAGCTCCGCAAAAATCTCAAAACGAGCTTTTCCACGCTCGAACACGCATGGCTGTTGAAGGTGTCCTCCTTCCTGCAGGGCCAAACCCAAGCCGTGTATGAGGGAGTCGCCGGGGACATCCTGACGGGGGAGTCGCCGCTGGGGCCGACAGTGGAGTGGCAAAAGCTGGTCGCTGCGGGAAAATTCGAAGAGTTCGCCGATGGGCTCCTTGACAAAGACGAGAGCATGCGAGCCCAACTGCTGCAGCCGGAGTGGAATCGCAAGTGCGGTCGCGAGGTTGCGATGCAGCGCGTGGCGCAAGAGGTTCAGAAACATGCGGATGCAGCCATACCGACTTCTTCATTTTTTCTATTCAACCGCACGCGAAGGGTAACCAGCCTCTCTCCGATGTTGTTGCTCCGAGAGGTGGGCACGGTGTTCACACCGTACCTCGACCACGACGTCTACGATCTGCTGGCCTCGCTGCCCGCAACAGTGCTCCTGGATCACAAGTTCCACAGTGAAGCCATGCGCAAGGCTTATCCGACCATTGCACACATCCCGTTCGCGCAGAAGAAGTTGCAAGCGGGACAGAGTTACAGCTTTTTTCTGCAGCTGGCATTGGAACTGGGAAGATTCGGCTTGCGCTCGACGCGAACTCGCTTGGCGCGTAGAAGTTTTCTGCTGCCGCGGCTGGCACGCTGCGTGATCGATCCCGGTTATGGCGTCAATCTGGGCTGGCTTGGAGATATATCCACCTACCTAATCCACTTGGAATGTGCAGTGGCCGGCGAGGTTCTTGAGCTTGATTAATCGACGGCTGCAAACCCCGGACAATCGCTTGACGGACGCCAGCCAGGCAACAGAGGCCGCGGCGCGGGCGAAGCAGGCAAGCGAGACGGCGACACTGGATCGCAACTTGGTTCGCGGCATCGTTTGGACCGGGGCAGGCAAGTGGGGAAGCCAAGTGCTGGCCTGGGCTTCCACCCTTGTCGTGGCGCGATTGCTCACGCCCGCCGATTATGGCGTGGTGGGCATGGCGACGATCTACCTTGCGTTAATCACGTTGCTCAGCGAATTTGGGGTTGGCGCTGCCGTGATTACCCTCGAGAAGCTTTCCCGCGACCAGATTGCACAGCTCAACACCGTTTCCTTGCTCGTCGGAGCGATATCGTTCGCACTGTCCTGCGCGGTGGCGAAACCGCTCGGGTATTTCTTCCACGCGTCGCAGGTGCCTGCGGTGGTAGTGGTCATGAGCACGGGATTCCTGATTTCCGCAGCACAAACAGTCCCCTACTCACTGCTGCAGAAAGAACTCCGCTTCAAGCTGCTGGCCGGCATGGAAGCCTTCCGCGCCATCGTGACTGCCGTGGCGGCCATTGTCATGGCCTTCATGGGGCTAGGGTATTGGACGCTGGTTCTGGGCGGGCTGCTCGGTACGTTTTTGGTTACCATCCTCACCGTGGCCGTGCGCCCCGAGCGCTTTGCCGTGCCTCGCTTCAACCAGCTGCGCGAGGCACTAAGTTTCAGCAACGACATTCTGATCACTCGGTTCGCCTGGTACGCCTTCTCCAATGGAGACTTCCTGGTTGCAGGCCGGGTGCTGGGAGGACCGGCCTTGGGCAACTACACCCTGGCATGGTCCATCGCCAGCGTGCCGGTAGAAAAAGTCACGGGACTGATCTCCCGCGTGGGGCCGGCTTTCTTCTCGGCGGTTCAACATGACAAATCGGAGCTGCGGCGTTACTTGGCAGGGCTCACCGAGATGCTCGCCTTGATCGTCTTTCCCGTAACTGCTGGACTGGGGCTGGTTTCCTCTGACCTGGTCCGGGTCGTGTTCGGGCCGAAGTGGACTGGGGTGATCCTGCCGCTTTCGTTGCTGTCGGTGGCGATGGCCGTGCGCTCCATCACGCCGCTCCTGCCGTTTGTGCTGAACGTGGTGAAGGAGACTCGCTTTAGCATGTGGAACTCGGTCGCCGCAGCCCTGGTCCTGCCGCTTGGCTTTTATCTGGGAAGTCACTGGGGGACGGGAGGCATCGCCTGCGTGTGGGCGACAGTCTACCCGATTCTGATGATTCCGCTTTTCGCGCGAACTCTCTCCCGCATCGACATGCGCAAGCGGGATTATCTGCACAGTATCTGGCCCTCGCTCAGCAGCTGCTTGCTGATGATAGCGGCCGTGCTGCTAGTCTCACATTCCATGCCCTCGCAATGGACGCCACCCCTCAGGCTGGCGATCAAAGTGACGACCGGCGCAGTCAGCTACACTGGCACGATTCTATTGTTCCATCGGCAAGCGCTGGATCGGATTCGAGGGGCTGCGAAGGTGCTGCGCAGGGTGTGATTCTCCGCGGCCAACCCATCCTAATGATGACTGAGTGCTGCTAACAGCTCGGCGTTGTCTAAGAAGTGCAGCAGGACGGCGGCAGTATTGCGATCCTGGGGAATCGTTCGCGCCGTTGACGATCACGCTTAAGCTCTTCCCGAAATACCCTGCACCAACTAACTATTTGGCCTCAAGATTTCTAGGTGAGTGTGGTTGGCAGCTCATATTTCCCCTGGCTGAGTCTCCAATACCGCGCATAAACGAGCGCTGCGTCCAGAACATAGAAGTAGTCGCGAAGCCCCCATCGACAGGCGAGATAGACAAGTCGCAAGTAGCGGCGGTTCAGGATGGGTTCGGGGAAAGCGTCAGACTTCAGAAGCTCGCTGGTCTCTCGAATCAATTGAAGCTTTTTGTGAGAGTGAAGATAGTCGTCTTGGTTGCGGTCAAACTGTGAGACAAGGCCCGGCAGAGGCGGAACAGGACAGGGTACATGGCCCGTATAAACTTGCCATGGTACGGAAAGCAGTACCGGCGGGAAACAAGAAAGCCACTTATTGTAGAAACGGTGCAGGAGACACAGATCCAGTGGGACCGAAGCTACCGTCGAAAGAAAATCCCCGTCAAAAAACGGAGTCACGAATTCAAAACGGTTGACATCGACATCTTCGAGAAGCCTCGCTAAGTGACGTCGCTGATCGTTTATGAGGAGAAACACATACATGCTGCGGCCGGAGTCTTCACAATGGATGTCGGAGAATTCTTCGCGCATGCCTGCGCGAAAAGTCTGTGAAAGTAATTTGAGAGCGCGAGGTCGAAGAAGTCTGGAGATGACTTGCTTTCCCTGATCCTCCAGGAATCTCGTCATCGTGCCTTCCAAATCTTGCTGGCGTAACGGCTCAACCACTCGGGGGGTCAAATAGACATGTCCTAGCCCGACACTGCCGCCATCTCCGGACCAGATCAAAAGAGGTCGCTGAACCGGCGAGGGTTTCGTATCTGCAAGGGTGAGGACTATGTCCGAAACGCGGCGCAGAAATTCCGGATTCCCGATGCTCATATCTTCTTCGCGATGAATCGTGCCCAAGCGCCGGGCCATTTCCGCCCCGTAGACGCGATCCTGAGTGCGCGAGAGGCTAAAATTCAAAGTGTGGACGATTTCAGAGTGGGCGGTTAAACAATCGACCAAACAGCGCGAATCAAGGCCCCCACTTAGGAACGCAACGACACTCCGATCGCCCTTTAGCCTGCGACGGACAGCCACATTGAAGCGCTGATACACTTCGTCCAGCAATTCAGGCTCCGGCCTACGAGAAACAGGTATGACGTCCCAGCGCCAATACTGCCGAGAAGAGAGCTGTTGGGGGTCTATCGAAACTATCTCGGCGGCCTTGATCGTTTTAACGCCAACGTATGGAGTGCGTGAGCCAAGAGGGTAGGAGAATCCGGAGACCTCGGTGACGGCACGAACGTCCATGACCTTCGGTACGAAAGGCAATGCTTCCAGAATGCGTAGAGCAGTGGCATATACTACCCAATTATCGTTCAACCAGTAGTACAAGGGCCTGAGGCCGAGCTTATCCGCGAGCAAATGTAACTTGTGGTTTGCCGCCTGGTAGTAGATAGCAACAAAGGAGCCCTGCGTACTTTCTAAGATGTGCCAATCGCCGCTATCGAGAGCGCAATGTATTGTTTCAAGATCTCGCTTGCGGTCCGTTCCTGCACCGGCTTCAGAACAGCTAAGAAGAGGTTCCCCGGCGAGCATGCTAACGCTGCCGGACGTTTCTTGGTTGAATGCTCGAGATCCAAATGCCCCTGAATCCGTTTTGAAAAGAAGCGCTGAGTCATCCTGGTACGATTCGATCGCCTCCGAAGGCTTCCGAGAGATCGCAGAACGCAGTGCGGCCGCCCAAGCAGGATCAGGGCGGACATCAGGTCGGCGAGAGACTACCCCCGCGAGGATGCTCACGTGACGTACCCGCTCAGGAATAGTAGGAACTGCGTTGGAGTCTGGAAGTTCATAGACAGAACAAGGCGGCTCCAAAGTACACGTATCTGCACCCGATCGCCGTCCCGTACCGAATGATCAGGTTAAATAGAGGGAAAGAATAGACGAAGAACCAAGTCTTACGTTCTTTCAATTCCTGCCAGGTCGCGTTTCGATAGAAAAAGATCACAATCGTCAATTAGACAGACAAAATAGCAGCGAAGCGAAGAAAAAACAACGCATGGGTTGATACCATTGATACCATCCCGTTTGAGGGCAAATCACTGGAACCACAAAGGAGTGGGAAGGGGTTTCAAGATTACTTACCGGACACTTCCGGGTGAGATTCGAGAGATAGGATGGCCTTCAAAAAAGGCGCCAGAGCATTCGGCTAAGCCAAACCCCCGACGCACATTTATGTACGTGGTAGAATTGGCAAAGCAAGGGTAAGAAGGGAGCTGATTTGAGCGATCCCGCAAATCCGGTCACTTTGGACCACTCCAGCAACGAACCGTTCACTGCGTACTACGCAGAGAAGAGTGCTAACCCACAGCAACTTAGGCACTTTCGTTCCGTTCGCGATACCATCCTGCGAGTTCTCGATCAGCGTAACGGTCCGGGACGCAAGTATGATGTCGTCGACATTGGGTGCAACGCGGGTGGCCAGTGCGGCGTGTGGGCCGAAAATGGCCATAGAGTCCACGGATTGGACATCAACGAGCCTCTTTTGGGTTTAGCAAGGAAGCGTGCTGCGGAATCAGGTCAAGAGATCGACTATAGACTCGGCACGGCGATCGACCTGCCTTGGCCCAGTGAGTCAATGGACATTTGTATCGCTTTAGAATTGCTGGAGCACGTCGCTGAATGGAACAGCTGTGTTGGGGAGTTCACGAGGGTACTGCGTCGAGGAGGCGCCTTGTATCTAAGCACGACCAGCATGCTGTGTCCTGTTCAACAGGAGTTTACTCTGCCCGGCTATAGTTGGTACCCGAGTCCGGTGAAGCATTACATTGAGCGGCTTGCGGTCACCACCCGCCCCGAACTTGCCAACCATGCAAAATACCCAGCCGTTCATTGGTTCAATCCTTACGGCCTCCGTGCGGAGCTGGCCAAAAGAGGCTTTGTTTCAATGGATCGATTTGACCTTGTAGATGCCGCAAAGAAGGGCAATTTGGCAAAGCTCGTCCTTGCGTCGATCCGAGCGATGCCCCCGCTTCGTTTCCTCGCCCATGTTTGTACTTCCGGTACAATCGTGGTGGGGATAAAAGAGTAGCCTCGTTCCCAAGCATTCTTGCGCCGATTTGATTCGTTCTAGGCAGGCTGGCCTGAAGACTTCACTAAGGTTGGCTGTGCCAGTCTTGCGGAATGGTTTTCCAAGAGACGATCAAGGATCTGCATCGAGGCCGGCCAGCAATGGGCCCTCTCGAGGGGTTGACGCCCGGCCAGGGAGAGCGTTTCTCGGAGGTCTGAGTCTTGCAGAAGTCTCAGAACCTGCTGGGCAAACCGCTCACTCCCGTCGGCAACCAAGAAATGCCGCCCTGGGTCTGCCTCAACCCCCTTGGCTGCCTGTGGAGTTGCGACGACCGGGATCCCCATCGCGAGAAACTGAAGAATCTTGTTTTGAGTCCCACGCGCGATCCGTAATGGAGCCACCGCCAGTGCGGCATCCATTAGATATGGCCGTACGTCTGGCACGTAGCCAGTGACCGAAACGCCCGGGATTTTCGACAAATCTCGGACCACGCGACTCGGGTTCGAGCCGACAATTCGGAATTCCGCATGCGGCACTTCCTTGCGAATTGCGGGAAAGATCTCTTTCGCAAAGTAGAGAACCCCGTCGACGTTCGGGTAATAGTCCATACGACCCAGAAAAACGATCACCGAGGAATCTGGATTGATTTTCGAACGGGGATGAAAATAGCTCAAATCCACTCCATTCGGGATCACCGCGGATGGTATAGAATTGCCCAGTTTCTGCAGCTCTTCTAGTTCTCCTCGAGTCGTGGCCGTACATAGGTCAAACTGCGAAGCCACCTTCTTCTCGTAGTTCCGAAGTTTTGCGGACTCGATTCGATAACCGATCGATAGAGGAAAAGCGCGTTGGTGCGAATACTCGAGCCACTTCGCCGAATCAACATCTCCAAAATCGAGCATCCGAAAAGAGCAGCGCAAGTCGCGAACATATTGCGCCGCGAATGCGCAGTGGACCACGATCGCGTCAAACGTGGATTCCTTCCATGCGAGCTTGATTCTTTCCGCCAGTCGACGCGACCAAAAGTAGGCAACTGAGGAAGGCACCGAAGACAGCAGGGCGCTCCCGGCTTGGACCCACCGCCTGCTGCTGGGCAAAATCTCTGCGATCACCTCTTTGCAGTGCTCTCTCAACGGAAGCCCGTCCTTCAGTTCCTCATCAGAGTGAGCCAGGCTGGCCACGACCACAGAATGTCTTCCTCCGAGATGCTGAATCATATGAAATGGGCGAATTTTGCCTCCGCGATTCGGTGGGAACGGCAGGCGATGGCAAACGAAGAGAATCCTCATGCCCGTCCTGCGACTGCTTCCAGTGTGGGATGCACCCGCTGCCAGTCCAAGCCATCGAGAAAAATGCGGGTCCAGAGCTCGAGGTTGATCAGCGCGAGCAGATGATCAGTGTAATCACTTCGCTGGGCTTGGTGATCCGAAATGATCCGCTGCACTGCCGCAGGGTCAAAAATCCCTCTTTTGCGAATCTGTGACTCCGACAGAGTTTCCTGAACGAGAAAATTGAGGTCTTTCCTTAACCACGAACCCATCGGCGCGCCAAAGCCGCGTTTCTTCCGATTCAGGATGGATGGTGGAAGCCAGGGCTTGACAGCCTTTTTGAGCAAATACTTCATCGTGAAGCCGCGGACCTTTAAATCGGAGGGCATCCGACTGCTCAGCTCGATCAACTCAGAGTCCATAAAAGGCGCGCGGCATTCGATCGAAGCCGCCATTGTCATTTTATCGGTCAAGAGCAACAGATCATCCGGGAGGGAAGATTTCATATCCACATAGATCAACTGGTTCAGACCATCTGCGTTTGTGCACCGTGAGAAATATCGTCGAAGGGTTTCCGAGTGAGGCGCGTTGTGATTCAAGATCGCACGCCCTCCGTTGAGGAGCTGATCCTGCATGGCCGGCGAGAACACCCCCACGAAGCTTTCGTAGCGAGCAACGGGATCCCAGTCGGCGCCCTTGACGAAGGCGGCTGCGTAACGGATGTTGTTTTTCCAGGCCGAATGGCGGTCCTGTGGCAACCGAGCAAGCGCACCTGGCAACCAATTTCGACGAACCACTCCCGGCAATTTTGAATAGTACCGGCGCAAAGTCTCAGCGAGATAACGGCGGTAGCCTCCGAACAGCTCGTCTCCACCTACGCCTGACAGAATTACGGTCACACTCTCGCGGGCAAGACGTGAAACAAGATAAGTCGTAATCAGCGCCGAATCGGCCATCGGTTCATCTAGGTGCCAGATAAGCTTGGGCAGTAGTTCGCTAACATCAGGGCGTACGACAATTTCGTGATGGTCCGTTCCGTACCTTTCAGCGATCATTTTTGCGTACGGAAGTTCGTTGTAGAAGCTGTCATCACCCGCAAAACCGATGGAGTAGGTTTTGACGGGGCGGTCCGTCAAACGAGCCATCGCCGCGACAACCGCACTCGAATCGATTCCGCCGCTTAGGAATGCCCCTAGCGGAACGTCGCTTACCAGCCGCACCCGGACCGATTCGACCAGTTTTTCTCGGACTATCTCGATCCATTCGTTTTTCGAACGGGACTCGATTTGGTCGAACCGTGGGTCCCAATACTCCTCTTCTCGAACGTTTCCTTTCTCAGCTACCAGCAGGTGTCCGGGCAGGATCTTGTCGATTCCTTCGAAAGTAGTTTGTGGCGCCGGAACGTAGCCGAGCGCAAGGTATTGAGGCAAAGCGGCCCGGTTCAGCCGACGCGGAACTTCCGGCGCCTGGAGAATCGATTTCGCCTCGGAACCAAAGATCAAGCAATGCGGACTTCGCCAGATGTAGAGTGGTTTCTTGCCGATGCGGTCGCGCGCGAGTACAAGCCGATCACGCTGGGCATCCCAAAGAGCAATGCCGAACATACCTCGCAGGCGCTTCAAAAAACTCAACCCTTCTTGCTCGTACAGGTGAACCAGGACTTCCGAATCGCTCTTTGTGCGGAAAACGTGGCCTTGGGCAATCAAGCGGGCCCGCAACTCTTGAAAGTTGTAAATCTCTCCGTTGCAAACAACCCAAACTGTTTCATCTTCGTTGGAGATGGGCTGATGCCCACCCGCGAGATCAATGATGCTCAATCGTCTCATTCCCAAGGCCACGCCGCGACCAAGGTACACACCCTCGTCGTCCGGGCCGCGATGTTCGACCGCTTTGCCCATGCGAGCCAGCAATGCTGCGCCCGGCGTGGAGTCCTGTTTTAGGTTAAGAATTCCGTATATGCCGCACATTGCTCCTCCGCGCGGGCACGCCGCCCGCGCTCCTCATATCCGAGAATGCGTCCCATCTTTCAACCAGAACCAATGAGGTCGTCGGCAAGATCAGCGCTCCGGACAACCGCTCAGGGCTTTGATTCTACGACGTGCTTGGGATTGCGGGACCAAGCGCCTCCTTCGATCTCCGTAAGTTCTGTGAGGCTCTGAGCCAACATCGCAGCCTGATTCCTGCGCGAATACCGCCGAACTCGCTCCCGATCGGCAGTTTGGTGCCGGCCCATTCGCACTGCTGTCAAGAAGTCAGGCAGATTACGAAATATTGCGTCCTCATCGGCCAGATCAATGATGCTCGCGCCCCCCGTCTCTCTTAGCAGCGCGGCGGTGTCTCCTGTCTGCGTAGTGAGCGCCAAAATGGGCCTCTGCAACCGCAAGTATTCATAAGCCTTCGCCGGTATTTGGTGGTCGCAATTCCCAGCTTGAAAGAGCAGCAAGCCGTCGCTCGAGGAGGCCTCGCGGCGAGCCTCCGCATAAGGAAGCGGGGGGAGCAGCTGGACAATGTCGTTGATTCCGAGCTCCTCGAGAATCCGTGAATAGTAAGCCTCGTTTCCAGAGGCCCGCAAGGCGATCTTCAATTCCGCAGCATTTGTGTGCCCCTCTTTTTTCAATCGGGCTAGGGCGCGGAAAAACGGCCGCGGGTCGCGTTCCGACGGATAAATCAAGCCCAGGTGGAGCAACCGCATGCAGCGCGAATTATTCTTAGCAGGTTCTGGCGGCACGAGCCATCTAAAATCTTCCTCGTCATAACCGTTCGGAATCAGCAGGCACTTTTCGGCAGAAAGCCAGGGATACCGCTTCAGGTACATTGCCCTTGTAGATCGCGCCGTGAAGATCAACCGTCCCGCGTGTTGTACGACTTTCTTTTCGATCCAGCGATAAACTTTTCGAGTTACAGGATCGGGTGGATACTCCTCTTCGGTCATGGAATCACGAAAGTCGACCACCCAGGGTCGGCCCGTCAATTTGTGCAGAGCCAAGCCGATCAAGACGGCACTCGCAACCGGATAGGTTGTGACAATCACATGTACTCGTCTCTTCCGAATCAGGTGCACACCGGTTAAGATTGCCGCGGGCAACCAACTCGCCCAGCGATCCGGGAGAGCCATCCAGCGCAAGTAGCGACCTTTTGCAGAAAGATGTCTCTGGGTGTCGAGGGCGAAAGCGCGGAACACCGGAACATCAGAAGGGATTTCTCCCACCAGAGTCGGATCTACGCGCTCGTAGGCCCGAACGTTTGCAGTCAGTATGACGGGCTGCCACTCAAACTCGGGCAGAAAGCGGCAGAATTTAAGGATTCGCAGAATTCCGCTGCCCGCGCCGAACGGCGGAAAATGAAAAGCGACAATGAGGGCAGTCTTCATGTGTGTGCGCGTAGATCGCCTAGAGCGTTACCACGGCAGCCTGGTCAGGATACTGGTCGCAGACATAATCATTGAATTCGCCGCGGCGGCGGATGAGCACGTCCCGGCCGGCCTCAATCCATACCTCTGGCGGCGTCGGATGGCTCAGGAAGCCCAGGGGACTGGCGGCGCGGGCATAAGCCCCTGACTGGAACACGCCGACCAAATCTCCGACGGCAACGTTCGGGAACTGTACGGACCGTCCAAGGACGTCGAGCGGCGTACAAAGTGGGCCCACTACGTCAACGGATTGTTCCGGCAGCTCATTGAGCCTATTCAATACCGCGATTGGGTAGTTTCGCTTGATGATTTGCCCCAGATTGCCCGAAGCAGCCAAATGATGATTCATTCCCCCATCAACAATTACATACTTTTTTCCGCGCGATGTCTTGATGTCGTTGATTCGCGTGACGTAGACACCAGCCTCTCCCACCAGATAGCGGCCAGGCTCCACCATGAATTGAGTTCCCGAGAACGGCTCCTCGGGTTCAATCTCAGAAAATATGCTCACGAGACCCGCACGAAGCTCATCCATGTCTAATTCGTCTTCATTCGAAAAGTATGGAATGCCCAGACCACCGCCAAAATCGACCGTGCGCAGAGAACTTCCTGCACGCTGTGCAGTCCGCCGCGCAATCTCCAGGCCTTTGCGGTATTGGTTCAGGAGCACCTCGGCATCCAGGATCTGTGTGCCGGTAAACAGATGGATTCCCCGGAAATTCAGCGCCTCATCGGAGAGCACGCGATCCAACACGCCGTCCAGGCACTCCTCGTCAATTCCAAACGGAGCGGGCTTGCCACCCATGCGCATGGCGCCACCCTGGGCGTCCTCGGTCGGATTGACTCGAATCGCGATATGAGCCCGTACATTCAACTGCCTGGAGATACTGCTAATTCTGTCGAGCTCAAGAACCGATTCGGCATGAATCTCACCAATCCCGTTTCTTAGGACGTACTCGAGTTCCGCTTCGGTTTTCCCCGGACCGGCGAAAACAATCCTGCTCGCTGGGCAATCGGCCTTGAGAGCTTGATGGAATTCACCCCCGGAGGCAATCTCGAGCCCGCAGCCCTTCGACAGAAAGTAGCGCAAGAAAGCGCCATTCGGATTGGCTTTCACGGAATAGCTGATCGCAACACTCTGCGGCAGTGAGTTTCGCAGTAACGCAAACTTCCTTTCGAGAACGGAATGGTCGTAGACGAATAACGGAGTGCCGAACTTAGCCGCCAAGGAGGAAACGCCCACCCCCCCAAGACAGAACTCATCCTTGGATAACGGAAAATATCTGCGAATCAGGGAGCCAACATCGCTCATCAAGACAATCCTTCGCGGCGCCGCAAAGCTGGATAGTCTACCTTGCCGCTCGTGGTCTTGGGCAACTCCTCGAGAACTTCCACAGCCTTGGGAACCATGTAGCGAGGCAACTTCTCGGTGCAATGAGCAACCAGCTCTTCCGACTTAATCGGCGCGCCATCCTTCGGAACTACAAAGGCCTTGATGGATTGGCCCAGCGCTTCATCTGGGATGCCAATTACAGCCGCACCGCGAAGTATGCCGCTCGAAAACAAGGCTTCTTCCACCTCCGTGGGGCTAATCCGGAAACCGGACGATTTGATCATGGTATCGCGGCGACCCACGAAATAGAGAAAACCATCGTCGTCCATTTTCACCAGGTCACCGGAATAACAGACCTTTTCACAATCGCCCATTTCAGACGGCAAGAGGGGGTTGGGCCGCAGAGCTCGGTTCGTATCTTCCGGTCGGGCCCAGTAGCCCAAAGAAACCGTCGGCCCCCGGTGAACCAGTTCACCGACTTCACCCGGTTTACAAAGTTGACCTTGATCGTTGATTACGAGAATCTCAGTATCCGGGATGGCCTTGCCCATGGAGGTTGGCCTCCGGTCGAGCTCTTCCGGAGGCAGATAGGTCGACCGGAAGGCCTCGGTGAGCCCGTACATCAAGAAAATCTTTGTCGTAGGCAGAACCTGCCGGAGAGTTCTGAGCACAGCTTGCGGCATGGCACCTCCTGTGTTCGTGATGTACCTCAAGTCCGGCAGCTGCTGCCGCTGTATTGTCGAATTTGGTTGCGCCAGCAAGCTCCAGAGCGTGGGCACGCCAGCCAAGCCGGTTATGCGTTCTTTGAGAAGCAGCTGGACGATTTCCCGAGCAAAGACGAAGTTGATTAGAACGAGCGTCCCACCCTGTTGAAAAGCGGTCATGAGCTGGTTCATACCCGCATCAAAACTGAAAGGCAGCACGGCGAGAATGCGCTCGCTACTAGTGATTCCCAAATATGTGGAGACAATCGTGCTTCCGGCGATCACGTTGGCATGGCTCAGCATTACACCTTTAGGCTTCCCCGTTGAGCCAGAGGTGTAGAGAATCGCAGCCAGATCTTTCTCCGTGCGCGCATCACGCAGATTTGCTGACGGCTCGGTCTGGCACATTCGGTCAAAGCTGAGCGGCGAGAGCGAAGTTTCCGGTTCGTTGCCCTGCGACGTCAGCACAACGAACTTTAGAGACGGAATCTCGCGCAGCACATCAGCTAAAGCCGCGAACTTGGCAGGGGTAGTGATCAGCCCCGTCATTGAGCAGTCTTTCGCAATATGCGCGACCTGTTCAGGGTACAAAAGCGCATTGATCGGGACGAACACGCCTCCCGCTTGTGAGACGCCGAAAATGGAGATTACCTGAGGCACACAGGCTTCGACGTAAATGCCGATCCGATCACCTCTCGCCAGCCCCGCCTGTTGCAACGCGCTGGCCAGCCCTGCCGTCAGCCGCGTCACTTCCCCGTAAGTCAACCTCTCCCGCCCGTGAACGAGTGCCTCTTTTGAAGGGTTTCGTCGAGCGCTAGATTCCAGCATATGATGGATTAGAAAGTCCATATGACCTATCGTCGGGCTCCTCCACACAGTTCGATTTCGAAAATCAAAACTACGCAATCCCTGCCCGGTTTGGCCGAGAATCTTCACTTTGCTTCCTTGAAACAAATCCAGCTATCTGCTCAATGCTTTTGAAATTCTCCGGCACCAGTTCGTCATCTGAGACGCGAATTGCAAACTCTTGCTCGACAAATTCCACTAGCTCCAACACCCCCATGGAGTCCAGAATCCCAGCGTCGAGAAGTGGCTCGCTTTCCTTAATACTTCGCTTGCGAGCGAGCGGGAATTTGGTCAGGACAAAAACCTTTATGCGGTCACTCGTGGTTTGAGCTGCGTTCATGCACTCTCCTCAACTTTCTCGATCTCCGTCCATTAAAAACCATCGGTCTGCCTGGCTCGTGCCCGTTCCCGGAGAAGGAGTAACGGTAGGATAAAGCACTACTGGGCACGACTCGCGTCTGCGGAATCCCCAGTTCTCGAACAACTTCACGTAGGAATGCCAGGCCAGAATAGAAACACTTACTGTCATGACGCCGCGCTTTCGCAATGTTTCGACTGCCTGTGAAACCAAATTGCGCAGGAGCGCAGGATCATCCAGGCCCCTAAGGTCCACGATGCGAGCGTCTTCACCGGCATGCGCAAAGATCAAATAAGCTGCGAGGACCTTTTTGCGCCGCGCGGCGAGAATTTCAAACTTCTGGAAAGGGTGCGCCAGGAATCGCCAATTTAGATATTCTGCCGTACGCTCCACAGAAAGCTGATCTCGATTGCGGAGGTGTGCCGCCAGGACCGTAAATTCCTCTCCGCACGCTCCGTTGTGCAAGGCGATTTCTTCCGATGGTCGGCCGGAAAGACGTGCATTGCGCCAATTCAAAGCCCGATTGCCGAGCTCTCTCAGGCCACGCGCGACAAGACGAGATTTCACTCTCGATGCAATTTGTCGGTCCACTCGCAAGGGTTTGGCTAGTCGTAACATGCATTCGCGCGGCTCGGCCCCGAGCCTCCGATACACCGCCACCATCGTCTTACTCGGAAAATCATAGCCGAGCGACGGCAATCTAGACTCCATCATCTCAAGACAGGCCCGCTGCAACTGCAGCGCCGGACCGAGAGAGCGGAAGCCCGGGTGGACACAAAAATCACCGAGCACGTAACCAAGCACGGTACTCCCGGCGGCCCAAACTCTTCGCGGAAACGCCGCGGCGACGCCGACCAAAGTGCCGCTCGTTTCGTCTACCGCCGTCCACACACGCGCTGGTCCGTGCGGGTTGTCAAGATATAGCCAATCAAATCTCTGCTTATTGGACTGGTGCGCCAGAAACTCTTCGAGGAAACCAATCAGCAAAGGCCGATCTCGCTGCAAATTCGCAGGTCGAATGGAGATACCCATGCTGACGGCTCCTTTGAAACCTCGCAGAGAGCACACCTCCGACTGAGAATAACTGCGTTGCAACCAGACTGCCAGAGAGTGCCTCGAAAGTAGGCCTCTACCCGCAGAAGTTCCTCAATCGCAAAGGATTATCGTACACTCTCCGTGGGTCCCAAAACAGCGCGAACGGTGATGAGAATGACAGGAAAGGTCTTTCTCTAGTCTCTGGCTGCGGCGAGGCCTCATTCGCACATGTTAGTTGTACGATCCGGTTCAGAGACGGTATAGAAAGACTTTTCTCAGAAGTGCAACGAATTTCTCTGCCCTGCCCCCCCTCCTTCCTTCACTCTCGCCTGCGGCCGCTTGCTAAGTGTTTGAATTACTTGGGCTTCTCTACACAGCAGTGTCTCAGGACCTTGAGGGAAGTCATTGGTGCCTTACTTGCGCTGCATACGAATTGTTTGACGTCTAGGCGGATAGCTCAGCCGGTAGAGCGCCTTCGCTACACGAAGGAGGCCGTAGGTTCGACTCCTGCTCCGCCTACCATCCAGTTTGCTGCGGTGAAAGCCAGGCGAAAATGGCTAAGTCCGCACGCCTTGTCATGAGCGGAGAGCAAGAGTTAAATGTTCAAAATTGGTGGCCAAAAGATAAACACGCGAACAGTATTGCTCCTTGGTTCGGACGCGGTCCTGATTCTTATTGGGCTGGCCCTAGCGATATTCACGCGCTTTCTTCATTGGCGCGCAATCCTCACTTACCTTCATGAATCCGCTACAGCCTATCGGCTTGCTCTCCCAGTCGTCACTTGCGAACTGGCACTTTATTATCACGATGTCTACAACCCAGAAGCAGTCCGACGTTTTACGGAACTTCTCGCACGGTTGCTTCAGGCCTTGGGAACAGCTTGTATGGGATTGGCGATCGTTTATTTCATCGATCCAGCCCATGGTCTCGGTCGCGGTGTCGCGGTTCTCGCTGCCCCCATTGCTTTTCTGTTGCTATTAGGTTGGCGCGTTCTGATGGGGCACAAGGGATTCCAACTGCAGGGGCCTCAGCGGATACTGGTGTTGGGCACTGGACGGGAAGGTATTGCGCTGGTTCGGGAAATCATCGGCCGCCCTGAGTTGAATCTCAAAGTGGTGGGCTTTCTCGATGAAACCGGCGAGAACATTGGCAAGCCTCTCGTCAATCCTGGGATCATAGGCGCTGTAGCGAACGTTGACGAAGTAGCCGCGAGAGAAAGGGTGAGCCGCGTGGTACTCTCGCTGAAAGAACGCCGAGGAAATACTCCCGTGCGCCAACTGCTGGATCTCAAATTTGCAGGGATCAGCGTTGAAGACGCTCACAGCGTCTGGGAACAGATTTCAGGACGAATCCACTTGCAGCACCTGTCACCAAGCTGGCTGATCCTGTCGGACGGTTTTCGGAAACCAAAGCTGTTGGTTGCTGCAAAGCGCGCAGTAGACTTTTTCGCCGCTCTGATTGGACTGATTTTTGGGATGCCCATTATGGTCGTCACCGCAATTGCGATCTGGTTTGAAACCGGAAGCCCAATCCTTTTCCATCAGGAGAGGACAGGCATGAGGGGGCGTTCATTTCGGATGCTCAAGTTCCGTTCCATGTATCATGATGCGGAAAAGGATGGTCCCAGTTGGGCCGCCAATGCCGATCATCGCATTACTCTCGTCGGGCGAGTTATTCGCATGCTCCGCTTTGACGAGCTCCCGCAATTTATCAATGTTCTTCGTGGGGAAATGAGCCTTGTGGGGCCGAGGCCGGAACGTCCAATTTTCTGCGAAATGCTCGAGCGGGAGATCCCGCTCTATGCGCAGCGCCATTCCGTTCGGCCGGGGATTACCGGCTGGGCTCAGGTCAAATATCAATACGGTGCCAGCGTGGAGGAGTCAAGAACGAAATTGGAGTACGATCTCTTCTATATCAAGCACATGTCGATCCTGCTGGACTTGGCGATCATCTTCGAGACAGTTAAGGTACTCCTGACCGGCCGCGGGGCAAAATAACCTCGTTCGATTTCTGACAGTGGGAGGGAGGTCTGAGGATACTCCATAGGCTTAGAGATGCCGTCTTGGCGTTCGCCTGGGTTTACAGCTACGCCTTTATCGTAGGTGTATTTACGCTTCTTCTCCATTTCGAAGGGGGAAGGCGCCGTGCCAATTCGCGCAGGGGAGACTCAATTTAATGGATTCTCCGAAACGGGAGGTTGCTTGCAGGGCCAAAATAGAACGAGGCAATGACCGGCGCGGGCAATCGGATCGTTGGATAAGTAGCACCACACTCTCCCTCTGCGTGACGCTTGTTTTGATATTGATAGGCAGTCAAAGCGTGCTTTCGATCGTGTATTCACTGGAGTCTGGTCCCACGGCCTTTAAGCTTTTTTCCACTGGTTCCGAGGTGTCTCACGGCCTGATTCCCGAAAGGGCACGACAAATAGCGAATAATTCGCCGAGATCAACCCTGATGGCGAGCGCGACTTCGAAAAAAGGCCAGACCTCAGGTCCGACCAATTTTCAGGCACGCTGTAGTTCTCCCGGGGTCATCCGCTGTGTGGGATTTGATTCGCCGGCCGATATCGTCGGCAAGTATGGAGACAATTCCGGAATTCTGGTCGGCGCGACCAAACCAGTCTTGGATGCGGCGATCAAAGCTTCGGGCGAAAGCTCCCTAAAGTTCACCATTCCGTCCAAGTCTGGGGCCGACACATCAGGGTCATATTTTGCGAACTTTTCCGAAGATCTTTCCTCACAGTTCGGAGAGAATTCCGAGTTTTACGTTCAATGGCGACAGCGCTTCTCCCCTGAGTTCCTGAACACTCGCTACGACGGTGGCGAAGGGTGGAAACAAGTCATCATTGGCACAGGCGATCAGCCCGGGCATCTCTACTCCTCTTGCTCTGCCCTGGAGGTAGTAGTCCAGAATACCTACCAACGCGGTTTCGCTCGAATATACGATTCGTGCACCGGATCCGCATCACATGGCGCGTATGACCCATTTTCGCAGCCTTTCGCGACTCCTTGGAACGGTGCAAACTTTAAGCTGCAGAACGCGATGCACTCGCCGTACTGTTTGTATGACAACCAGGGAAAAAGCCAGCTGCCGCCCACCGGGAACTGCTTTGGTTATTTTCCGAACGAGTGGATGACGTTCCAGGTCCATGTCAAAATGGGACCAAGGGTGAACGATGAGTTTACCAATAGCTTTGTGCAATTGTGGATTGCCCGGGAAGGACAGCCTTCCCGGTTAGTCATCGACTGGGGACGATACAATCTGAGCGCGGGCGATGCCACGGAGGGCCAAAAGTTTGGCAAGATTTGGCTTCTTCCCTACCACACGGGCAAGAATGCCAGCCAAGTTCATGCGCCAGGCTTTGTATGGTACGACGAGCTGATTGTGTCTCGACAGAGAGTTCCGGACCCCCAGTAGGGAACTCCCGCTTTGATTGAGGCGATAGTTCCTTTAATTCATCGATTGTTTTGTCGGCAAGATTGCCCGGAACACGGACTATGGACTGCAAGACCCTAGCAGGGTGGTCCTCTATCGCCGACCGGACAAAATCGGAACCGAGAACGTCTCGCTCAATGTCTTTTGGCCCGCTTGAGTTGTGCCCGCGCACTAGCCTCGGCGGTCGCCTGATCCACTGCTGAAGCCAGGTGTTCGAGCCAGGGACCGGGCTGCACCGTCCGAGGAAATTCGCGCGTGAAGCATTTCCCGGGGAGCAGACTGAGAGCGACGAGCTTCTCAGGTATCTTTTGGGGAAGCATCATGAGGCCCCGGAAGTTCTCCCACCACCAACCTTTCTCCTCCATGCCTTCGTACATGGGGATTACAAAGCCGCGATGCTTCATGTTGAACGCAATCGTGATACGTTCCCGGTCTCCGGTGTATTGCTCCACGTAGTGGTAGAGCGTGCTAGGAAAGATAAGCATCAGGCCACCCTCGGGCTTAATCGTAACCTCTCTCTCATATGGGTTGGGATTATTCAATATCTCTTTCGGAGCTCCGCTACGATCCTGGAATTTCGTGTAGCCGGTAACGAGGTCGCCCGAATCGGTCAAGCCAGGGTCCACATAGTAGAACGAGGACCAGATTGTTCCGAATCCGTAGTGGTGATGTGCGGTGTTAAAAGCGCC
>Ga0066673_10000076_pt1 | contig 20164 bp, 16 predicted proteins | sample GraSoiAngelo_122_FD_62302 | JGI IMG/M metagenome (GOLD analysis project Ga0066673, IMG submission 62302) | Grasslands soil microbial communities from the Angelo Coastal Reserve, California, USA - 14_0927_02_20cm | ecosystem: Environmental > Terrestrial > Soil > Grasslands | place: USA...
GTGACCGCCGCGTCGAGCGTCTCCCGCGCGACGCCTTCGTCCACCATGCGCAGCGCCTGGTCGATGTAGGGACCGAGCACGCGATTGACGAGAAAACCCGGCGAGTCCTTGACCGGCAGGGGCAGTTTATCGATCTGCCGCACGAAGGCCGCCGCCCGCTTCGCGACTCCCGAGTCGGTGGCCGCGCCCTTGACCACTTCGACCAGCTGCAACTGCGGCACCGGGTTGAAGAAATGGATTCCCACGAGGCGCGACGGATCCTCGAATTTCGCGCCGATATCGGCGAGCTTGAGGCTCGATGTGTTCGAGGCGAGGAGCGCCTCCGGCTTCGCCGCCGCTTCGAGCTTCGCGAACAGCTCGCGCTTCGCCTGCAGGTTCTCGAAAATCGCCTCGATGACGACGTCCGCATGCCGCGCTCCGTCCCCGGCGACGTCGGGAATCAACCGGTCGAGCGCATCCCGGATCCGGGATTTGTCGCGAAGCCGGCGTTTGAAAAGCTCGGTCGCGCGCTTCATCGCCGGCGCGAGGCGCTCGGCCGACTGGTCCTGAAGAGTCACCGTCAGGCCGCGCATCGCGCACCAGGCGGCGATGTCTCCGCCCATGACGCCCGCGCCGACCACGTGAACGTGTTGCGCCTTGAAGTCGCTGTCCTTTCCGAGCGATTTCAGGCGCTCCTGGAGGAAGAAGATGCGGATGAGGTTGCGCGCGGTATCGCCCTCGAGAAGCCCGATGACCGACGCCGGGTCCTCGGGTCGCGGCGCGAACGGATCGCCGTCGTATCTCCGCCACAGCTCGAGGATCGCGTAAGGCGCGGGATAATGATCCGGCGAGGCCCGGGAAGCGAGCTCCCTTCTCGCGAGGTGAACGACGAGCGGACGCATCAGGCCGGAATTCATCAGCCGCTGGAAGAGTGGCAGTGTTCTCGGGCGGGGCGCCTCGAGCACGATCACGCGCGCGGCGTTGTCCTGGATACGCGGCGGCACCGCCTCGTCGACGAGACCCAGACGCTTCGCGCGGCGCGCGTCCACGGCCCGCCCCGTGAGCAGCATGTCGAGCGCCGCAGTCGGGCCGACGAGGCGCGGCAGGCGCTTGACGCCGCCCCAGCCCGGAAGGATGCCGAGCATCACTTCGGGAAGCGCAAAGCGCGTTCCGGGCTGATCCACCGCGACGCGATAGCGGCAGGCGAGCGCGAGCTCGACGCCCCCGCCCATGCAGAAGCCGTTGACGAGCGCAAGCGTCGGGAACGGCAAGGCCGCGAGTTTGTTGTAGAGATCCCAGCCGCGCTTGACCAGGCGCATCGCTTCGTCCGCGTCCTTGATCCGGGTGAACTCCTCGACGTCGGCGCCCGCGATGAACCCGGAGTCCTTGGCGGAGCGGATGATGAGCCCACGCGGATTCTTCGCGCGCAGCTCGTCGAAAATCCGGTCGAGCTCTGCCATCGCGTCGGCGGACAGGACGTTCGCGGATGCGTCCTTCTTGTCGAACGACAGCCAGACGATGTTGTCGCGGTCGGTCTCGAGCTTCCAGTGCTGGTAGCTGTCCACCATGACGGTCACAGCGCCTCGACCAGCATCGCCCCGCCGAGGCCCCCGCCGATGCAGATCGAGGCCATGCCGCGCCGCGGCCTTTGGCGGGCGGTGCCGGCGCGCTTGAGCACATGCAGCAGATGCAGCACGATGCGCGCGCCCGAGGCGCCTACCGGGTGGCCGAGCGCGATGGCGCCGCCGTCGACGTTGAGTTTTCCGCCATCGAGCTCGCCCAGCGCACGGTCCAGGCCCAGCTCCTCGCGGCAGTACTTGTCCTCCTTCCACGCCGTGAGGCAGCCGAGCACCTGGGCCGCGAACGCTTCGTTGATCTCCCAGGCATCGAGGTCGTTGAGCTCGAGGCCGTGGCGCTCGAGTATCGGTGTCGCGGCGTGCACCGGTCCGAGACCCATCTGCGCCGGATCCAGGCCCGCCCACTGCGAATCGACGATCCGGCCGAGCGGCTTCAGATCGTGGCGCTTCACGGCCTCCTCGGTCGCGAGCACCAGCCACGCCGCGCCATCGGTGATCTGCGAGGAATTTCCCGCGGTGACGTTGCCGTACTTCCGGTCGAAAAAGGGTTTGAGCTTCGCAAGATTCTCGGCCGTCGAATCCTTTCGAACGCCGTCATCGTCCCGGTAGAGGTTTCCCTCGTCGTAGATCGGCGTGATTTCCGCCGGCAGACCGTCATGCGGGTTGCTGAATGCGCCGCTCTCCTGCGCGCGAATGACGCGGGCGTGGCTCTCCGCGGCGTATTCGTCCATTTGGCGGCGACCGATCCCGAAACGATAAGCGACATTCTCGGCCGTTTGACCCATGAGAAGGCCCACGTAGGGGTCGGTCAGGCCTTTCATGATGCCGATGATGGGCGAGAGCAGTTGAGCGGGTTTCAATTTCAGGAACATGCCGGCGCGCTGGAGGGAGGTCTTCGCGGCCATGTAGTTCGAGAACCAAATGACCATGGCTTCCGAGTAGAGGAGCGGCACGCGCGAGAGCGCGTCCACGCCGCCCGCGAGGACCAGGTTCGAGCGCCCCGAGAGCATGTTGGCTACGCCTGAATCGAGCGCCTGCATGCCGGAGGCGCAGTTGCGCATCACGGTCCAGCCCGGGACCTTCTGCCCGCAGCCCATGCGCAGCGCAGCGACCCGCCCGATATTGACTTCGTCCACCGAGGGCGCCGCGCAGCCGAGGATCACCTCGTCGAGCTCCGTCGGTGCGAAGGGCTGTCGCACGAGCAGGGCTTTGCCCGCGGCGGTCGCGAGGTCGCTCGCGGAGAAGGGGCCCGGCCGGTTGCGCGATTTCAGAAACGGCGTGCGCGCGCCGTCGATGATGTAGATGTCCTTGGGCATCGTGCCTCCGATGACGGGAAAACCGGGGACAGACCCCTATTTTTGATTCCTATTTTTGATCACGCATCGTATGAAAGCAACTCGGGGAAAATAGGGGTCTGTCCCCGGTTTCAAGCGGCGGCGCGCTGAGGTTGCGCGGGCCGGAGCGCTTCGGACAGTCCGAGATCCTGCGGGAAATGGTCCACGCGGATCACCTCGTCGCGCAGCTCCGCTGCGCGCTTGAGCAGGGCTTGCTCCTCGGCGCCGATGACATGCGCGGCGAGCGCAGCCTGCGCGAGCTCCTCGGCGGTTCTGCCGCGTATCGCCCCGGATTTCTGGGCCGCGCGGATCCTGGCCTCGACCGCTTCGGCCTTGATCGCCGCGTCGAGCGCGGCTTCTAGGCACCCGAGCGGTTCGCTCTCAGGCGTAGGGAGGTACATGCCGGCGCAAAGCCGGTCGCGAGCCGCCGACGGCGCGATGAGCAAGCGCGCGACTTCGTGCCCGAGCGCGTCGCTCGGTGGCGCGAAGTGCCGGCCGAGCGGGAAAGTCGCGAGGCGCAGGAACGAGCCGACCGCCCGCACCGGATAGTTCGCGAGCACCGCGTGCAGGGCTTCGGCCGCGCGGAACAGGGTATCCTGGAGCGACCAGTCGAGGAAGGGAAGATCGGCCTCCTGCCGGCCCTCGTCCTCGAAGCGCTTGAGCGTGGCCGAGGCAAGGTAGAGCATGGACAGTACGTCGCCCAGGCGCGCGGAGATCCTTTCCCGGCGCTTCAGCGACCCTCCGAGTACGAGCATCGAGATGTCGGCCGCATAGGCGAACGCGGCGGAAATCCGCGTGAGTTGCCGGTAGTAGCGGCGCGTCCGGGGCGCAGCCTTGGGCGAAACGGAAACGAAGCGCGATCCGGTGATCGCCATGAGAAAGGCGCGCGTTTCGTTCGAAATGACGTGCCGGATGTGACCGAACAACGCGGCGTCGAAGCTCTTAAGATCACCCGCGCGCGCGGCGTTCATTTCCTTCAGCACGTAGGGATGGCAGCGGATTGCCCCCTGACCGAAGACGATGAGGTTGCGTGTCAGGATGTTGGCGCCCTCGACCGTGATTGCGATGGGCAGCTGCTGGTAGATTCGTCCCAGGAAGTTGTTGGGGCCGAGGCAGATTCCCTTGCCGCCGAGGATGTCCATCGCGTCGTTGACTACGGCTCGTCCGCGCTCGGTGAGGTGGTACTTGACGATCGCCGAGATCACCGAGGGTTTTTCGCCGAGGTCGACCGCGCCCGCGGTCATCGTGCGCGCGGCGTCCATCACGTAAAGGTTGCCGCCGATGCGCGCGAGCGCTTCCTCGATCCCCTCGAATTTTCCGATCGGCGTCTTGAACTGGCTGCGCACGCGCGCGTAGGCGCCGGTCGCGCGCGCGGCGAGCTTGGCGTAGCCCGTCCCCGAGGAAGGCAGCGAGATCGAACGTCCCGCGGCGAGGCACTCCATCAGCATCCTCCAGCCCTGGCCCGCCATTTTCGGCCCGCCGATGATCCAGTCGAGGGGCATGAACACGTCCTTGCCCCAGTTCGGCCCGTTCTGGAACACCGAGTTGAGAGGGTTGTGCCGCCGGCCGATGTTGACGCCCGGCGTGTCGGTGCGCACCAGCGCGCAGGTGATGCCGATGTCTTCCTTCTCTCCGAGGAGATGGTCGGGATCGTGGAGGCGGAAAGCGAGCCCGAGCAGCGTGGAGATGGGACCCAGCGTGATATAGCGCTTCTCCCACGTGACGCGCATGCCCAGCACTTCGCGGCCTTCCCAGATTCCCTTGCACACGATGCCCAAATCGGGAATCGACGCGGCGTCCGAGCCCGCGTGCGGATTGGTGAGGCCGAAGCAGGGAATTTCGAGTCCTTTCGCGAGGCGCGGCAGGGTGTGGTTCTTCTGCTCCTCGGTGCCGTAGTGAAGCAACAGCTCGGCAGGCCCGAGGGAATTCGGAACCATGACGTGCACCGTTGCCGCGCTGCACCGCGTCGCGAGCTTCTGGATCACCTGCGAATGCATGGTCGCGGAGAACTCCTTGCCGCCGTATTTCTTCGGGATGATCATCCCGAGGAAGCCCTTGTCCTTGATGAACTGCCACGCGTGCGGCGGCAGATCCTGATAGATCTGCGTCGTCTCCCAGTCGTTTACCATCGCGCACAACTGCTCGGTCTCGTTGTCGAGGAAAGACTGCTCCTCGGCGGTGAGCTTCGGCCGCGGCAGCGCGAGCAGCTTTCCCCAGTCGGGGCGGCCGGAGAAAAGATCGCCATCCCACCACACGGTGCCGGCGTCGATCGCCTCCTGCTCGGTCTGGGACATTGCGGGAAGCTGGCCGCGATACCACGCGAGAAGGGGGCGCGAAACGAGCAAACGGCGCAAGGGCGTCGCGCCCAGCAGGACACTGCAAAAGACGAACAGTCCGGCGAGCACGGAGAAAGCATCCATTGCGAACGCTCCTCCGGCCAGGCCGGCGGGAAGCGCCACCGCGCCCGCGGCGATCCAGATCCATCCCGGCGATTTCAGATAGGCGAGCGCGAATGAAACGGCAACGACGGCGACGATCCAGGCAGCGACCGGCATGGGTCCTCCGGAATGTTCTCTGGGGCTTTCAACGCAATACGGCATGATACGCTGCTCCGGCACCGCACGGCGGCACTTGATCCGCGGGTGTCCGCCTCCATGTAACATGGCACTCTTCCATGGCCCACGATCACCGCAGCTTCGCCTTGCCCGTCCCGATGAAGGATTCCGCAGCGCCGAAACGGCGCAGCGAATGGCGTGCGCTCGGGATGCTCATACCCTATCTGTTGGAATACCGCGTCCGCGTGGGGATCGCGCTCGCGTTCCTGACCACCGCCAAGCTCGCCAACGTCGGCGTGCCGCTCGTCCTCAAGGAAGTGGTCGATTCGCTGGACGCGCAGACCGCCGTGCTGGTGCTGCCGCTCGCTCTGCTCGCCGCCTACGGCATCCTGCGCTTCTCGACCACGCTGTTCGCGGAGCTTCGCGACGTCGTATTCGTGCGCGTGACACAGCGCGCGATCCGCCGCGTCGCTCTCACCGTGTTCCGCCACATGCACAGCCTGTCGCTGCGCTTTCATCTGGAGCGACAGACGGGCGGCGTTTCGCGCGACATCGAGCGCGGCACGCGCGGGATCTCGACTCTCCTGAGCTACATGCTGTTCTCGATCGTTCCGGTGATCCTCGAGTTCAGCCTGGTGGCGGTCATCCTTCTCACCAAGTTCGACTGGCGCTTCGCGGCGGTCACCTTTGTCGCGGTTGCCCTCTACATCGCCTTCAGCGTGGCCATCACCGAGTGGCGCATGGAAATCCGCCGCCGCGCGAACGAGCTGGATTCGAAGGCCAACACGCGCGCGATCGACAGCCTGCTCAACTACGAAACGGTGAAATACTTCAACAACGAGGAATACGAGGCGCGCCGGTACGACGAGAACCTGCAGAAGTACGAATCGGCGGCGGTGAAGAACGAAGCCTCGCTCGGGCTCCTCAACATCGGGCAGAGCTGCATCATCGCCGTCGCGGTGACGCTGCTGATGATCCTCGCGGCCGAGGGCGTAGTGGCGAAGACGCTGACGCTCGGCGACCTGGTGCTCGTGAACGGCCTTTTGATCCAGCTCTACATCCCGCTCAATTTCCTGGGCATGGTGTACCGCGAGATCAAGCAGGCGCTCGCCGACATGGACCGCATGTTCCGCCTGCTCACCCAGGACCGGGAGATACAGGACCGGTCGGATGCGGTGCCGCTGCCCCTTGGTAAAGGCGCGGGAAGCGCGACGGTGCGTTTCGAGCGTGTCGATTTCTCCTACGAGCCGCGGCGCCAGATCCTGTTTGACGTGTCCTTCGAGATCCCGGCCGGAAGCAAGGTCGCCGTGGTGGGCGCGAGCGGCTCGGGAAAATCCACCCTGGCGCGGCTGCTGTTCCGCTTCTACGACGTCAACGCGGGCCGCATCACCGTGAACGGCACCGACATCCGCGGCGTAAGCCAGTCGTCCCTGCGCGCGGCGATCGGCATCGTGCCGCAGGACACGGTGCTCTTCAACGACACGATTCTCTACAACATCCACTACGGGCGGCCGAGCGCATCGCCCGAAGAGGTCATCGAGGCGGCGAAGGCGGCGCACATCCACGAATTCATCGAGAGCCTACCCGACCGGTATGAATCCCGAGTGGGGGAGCGGGGCCTCAAGCTCTCCGGGGGCGAGAAGCAGCGGGTCGCGATCGCCCGCGCCATCCTGAAAAACCCGAGCATCCTCATCTTCGACGAGGCCACCTCCGCGCTCGATTCGGAAACCGAGCAAGGTATCCAGGCCGAGCTCGACCGCATCGCCCGGGGGCGCACTACCCTAGTGATCGCTCACCGCCTTTCCACACTCATGGACGCGGACCAGATTATCGTTCTGGATCAAGGCTGTATCCTGGAGCGGGGCACCCACAGGGAGTTGTTGGCGAAGGACGGGGTTTACGCCCAGATGTGGGCGCTGCAGCTGCAAGAGGAGGCCGAGGTGGCGGCAGCCTGAGCCAACGAACGCATCTGTCTTAGGACAGCGTCATGAGCGTGACCTCGTGTGAAGTGTCACGTGTATCCTGTTATTTTCGTTGCAAATTAATTTAGCCAAGGCTAAACTGGCCGGCCCGACAACAAACTGGGAGGAAGGGTGCGGTTCCTCGCGATTTCGCTCCTTGCACTGGCGGTCGTTTCGACTGCGGCGTCTGCGCGCGAGCTGCGCCAACCGGCGCTGAAATCCCAGGCGGCGCTGGTCGTCGACCAGCAATCCGGTGAAATCCTCCTCGGCAAGAACATGGAATCGAAGTTGCCGATCGCGTCGCTCACCAAGCTGATGACCGCGATCGTCACGCTGGACGCAGAGCTCGACGCGGACGAGCCGGTGACGATCACCAAGGCGGACGTCGACAGGCTGCGCGGCTCGCACTCCCGACTGCAGGTCGGTACTACGCTCACGCGCGACGAGCTGCTGCACCTCGCGCTCATGGCCTCGGAAAACCGCGCCGCCTCCGCGATCGCCAGCTCCTACCCGGGCGGAAAGGACTCGTGCGTGCTGGCGATGAACCTGAAGGCGCAACTGCTCGGCATGTCGGGCACGCGCTTCGAGGACGGCACCGGGCTTTCCGGCCGCAACGTGTCCACCGCGCAGGACCTGGCGAAGCTCGTGCAAGCCGCGCACGCCTACCCCAAGATCCGCGACTATACGACCTCGACTTCGTACCAGGTCAAGATCGGGCGCCGCGCGATGCGCTTCGGCAACACCAACAATCTCACCCGCAGCTCCCGCTGGGACATCGGTCTGTCCAAGACCGGGTACATCGCCGAGGCGGGCCGGTGTCTGGTGATGCAGGTGACGCTGGCCGAGCGTTCGATTATCATCGTGCTCCTGGACTCCTGGGGCAAGTACACTCGTGTCGGCGACGCGACTCGCATACGTCAATGGCTGGAATTCGCCTCCGGCCGGTCCAATGTACGCCAGACATCCGCGGCCTTGCCGCCCCAGAGCGACTTCCCTTTTATCCACGCACGGAACGCCTGGCCGGGCTAGATTCCGGCCCGCGGCATGAACCCCCAGCCCTCGCTCGAGGCCCGGGCACCTGGGGTGGTCCGCTTCTACAGCTTTCTTCCACGTGCGCAAGGGCTCTCGGAGGACGTGCTCGCCGGCCTTGCGCTTCCCCAGAAGAGCATTCCGCCGAAGTATTTCTACGACGAACAGGGCTGCCGCCTGTTCGAGGCGATCTGCGAGCTGCCCGAGTACTACCTGACGCGCACCGAGATGGCCATCCTGCACGGCAATATCGCGGAAATCGCGCAATTCGTCGGGCCCGAGGCCCAGCTGATCGAATTCGGCAGCGGCGTGCAAGCCAAGACGCGCATCCTGATCCAGGCGCTGCAGACGCAGTTGTACGTTCCGATCGACATCGCGATCGATACGCTGCGTGCTTCGTCAAGCGAGCTTGCCCGTCGCTTTCCCTTCCTCAACATCGTCGGCATCTGCGCCGATCATACGCGGCCCATCGCCCTGCCCGAGTTCGTAGGGGTGCCGATCCGCAGGAAGACGGTGTTTTTTCCCGGCTCCACTATCGGCAATTTCACTCCCGCCGAGGCGCTCGTTTTTTTGAGGCAGGCGCGCAAGATGGCGGGGGCGGGCGGAGTCCTCCTGATCGGCGTGGATCTCAAAAAGGACAAAGCCACTCTGGATGCCGCCTACGCCGACGGCAGGGGCGTCACGGAGCAGTTCAACCTCAACCTGTTGCACCGGATCAATCGCGAGCTCGCGGCGGATTTCCAGGTGAAGCGCTTCCGCCACAAGGCCTTCTACGACCCTATCCTCGGCCGCGTCGAGATGCACCTGGAGAGCCAGTACTCGCAGTTCGTGCACGTCGCCGGCCGGCGGTTCGATTTTGCGCCCGGCGAAACCATCCATACCGAAATTTCCTGTAAGTACTCGATCGCCGAATTCCAGGAGCTGGGCAAACGGGCCGGGTTCACTCCCGAAAAAGTCTGGACCGATTCCGAACAGCTGTTCAGCGTCCACGGAATGGTCGCATCCTAGGCGTCCGTCGCTTTCCGAGGTCTGCGTCCCGGATGAGGGATCAGTGCTGCGACCGGTCGACGATGATGCGCTTGTACAGATCCAGCCACTTTTCGTAGTCGTCGATCGCCTCCTGCGCATTCACGATTTTGATGGCCTGGCGGTCGCTCACCAGGCGCCGCACCGGAGTGTCGTAGTTCTTGTTCGCAGGCACGCGGTGGACTTCCGTGTAGAAGCGCTGGCCGTCGGTCAGCATGTAGTCGTAGAAAAGCGCTGCAGCGTTGGGATGGGGCGCGCGCCGCGAGACCGCGACTGCTGAGGGCAGCACCACGGCGGGCGGCAGGATGAACCAATCGACCGGAGCGGACTTGGCCTTCATGCGATCGGCGTCGTGGCTGTAGATCCCCAGCATCAGGGGAATTTCTCCGGCTGCGACCAGGACGGCGCTGTGATTGTGGCCGGTGCGCACTGCCAGGCCGTTGTCGGCAATGCGCCGGAACAGCTCGAGCCCCGCTTTCTCCCCGAGCGATTCGACCAGAGCCGCGAACCATTCCACGTTCGTGGATTCGACGCCGATGCGCTTCTTCCATTTCGGGTCGAGCAGCGCCTGCCAGGACTTCGGCACGTCCGCGGGCCTCACCAACTGGGTGTTGTAGGCGTAGACGAGCAGATTGAGCCGGTCGGGTGCCCACTCGCCGTGGGAGGGCATGACCTCGGGGAGCAATTCCTGCTCGATGTAGGGCGAGTTCATTTTCTGCAGCAGCTTTTCGCGCGCGAGCGCCTCGATCTGCGGGGCGTTGGTCTCGAGCACGTCGAACTCGAAGCGACTCCCGCGCGTTTCGCTGAGCACGCGCTGCAGGATGTGCGCCTGGCTGCCGCGCCAGAACTTCACGCCAACCCCGTAGCGGCGCTTGAAGTCGGCGACGAGCTTGAGCTGGTCGTCCTGCGTGAGGGAGGAGTACAGCATCAGCTCGCCCTCTTTCTTCGCGCCCGCGATCAGGCGCGCCGTCCGGTCGGGACCCGAATACGCGGCGACCGCTGCCACGCCGGGCGTGGGCTCCACGCCGAACGCCGGCAGCGCGAGGAGAACGCTAAAGACGAAGCAGGTGAGCCGCATTTTCGCCCAGGATCTTGTCCTTCTGCCGGGCGGTGAGGTCCTTGCGCGCGCGGATGCTTGCGACCGTATGCGGAAACTCCGAGTCGAAGTGCGGATAGTCGCTCGCCATGAGGATGTGGTCTTCGCCGATCTCGGCGATCGGCCGCGCGAGATCGGCTTCGTCGGCCTCGCAAGTCACGTAACAGTTGCGGCGTATGTACTCCGAAGGTGCCATCTTGAGCATGCCCGAGATCTGCGGGAAGTCCTTCGCCCATTCCCAGTCGTCGTCCATGCGGTGCATCCAGTACAGGATCCACTCGGCGCTGCACTCGAAGAACACGACCTTGAGCTCGGGAAATTTCTCGAACACGCCTCCCAAAACGAGCGCCACCAGGGCCGCGCTGCAGTTGGTCGGGCGCCCGAGCACGTGCGTCTTGTAGAAATTGTCGAACCTGTCGACCAGCTCGCCGTTGCTGTTGGGATGGCACAGCAGCGGAACGCCGAGCTCTTCCGCCGCCTGGTAGTAAGGGTAGAAGCTCGGGTCGTCCAGATTGCGCGTTCCGCAATAAGGCACGAGGTGCGAAGTCCTGAAGCCGAGCTCCTTCACGCAGCGGCGCAACTCGTCCGCCATGGCTTCGGGACAGCCCGCCGGCGCCATCGCCACCGGCAGAAAAATATTCTCATGGCCCTTCACCAGCTTCGCCACCCAATCGTTGAAGAGGCGCGCGCACTCGCGTCCCAGCCCGCCGATGTTCGAGGTCGCGACGGTGATCTGCGTCGGGAACAGCAGTTGCTTGTCGATGCCTTCCCTGGCGAGGTCCTCGCGGCGGCGCGCCATGTCGTAGCCGCCCACTTGCCGGGCCGCGATATCGCCCCCGCGCCAGCGGGTCTTCGGGTCGTAGATATAGGGGTGCCGGTGCGCGGCGTGGCCTTGCGGGCTGATGGGGTCGAGCGAATGCAGGAACTTCGTGTTGTGCGTGCGCCCGTCATTCAGCTTGACCGGCCTGAAACGCTCGTACGGACCGTCGAGCTTGTAGACCTCGTCCATGAAATAACCTTCGCGCAGATGGGAATCGAAGTCGATGATCATGCTGGAGGTCTTGGATTCGGAGTTGGGCGTCGGGTCGTCGCCGGATGTCGAATGAGGCAATTCTAAACCACGACATGGAGCCCGCGCTTCGAAGGCGCCGGAGTCCCGCGTGCTATGATTTCGGCGCCACCCGTTCAACCCGTTTTCCCGAGTTCATGCGCGTCGGCCTGTTCGCAACCTGCCTCGTGGATCTCATGCGGCCTTCGATCGCATTTGCCGCGCTCAAGCTCCTGGAGAACGCCGGATACGAGGTGACGGTGCCGGCGGCGCAGACCTGCTGCGGGCAGCCCGGCTGGAACTCCGGCGACCGGGAGTCCGCACGGTCGCTCGCCGAGAAGCTGATCGTCGAGTTCGAAGACTGCCGCTACGTGGTCGTGCCTTCGGGCTCGTGCGCCGGGATGATCCGCGCGCATTTCCCCGAGGTCTTCGCGGACGAGCCCGCAATGCTCGCGAAGGCGCGGGAGCTGGCCGGGCGCACGTACGAGCTCACGGAATTCCTGACCAAGATTGCGAAGCGCGGGGTCGTTTCCGCGAGCTTCGACGGCACGGTGACCTATCACGATTCGTGCTCGGGTCTGAGAGAGATCGGCGTGAAGGCACAGCCGCGGCAGCTCCTCGCGAAAGTGGCGGGGCTCAAGCTCATCGAGATGGAAGAGTGCGAGACCTGCTGCGGCTTCGGCGGCACTTTTTCCATCAAGTACGGCGACATCTCCTCGGCGATGGCGGAAAAAAAGTGCGCGAACATCGAGGCGAGCGGCGCGCAAGCCGTCGTGCTCGGCGACCTGGGCTGCATGCTGAACATCGAGGGGCGGCTGCGCCGCCGCGGAGACGCGAAGACGCGGGTGCTGCACGTCGCCGAAGTGCTGGCCGGGCCGACCGAGGGTTAGCGCCTTTGCAGATCCAAGCGATGCACTTCAAGGCGCGCGCGAGCGCAGCGCTCGCCGACGCGACTTTGCAGGCGAACCTGCGCAAGTTCCAGTCCGCGGGCTTCACGGCGCTCCGCGCCAAGGCGGTGGCCGAGTTCGGCCCGGAGCTCTTCGAAGCGCTGCGCGGGGAGGGCGCGGCGATCCGCGACCGCTCACTCGAGAGCCTGGACGCGTGGCTGGACCGCTTCGAAGCGGAAGCCGTGCGTCGCGGCGCGACGGTGCTTTTTGCCGAGACCCGCGCCGAAGCGTGCGAGCTGCTCGTCGAGATCTGCCGCCGGCACGGCGTCAGGAAAGCGATCAAGTCGAAGTCGATGCTTTCGGAGGAAGCGGGAGTGAACGAAGCGCTAGCAGCGAACGGGATCACACCCATCGAGACCGACCTCGGGGAATACATCCTGCAGCTCGCCGGGGAGCCGCCTTCGCACATCATCGCCCCGGCGCTTCACAAGAGCAAAGACGAGGTCGCTGATCTGTTCCAGGCCCATCACCATGCGCCGCGCAAGGACGACATCCCGCGCATGACCCGCGAAGCGCGCGAAGTGCTGCGGGGGCACTTCCTCTCGGCCGATCTCGGTATCTCGGGCGGCAACTTCCTGATCGCCGAGACCGGTTCGGGCGTGATCGTCACGAACGAAGGCAACGGCCGCATGGTGACGACACTGCCGCGCGTGCACGTGTGCATCACCGGCATCGAGAAGGTGCTCCCGACGCTGGAGGATTTCTCGACCCTGCTCAGGCTCCTCACGCGCTCGGCGACCGGCCAGGCGATCTCGAACTACGTGAGCCTGTTCACCGGTCCGCGCGGGCGGCAGGATCGTGACGGTCCCGAGCACATGGTCTTCATCCTGGTCGACGCCGGCCGCACCCATCTCGTGGGCGGCGACATGCAGGAGATGCTGCGCTGCATCCGATGCGGGGCGTGCATGAACCACTGTCCCGTATACAGAGCGGTCGGAGGGCACAGCTACGGCTGGGTCTACCCGGGCCCGATGGGCTCGGTGCTCACGCCCAGTTACGTGGGTCTTGCGAACGCGCTCGATCTCCCCCACGCGGCGACGCTTTGCGGCGCGTGCTCGGTGGCGTGTCCGGTCAAGATCCCGCTGCCCGAGCTGCTGCGCAAGCTTCGCGAAAAACAAGTGAATCGCGGCCTGCGCCCGTGGCGCGAGATGGCGGCGGTCCGCCTGTGGTCATGGACGGCGAGGCGCCCACGCCTTTACGCGCTCGCGACGGCGATCGCCGTGCGTCTCCTGCGCCTCCTCGGCGGACGCGACGGGATGATAGCCGCTCTGCCCTTCGGGCGGGAGTGGACCCGCGGCCGGTTTTTCCCGGCGCCGAAGTCCGGCAGGACTTTCCGTTCTCTCTACGCGTCCCGTCCGACGCCTGCGCTGCGGAAGCCGTAGCTAGAGCCAGCCCGCCTTGCGGAAGCGGAACCAGAGGTAGACGTTGATTGCGGCCATCATGCCGAGTGCCAAGGGATAGCCGAACGCCCATTTCAATTCCGGCATCTGCGCGAAGTTCATGCCGTAGACGCTGGCGATGAAGGTCGGCACCGCGATGAGCGCGCCCCAGGCCGCGAGGCGCTTGGTCACTTCGGTCTCGCCGAAGGTGATCATGGCGACGTTCACCTGGATCGCGGTGGTCACGGTGTCGCGTTGGCCGTTGATGTTCTGGTTGATCCGAACCAAGTGGTCGTAGACGTCCCGGTAGTAATCCTGCAGCCCCGAGCACACTTGCGGAACGCGGCCGCCGTGCAGCTTGCCGACCGCCTCGAGCAGCGGCAGCACCGCATGCTGCAGCGAGGTGAGCTTCTGCCTCACGTAGTAGAGCCCCTCGATGTTGGCGCGCAGCGACTTGCCGGAGAAGATCTGTGTCTCGAACTTCTCGAACTCGTCCTCGATTGCGTCGAGCACCGGAAAATACCTGTCGACGACTGCGTCGATCAGAGCGTAGAACACGAAGCCCGCCCCGTGCTTCAAGAGCTCTGGCTCGCGCTCGCAGCGAGCGCGCACGGCGGCGAAGCCCGGCTCGGCCTGATTGCGCACGGACAGTACGAAATTCCTGCCGACGAAGACGTCGACCTCCCCGACCTTGATCTCGCCGCTCACGAACTCGATGTTGTGCAGCACCGCGAACAGCGAGTCTCCGTACTCCTCGATCTTGGGGCGCTGATGGCCGTGGCGCGCGTCCTCGACGGCGAGCTCGTGCAGATCGAACTCGTGCTGCATGGCGGCGAGCTCGCCCGGCCCGGGGTCTTTCATCGCGACCCAGACGAAGCACTCGGGGCGGCTGACGTACTTACTGATGTCCTCGGGCGCGATGTCGCCGAGCTTTTCTCCGTCCTGATATGCGGCGCAGTTGATGAGCATCCGAATCTCCGGTCTACGGCCAATGATAGGGCACGAGCGTGCCTCCGCATAGGCTAAAATAACGTCCCTTGCATCCGCCTGACCGTCCGCCCATGCCCCGCATCAGTCGCCGAACCGAGAACCTAGGCACCGAAAACGCCTTCGTCGTCCTCGCGGAAGTGAACGAGCTCGTCCGCCGGGGGAAGGACATCATCTCCTTCTGTATCGGACAGCCGGATTTTCACACGCCCGCAAACGTCCAGGACGCGGCGGTGCGGGCGGTGCGCGAAGGCCGGCACGGCTATACGCCTTCGGCCGGGATCGTCGAGCTGCGCGAGGCCGCCGCGCGCTACATGGGTGCCATGCGCGGGCTGAGCATCCGCCCGGAGGATGTCGTGATCGGCGGCGGGGCGAAGCCCTTCATCGCGTACTCCATCCTCTCGACCACCGACTACGGCGTCGGCGACGAGGTGATCTATCCGAATCCGGGGTTTCCGATCTACGAGTCGCAGATCGTCGCGAACGGCGCGGTACCGGTGCCGCTGCATCTGCGCGAGGCGCGCAATTTCGCCTTCGATCCGGCCGAGCTCGAATCGAAGATCACGAAAAAAACGAGGCTCGTCATCCTCAACTCGCCGCAGAATCCGACCGGCGGCATCCTGACGAAGAAGGATCTCGAAGCCATCGCGGCCATCCTGGGGCGGCATCCCGAGGTCTGGATCTACGCCGACGAGATCTACTCGAGGCTGTGCTACGAGGGATCGTTCGCGTCGATAGCGTCCCTGCCGGGAATGCTCGAACGCACGATCATTTCCGACGGCGCCTCCAAGACCTGGGCGATGACCGGCTGGCGCATCGGCTTCGCCTCGAACCCCGCCCTCGCGCCGCAGTTCGTGCGCTGGGTGACGAACACGGACTCCTGCGCTTCGCACGTCAGCCAGTGGGCGGCGGTCGAGGCGATCAACGGTCCTCAGGACGATGCGCAAAAGATGCGCGACTCGTTCCTCGTGCGGCGCGACCTGATCGTAGGCTTGCTGAACGAGGCCCCGGGCGTCTCCTGCAAGACGCCGGGCGGCGCCTTCTACGCCTGGCCGAACGTGACCGAGGCCTGCCGCATGGTGGGCGTCGCGGATTCGGAGGAGTTCAGGAAGCGCCTCTTGAACGAGGCCGGGGTCGCGGTGCTCGCCGACATCCACTTCGGCGCACGCGTGCCCGGCGAGGGCCAGCACATCCGCTTCTCCTACGCCGCTTCGAAAACCGCGATCGAGCAGGGCGTCGCGCGCATGACCGAGTTCATCCGCAGAAACCGGCGTCGCGTAGCCTAAAGTCCGGCGATGGCGGGCGACCGGATAGTCGTAGGCATGTCGGGCGGCGTGGATTCGTCGGTCGCCGCGCTGCTCCTGAAGCGACGGGGTTTCGACGTGGTCGGCCTTTTCATGAAGAACTGGGAGGAAGACGACGACGACGAGTACTGCTCGACGCGCCAGGACCTCGTCGACTGCGCCTCGGTCGCCGAGGTGATCGGCATCGAGCTCGAGGCGGTGAATTTTTCGGCCGAGTACAAGGAGCGCGTCTTTGCGGCCTTTCTCGCGGAATATTCCGCCGGCCGCACGCCCAACCCGGACGTGCTGTGCAATGCCGAAATCAAGTTCAAGGCTTTCCTGGACCACGCGATCGCCTTGGGCGCGAAGCGCATAGCCACCGGGCACTATGCGCGCCTGAGGGAATCGGCGGGAAGGTTCGAGCTGCTCAAGGCGGTCGATTCCGCCAAGGACCAGAGCTATTTCCTGCATCGCCTCACACAGGCGCAGCTCGCCCGCGTCGTGTTTCCTCTGGGCGACATGACGAAGACCGAGGTTCGCAGAGTCGCCCGGGAGGCCGGGTTGCACAATTTCGCCAAGCGCGATTCGACCGGGATCTGCTTCATCGGCGAGCGGCCGTTTCGCGAGTTCCTGAACCGCTATCTGCCGAGGAAGCCCGGTCCAATGCGCACGCCCGAGGGCAAGACCGTCGGGGAGCATATCGGGCTCTCTTTCTATACCATCGGCCAGAGAAAAGGCGTCGGCATCGGCGGCATGAAGGACTCGGCGGGCGGGGCCTGGTACGTCTGCGGCAAGGATCTGGCGAAAAACGAATTGATCGTCGTGCAGGGGCACGACCACCCGCGGCTGCTGTCGCAGAAGCTTCGCGCGGAGGATCTCGCCTGGGTGAGCGGCGCCGCGCCGCAACCGAGCTTCTCTTATGGCGCGAAGACGCGCTACCGCCAGGCCGACGCCGCCTGCCGCATCGACCGCATACGCGACGAAGACCTCGAGGTGGAATTCTCCGCTCCTCAGTGGGCGGTGACTCCGGGCCAGTCGGTCGTTCTCTATCGCGAGGACGTGTGCCTGGGGGGAGGCGTCATTCAATGAAAAAGCCGCCCATCGGTCGGCTTTTTCTCCGCGCAGGCTCGGTCGGCCGCGCCTAGTCGCGAAACGCCTCGACCGAGATCCACAGCTTCACTTCATCGCTTACCGGCCCGACGATGAATTTCATTCCGAAGTCGGAGCGATTGAACGCGCCGGTGGCGTTGCCGCCGCAGAAATAGCGCTTGCCCTGGGTGCGGGGATCGGGCCCGCATTTCCAGCGCTCCACCGTCAGGGTGAGCGGCTTGGTCACGCCGAGCAGGGTCAGCTGGCCTTCCACCGTAGCGGGGGCATCGCCGTGCCATTTCGTCGCCGTGCCCTTGTAACTCATGGTCGGAAATTCCGCCACGTTGAAGAAGTCGGGCGAGCGCAAGTGCTCGTCGCGCGAGCGGGGGCGGCTCCCCTTGTCGTTGTCCCCGGTGCTCAGGGTGGCGGTCGGCACCAGGAGCTCGATCGTGCCGGTCTTGGCCGCGGTGTCGAGGACCAGCTTTCCCGAGATCTTCTCGAAGCGCCCCCGGATCACGGAGGTGCCCAGATGCACCGTGTCGAAGTACGGAAAACTGTGGTACGCATCGATGGTGAAGGACTCAGGCGCCGCGGCCGCCGCGAACGGCAGCGCGGCGGCGAACAGGCCAGTTGAAAATTTGCTCGACATGCCCTCTTCCTTTCGGTGGGTTGACGGTTAATTCAGCCGCCTGCGTGCCAGGCGAGCGCGCAGGCAATTCCGGCCACGAAGAACCCGAACAACGACAGCAGCAGCGCCTGCAGCCAGACCGGCGCACCCGCGTTTACCGGCAAGCTCGCCGCGAGCGGCACGAGCGCGAGCGCGGCGACAGCGTACCACGGCACCTGGGCGAGGATCATGGCGGCGGCGGCGAGCAGCGCGGTGAGGAACGCGGCGGCGAGCATAAAGGTCGCGCCCGCGTGAATTTTTCTTCCGATGATCATCTGCACCAGCAGGAACGCGCCCGACCCGGCTGCGACCGCCATGCCGTACAGGCCATAGGTCAACGAGGCGCCGAGGATCGCCGCCCCTCCGGCGCCTGCTCCGAGGGCGAGGCCGGCGGCGCCCGCGCGCACGCCGTCCTCGGCAAGGCGGCTGTGTGAGAACCCTACCGTCCAGGCCGCGGCGAGCACCGCAGTACCTCCCGGGAGCAGCGCCCGTTCGAGGCCCTTCGGCGCGAGTATCGGCCAGAAAATCCATGCCGCTGCGGCGGCTCCCGCCAAGGCGAGCGCCCATGCCTCGAAACGCGTGGGGCGGAAAGCGAAATCGATGACGATGCCCGCCAGCGGCGCGGCGAATCCCAGAAGGATGATCTTGCGCGTCGCGGTGAGCGGCTCAAAAGTGAATCCGGCGATGAAATATACCGCCGTGGCGAATGCGGCGACGACCGCGAGTCCGCCGAGGCGGAAGGGCGCGAGGAGCGCGGCGACGGTCAGCGCGGCAATGAAAGGCGCGAGGCCGCCCTGGACGGCTGGATTGGCGAGCATTTCCTGCATTGCGCGTTGTCGGGCAGACTGGATCCGGAGCGGAGCTCGGCGCGCCGAGCCGTCATTCCTTCGGAACCGTATCGGCGAACGACTGGCGCTCTGAGAGCTTCGCGAACGCCCGCGCGAGATTGGCGTGAGTCTTCTTCCAGTCCATCTTGGCATACCGGAAATCGAGCCAGCCTAGGCACACGCCGACGGCAATGTCGGCGAGGCTGTAGGCGTTGCCCACGCACCAAGGCTTGTCGTCCAGCTCGGAATCCATTGCGGCGAGCCCGGCGCGGACCTTTCCCATCTGGCGCTCGATCCACGGCGCGCTCCGCAGCTTCGTCTCGCGCTGGTTTTCCAGCCGTGCGAGCACGCCCGCGTCGAGCACGCCGTCGGCGAGCGCCTCCCAGCGCCGCGCTTCGACGCCCTCGCGGTTTCCCGCGGGCACGAGCCGCGCAATCGGCGAGGCGTTGTCCAGAAACCCGACGATCACTCGTGAATCGAACAGCGTCCTGCCGTCGTCGAGCAGCAGCGCGGGTACCTTGCCGAGCGGGTTGAGCTTCGCCGCTTTGGCGTCGGGTTTCCAAGGGTCGTCGATCTCGAAATCGAAATCGATTTTCTTTTCCGCCAGCACGATGCGCACCTTGCGCGTATACGGGCTGGCGAGGGAGCCGATGAGCTTCATTCGGATGAGCTTATATCATACGGGCGGCTTTGAATCTTCGCCGGAGCTGCGGCAGCGCTTCGCGCTCGAACCAGGGGTTCTTCTTCATCCAGAGGCGGTTGCGCGGGCTGGGGTGGGGAAGGGGGAAGAATTGGGGCAGGTACTCTTCGCGTGCGCGCACGGTCTCGGCGAGGGTTTTTTTCCTGCGCGAGCCGAGGTAGTAGGCCTGGGCGTAGCTGCCGACGAGCAGCGTGAGCCGGATGGCGGGCAGGTGCGCGCGCAGCTTCGGATGCCATTGCGGCGCGCATTCGGGCCGCGGCGGAAGGTCGCCCGATTCGCCCGTTCCCGGGTAGCACAGGCCGGCGGGAACGATGGCGATGTGGCGCTCATCGTAGAAATCCTCGCGCTCGATGCGCAGCCATTCGCGCAGCAGCTCGCCCGAAGGGTCATTCCAGGGAATGCCGCTCTCGTGCACGCGCCGGCCGGGCGCCTGCCCCACGATGAGGACGCGCGCGGTGGGCGAAGCGCGCAGCACCGGCCTAGGCGGGTTGGGAAGATGGGCCTCGCAGATTCTGCACGCGCGGACTTCGGCGAGCAGGCGCTCGAATTGGGCGGGCTCCACCCGCATGATAAAATCGGTGCTGTTCGCCATACGGGCTCCGTTGATGCCGCCGCATTCGCCGCCGTCACCGCTCAACGCATTATCCCCTCTGGACGGACGCTATCACAAGCAACTCGAG
>Ga0066673_10000090_pt1 | contig 19333 bp, 18 predicted proteins | sample GraSoiAngelo_122_FD_62302 | JGI IMG/M metagenome (GOLD analysis project Ga0066673, IMG submission 62302) | Grasslands soil microbial communities from the Angelo Coastal Reserve, California, USA - 14_0927_02_20cm | ecosystem: Environmental > Terrestrial > Soil > Grasslands | place: USA...
CGATCCACGACAAGGCGCTGGGCGAGTACCGCCGCGCCTACGAGTCGCGCCACAAGATACTGAACGGCTTCATGCCGTTCTGGCGCTCGCTCGACAAGACCTTCGGGCAGGTGGACCAGAAGCTGACGGGGCTGCAGCAGACCTCGTCGAAGATCGACGCGCAGATGGAGAAATATGAGCAGATCAACAAGAAGACCGACAAGGCCGAGCACGCGCTGACCGTGTCCGCGTTCACGCAGTTTGCAATATCAACGATGGTTCTGCTGATCGCGGTGGGCGGTGCGCTCGTCAACTTCAAGCTGATCGCCCTGCCGTTCTCCGAGATGGTCGGCTCCGGCGACTACCTGACTTCCACGATGCGCATGTCCGACGTGGCCGCGCTCGTCATCATTTTCCTCGAGGCGACGATGGGCCTGTTCGTGATGGAGACGCTGCGCATCACGCATCTGTTCCCCCTCATCGCCAACATGAACGACCGCATGCGGCACCGCATGCTCTGGGTCGCCGTTGTGTTCCTCTTCGTCTTTGCCGGAATCGAGGCCGCGCTCGCGCTGATGCGCGACATGCTGTCCGCCGACAGGCAGGCGCTCGTTCAGTCGCTCGCGAGCGCAAAGGCGGCTGCGCCCGATCCCCTGCTCAGGCTCATCCCGACCACGGCGCAGATGGTTCTCGGTTTCTTCCTGCCCTTCGCCTTGGCTTTCGTGGCGATCCCGCTCGAATCCTTCGTCTACTCGCTGCGGACCGTCGGCGGAGCGTTCCTGGTGATGCTCATTCGCGCGACCGCTTTCGTGTTGCGCGTTCTCGGCAACCTAGTACGGCAGCTCTGCAGGGTGCTGATCGGCGTATACGACTTCACGATCGTGCTGCCTCTGCTCGTCGAGCGCCTGGTGAAGGCCGCCCGCTCGGAGGGCGACTCGTCGGAATCGCGCCCCGTGAAGCGCGCAGCGTAAGAGGGGCGGTCATGATCAAGCGCTTGCTTCTCGCGTCGCTGCTTGGATTGTCGGCATCGACCTGCACCGACCAGCGCAGCCACACCCAGGCCGTGTACATGCTGATCGACACCTCGGGAACCTACGCGCAGGAGGTCGGCAAGGCGCAGCGCATCATCAACTACCTGCTCGGCACGCTGCAATCGGGGGATTCGCTCGCCGTAGCGCGGGTGAAAACGCGCAGTTTCAGCGAGAAGGACATCATCGCGAAGGTCACCTTCGACAGCCGCCCCTCGCAGGCGAACGCGCAGAAGCGCGCCTTCCGCGACAAGATCGACGCGTTCGTCAAGTCGGTGGGAGGCAGCGCCTACACCGACATCACCGGCGGCCTGATCCAGGGCGGGATGTACCTGAACGAAACCGGAGCCGGAAGAAAGACCATCCTCATCTTCTCGGACATGCAGGAGGAGCTCGACAAGGTCACGATCCGTGACTTCCCGATCAGCCTGAAGGACATCCGGGTCGTGGCGCTCAACGTGGTCAAGCTCAAGACCGACAACATCGATCCGCGGCGCTACATGGGGCGGCTCGAGGCCTGGCAGAAGCGGATCGAGAAGGCCGGGGCCTCCGAGTGGGTCCTCATCAACGACATCGAGCACCTCGACTCGATGCTCAGGAGCTAGCCGCCGGGATTTCTCAGCCGGCGCTTCCCGGCTTCTTGAACTGCGCGCTCGCCTTCTCGAAGGCCTTGCGCATCGCCGCCCAGGCCTCGTCCGCGCCGCGAGAGAGTTCCATCCAGGCCTCGCCCGAGGCCGCCTGCACCTTGCGCAACTGTTCCCTCGCCTGGTCCTGATGCCGGCGGATCGCGGCGAGCTGCTTCTCGTACTCCGCGCGCATGCCCGCCTGCGCCTGCGCGGCCTGGCTTTCCCATTTCGCCATCTCGGCGTTCCATTGATCGAGCTGGGTCTTCAGCTTCGCGATGTATTCTTCACGCTTCGTTGCCATGTGGCCTCCTTCAACCGCGACGGGAGAACGTTCGACCCCATATTACTCCCCAGCGTCAGATCGTGACGCGCGTTCCGAGCTCGACCACGCGCTCGGGCAGCAGCTTGAAGTACTCCGCGGTCGCCGGGCTGTTGCGTTGCATCCAGCGGAAGAGCTCGCGCCGCCAGGTGAGGAGCCCCGGGCGCGTGGCGCGCGCGATGGTGGACCTGCCGAGGAAGAACGTGGTCTGCATGGACTCGAGGCGCAGGCCATGCCGCTCGAGAAGCTTGAGTCCGCGCGGTACGTCCGGCTCCTCCATGAAACCGTACGACAGCAGCGCCTGATAAAGGCGCCCGCGCTCGATCACGCGCACCTCAGTGCGCTCGCCGTCGGCGAGGCGGGGCACCTCCGCGTCGACGACCGTGAGGAAAATGACCCGCTCGTGCAAGACCTTGTTGTGTTTCAAGTTGTGCAAAAGCACCGGGGGAACCGAGCCGCTATCGGGCGACAGATAGACTGCGGTTCCCTCGACGCGCGTCATGTCGGGGCCCAGCATCGCGGGAAACGCTTCGACCGGAACGCGGATCTTTCCCTCCCGAGCCATTACGACGCCTTCGGCGCGCTTCCAGGTAGTTAGCATCGTGAAAATCACGACGCCGCAGGCGAGCGGAAACCAGCCGCCTTCGGTGAACTTCATCGCATTGGCTGCGAAGAACACGAGCTCAACGAGCGCGATCGCCGCGATCGCCGCGAGGAGGAAGGGCTTCGCGCGGCTCCGCGAATCGAGCGTGATGACGCCGATCAGCAAGGTGGTAAGGACCATCGTGCCCGACACCGCAACGCCGTAAGCCGACGCAATGGCGCTGGAGGATTTGAAGTCGAGCACGAGCAGCACGACCATGATGAGCATTGTCCAGTTTACGTGCCCGATATAGATCTGGCCGCGCTCGGACTCGGAGGTGTGTGTTACCGGTATCCGCGGCAGGTACCCGAGGCGAGTGGCTTGCTGGGTCATGGAGAACGCACCGGAAATGGTCGCCTGCGAGGCGATGACCGTAGCCGCGGTGGCAAGTGCGACGAGAGGAAAGAGCAGTTCCACAGGTGCGAGCAGATAGAACGGGTTCTTGATGGCAGTCGGATCGCGCAGAACGAGAGCGCCCTGGCCGATGTAGTTGATCATCAGCGCTGGAAAGACCATTCCGAACCAGGCAAACCGGATCGGCTTCGCGCCGAAATGCCCCATGTCGGCGTAGAGGGCTTCTGCGCCTGTGATGGCGAGGAACACCGCCCCAAGGACGAGGAACGTCAACCCCGGGAAGCGCCAGGCAAACTCCAGCGCATGCCGGGGATCGAGCGACGCGAGCGCCGAAGGCATCTGGGCGATCGAAATGGCGCCGAGCACCGCAAGCGCGCCGAACCAGATCACCATGCAGGGTCCGAAGAGCGTGCCGACCACGCCGCTGCCTCGGTGTTGGATCGAAAACAGGCCGATGAGGATTCCCACGGTGACAGGCGCGACCCATCTGTCCAGCGCGGGGGTCGCGACCGAGATGCCTTCGACCGCCGAAAGCACGGAAATCGCCGGAGTCAGCAACGCGTCGCCGTAGAACAGCGACGCTCCGAATATTCCCGCTGTCGCAATCGTCCATCCGAGGCGCGGACGGTCGCGCGTCGCCCGCGAAGCGAGCGCGAGAAGCGCAAGGATGCCGCCTTCGCCGCGGTTGTCGAAGCGCAGCATCATGGTCACGTACTTCAGCGACACGATCAGCATCAGCGACCAGAACATCAGCGACAGCACCGCGAGAATGTTAGTTTCGGTCAGAGGCAAGCCGTGCGATCCGCTGAAGGCTTCCTTGAATGCATACAGCGGACTCGTGCCGATGTCGCCGTAGACCACGCCCAGCGCGAGGAGGGTAAGCGCGGCCAGTTTCGGCTTGCCGCGCTTAGAGGTGAAGGAGCCGCCGTTGCCGGCTGCGGGGGAGGAGTTCATTCGGGTGCCCCTCTTGTCTGCAGAGGGTGCACAGCATACTCCCGCCATTGCTGCGCTGCAACAGCACCGGAAGTAACGAGATATCACTTTGTTTCAGGTCGGTAATTGGTCTTCAGGTGCCCCTCTGACCCAAATCGAATTCGTCTTCACCCCGCGCAGCGGCGAGCGACGCCGCAAGCTTCGCGAAGCCCCTTTAGGTCAGCGGAACGAAGTCGTATTCGCCGATTCCCTGCAGCACCAGGAACGTCGCCGAGGTGTCGCCACCGTTGATCACCAAGTGCGGGCGTTTCGGGCGCACCGAAAATGTCTCGCCGGGTCCGAGGCGGACTTCCTCCTTGGGATCGCGGAGGAAGATGCGGATCTTTCCCTGCAGGACGTAGAACGCGTCCTGGACGTTGTTGTGGTAGTGCCAGGGCACTTTCTGCTTCGCCGAGATCTGAATCTCATTGATCCGGAAGCCGGGGCGTTCGGCGTGCGTGGCCCGCCGCTCGACTTCGTAGTGATGGCTCGCGTCTTTCACCGCTTCCATGACGACCCTCAAATCGAAATCCCGAGGCGCCCAGTATATCGCCGCGGACGGGAAGGGAAGCCGCAGTCTTCGTTACGGGTTGCGCGGAATGACGAGCGCCTCGCCGGTCTCGAGGAGGGACTTGAGGCTGCTCAGGATCTCGGGCCAGCCTTCCTTCACGGCCTCGAAGGTGGGGCCGCCCCTGGGGAACTGGTCGTGCGTGACGGTGAGCTTGCACACCAGCCCCATCGGCTCGATCTCGTAGGTCACGCGCGAGGGCTTGTCTTCGACGAACTTCGGCTCGAAGCTGTGCACCAGTTTCTTTCGCGGATTCACCTCGATCACCACACCTTCCACGCCGGCGCCGGGCCGCCCGTGCAGCTCGGCCCGGTGCATGTAGTCGAACCGGCCGCCTCGCTTGAGCTCGGCCCTTAGCTCGAGGCCCACGTAGTACTGACGAGTGAATTGAGGCAACGTGAGCGCGTTCCAAAGCGCCCGCGGACTAGTGCGGATGTAAATGACGTTGACGAGGACTATTTTCGTGCGCTCCCCAAAACCTCCGGATTCACGACGTTGATCGCCTTGCCGGCGACGTACGCATTGATCTGGTCGAAGATCTCGGCGAACGCGATCTCGTGATCCTCGCGCGTCACGTAGCCGAGGTGGGGCGTGCAGATCACGTTGTCCATGTTGAGCAAAGGATGGCCGGTGTCGCGCAGCGGCTCCTCCTCGTAGACGTCCACCGCCGCCTTGCCCGGGCGCCCCGCTTTGAGGGCGGCGACGAGCGCGCCGGGCTCGATCAGCGGCGCGCGGCTGGTGTTGACGATCAGCGCCGTCGGCTTCATCCGCGCGAGGTCGCGGGCGGTCACGATCCCGCGCGTTGCGTCGATCAAGCGCATGTGCAGCGAGATGACGTCGCACTCCTCGAAGAACGCCTTCTTGCTCGCCGCGGCGGCGTAGCCGTCCTCGCGCGCGCGCAGGCGCGACGCTTCGCGCGCCCAGACGAGCACCTTCATTCCGAAGGCCTTTCCGTACCCCGCCACGACGGCGCCGATCCTGCCGTAGCCGAAGATTCCCAGCGTCTTTCCGCGCATCGTGCTGCCGACGCCGGCCTGCCACTTTCCGGCCCTGAGGGAAGCCATTTGCCTGGGGATGTCGCGCATGGCGGAAATGACGAGTCCCCATGTCAGCTCCGCGGTTGCGTAGGACGGCATGCCGAAATGCTGGTTCGACGACAGGACGATGCCGAGGCGCGTGCAGGCATCGACGTCGATGTGCGGATAGACGCTTCGCTGGCTGATGAGCTTGAGCCTGGGTAGGCGCTCGAGCAGCTCGGCGCGGATCTTGGTGCGCTCGCGTATCAGCACCAGCGCCTCGGTGTCCTTCAGGCGTTCGGCGAGCGCATCGACCTCCTGGACGTGATCGTTCCAGATCTTGACCTCGTGGCCGATCAGCTTGCCGAAGGCTTTGAGCGTGCGGACGGTGTCGTGATAATCGTCGAGGATGGAGATTTTCATGATCGCTGCGAATGGATGATGGTCGCGCCGATCCGGGCATTCCGAAGAGTCGGGCCGGGACGGACAGAAGTATTTTCGCCGTCCCCTTGTCAACGACGCCGGTAACCCTCATATTAGCAACGTCGAATTCGATTTGGGTCAGTCCGCGGTGTCCCTTCGACACCGCTTCTGGTTTCTCCCACGGATAATTTGATGCCGCGCACGCGTCGCGTGCGCGGTTACGCCAGCTATGGAGCTTCGCGCCTTGCGGGGCTACGCTCGCGGCAAGACCCTGAGCCGGAAGGAGTATTGGCATGACAAAAGAAGCGTTGATCGAAATGGAAGGCACCGTCAACGAGGTGCTTCCCGATACGCGCTACCGCGTAACGCTGGAGAACGGCCACATGGTGATCGCCTACGTGGCGGGCAAGATGAGGAAGCATCGAATCACCATTCTCGCGGGGGACCGGGTCAGCCTCGAGCTGACGCCCTACGATCTGACGAAGGGGCGCATCAACTTCCGGCACAAGGACGAGACCCCGGCGGTGCGGCTGCCCCCGCGTCGGCCGCAGTACCGGCGGCGCTAGCCGACCGGGCGACCCAGAGCTACGTGGTGGAGCAGCGCAACGAGGCCATCGAGCGGGCCCAGGCCGCGCTCGATGGCCTGGGCACGCACGTCCGTTCCAGGATCCTTCGCTAAAAGCGAGGAAGGAATTCTAGGCCGACGAGTTTGAGGGTTCGCTCGAAAGCGCCCATTCGGCAATCGGCCGATGGTAGTAACCGGCCCGAAAGCCCTCCGAATAGTCGTCGATTCCAACCAAGGCATGTACCGGTGGTTCCTTACCCCGCTTGCGAAATGCTTCTCCATCGACATAGCCTTTGGCGCTGGCTAGCGGCCAACCGTATTCCTCGGCCAGCATGTACGACTTTTCCTTGAACGCGATGGGCTTTTCCTTGAACGCGATGACCGCCATGATAGCTCCCGTATGTAATACACCTTGTTCTGAGCCTCAATGTTCCGCGCTCGTGGTTTACGACCGTCGATGCCCCGCATAGTCCTTTCGGCGCATACTCGGCGGTAAGATCTGCAGGTCATGAGGAGAAAATGAATGAAAATCCGAACGCTAGCTTTTTCGGCTCAGGCACTTGCGCTTGGCGCGCTGCTCGCGACTCCCGCGTTGTGCGTTGCACCCGACACCCCGGGCGGCAAAGCCACGGCAAAGGACGTCTCCAGGAAGGCTGACGAGACCAGTCGGGCGATCAAGGGTTACACGGTGGCCCAGCGCGACGAGGCCGTCACGCAGGCGAAGGCCGCGCTGGATGACGTGGACGCGCGCATCCGCCGGATGGAGCGGAAGCTGGACGGCGAATGGGACAAGATGGACGGGGCCGCCCGCAAGAAATCCCGCGCGGCCCTGAACGCGCTGCGCAGGGAACGCGGCGAGCTCGCCGAGTGGTACGGCGGGCTCAAGCACAGCTCCGCGGAATCATGGGAGCAGGTCAAGGCCGGGTTCGTGAAAAGCTACGAGGTGCTGAGAAAATCCTTCGCCAAGGCGAGGAAGGAGCTCTAGCCCGGCTGCGTTGAGGGTCTGCTCTGCGTAGTCCTTTCAGCCCATGGTGGGATTCAGGAGAGACCGAGCTTCGGGCCGAGCGCGGCCGCTCCGTCCCCGAGCAGGGCCAGCGCGAGCAGGCCTACGATCCAGAAAGCGGGATATTCCCAGCCGCCGTCCTTGTTGGTGAAGAGCCAGCCGGCCTTGCCGTGCACCAGCACGATCGTGCCGAGCATGAGCGGCACCAGCGCCAACGCCACCCAGCGAGTCTCGATGCCGAGGATGAGCAGGACGCCGCCGACGATTTCCGCCGCCATCGTCAGATACGCAACCTCAGCCGGGAGGCCGAGCGATTTGAAATATTGGGCGGTGCCTGAGGGCGTAAAGACCTTGACCTTCACCCAGGCATGAGCAAGGAACATCACGCCCAGCGCGAGGCGCAGAAGCAAGGCCGCACCCGCAGCCTGTTCGGGGTTGATCACGGGAAATCCTCCTCTGGAATGGAACCGCGACTATCTTATGCCGATCCGTCGGAGCTCGAAGCCTTGAGAACGTGACGCGGGCGTTGCGGAAATAGATCGACTTGCCCCGCTACCCGCACACCCCCACCCAGCCGCAGGCGCTGCAGAAATCGCATCCGTCCTTCCTGATCACCGCGAAGTTGCTGCACTCGGGACATTTCATGCCTTTCATCTTCCGCGCGGCGCCGGGCGCGGGCGGCTCGAGCACGCCCATCGCCTGCACCGGGTAGCCTTCTTCGTCCAAGATGCCGAGCATGGCGTAGCGGTGGATGATGAGGCGCGCGACGTACGACACGGTCGAGGGCCAGTTCTGCTGCTTCCGCGATCCCGGAGTGAAAGCCATAAAGTCGCCGAGCGGCTCGGGGTAGTTCAACAACTTGCGCAATTTCATCCCGATCCACGCCGGATCGACGACGCGCATGTCGAGCGACAGGATCTTGCACAGGCCGTCGAGCGAGCGCGGGTATTCGCCCGAAAGCCACATCGAGTAGGGACGCGTGACGCCCACGACGGAGCCGTCGTGCGTGGGCAGCGTGATCTCCTTCAAGCCCAGCACGAAGTCGTCGCGCCCGGCGGGATTGAGCACGTCAACCGTCCACGACATCGTGCCGTCGGCGCCGGTCTTCGGCTCCTTCAGGCTGAACATCGCGTCGAGCACCGGGCCGTGCTCTTCATCGGGCAGCGCGCTCAGCTGCTCGCACTGCCAGCGCACCAGCTGCGCGACCGCCGAGCACAGGCTCGGCATGCGCTTTTTTTCGCCGTGCGGCGGGAAGGGCATGTCGAAGGCGTCGTCGCCCGAAGTCTTGGCGAGCGTCTCGAGCTTCAGGCGCAGCCACGCCGGGTCGTTCGCACGCATGTCCATCGAGAGGGTCTTTGCCACGGCGCCGAGGCCGCGCGGCTGCTCGGCCCCGTTCACCCACGCCTCGAAGGGGTGCGCGCGCGTCTCGTTCTCCACGTGCCCGACGAAGAGTGCGAACTGCCCGTGCGGGTGCTCGATCATGTAGGTCCAGGCCGGGTTGCCTCCGGCGAGGTTGGGCCGGCCCGGCCAGCGCAAGGACGCAAGCACCGGCTCCGGCACCGCCTTGATCTCGATGCGGCGGTTGCGATCGGTGGCGACAAAGTCCTGCGGCCGAGACTCCTGCCCCACGGAAAGCACCGACCCGATGATGTTGTTCGGCCGATAAGTCGCGAGCCCCTTCAGCCCCGACTTCCACGCCTCGAAGTAGAGGCCCTGGAAATCCTCATAGGGGTAGGTTTCCGGCACGTTCACCGTCTTGGAGATGCTCGTATCGACATAGGGCGCGACCGCGGCGACCATCCGCTCGTGCGCGGAGGCCGAGAGCTCGAGCGCGGTGACGAAGTACGGGGGCAGGGCGTTCACCTCCTCTCCGGCGCGCTTGTACAGGCGCCAGGCATAGTCCTCCACCGGGAATTCCTTCAGCGCCCCATCGGCCATGCGCTTCTTTCTCGTGTAAGTCCAGGAGAAGGGCGGCTCGATGCCGTTCGAGGCATTGTCCGCGAAGGCGAGGCTGATGGTGCCCGTGGGCGCGATCGAGAGGAGGTGCGAGTTGCGCATGCCCTGCCTGCGGATGAGCGCCTTCAGCTCCTGCGGCAGGCGCGCGGCGAAGCCCGAGCCGGAGAGGTACATGTCGGCGTTGAAGAGCGGGAACGCGCCGCGCTCCTTGGCGAGATCGGAGGAGACGCGGTAGGCCCTATCGCGCATGAACTCCGAAATCCTCGCGGCCGTCGCGCGCGCGGCCTCCGTGTCGTAGCGCTGGCGCAGCATGATGAGCGTGTCGCCGAGCCCCGTGAAGCCTAGGCCCACGCGGCGCTTCGCCATCGCCTCGTCGCGCTGCGCCTGGAGCGGCCAGGCGGTGACGTCGAGCACGTTGTCCAGCATGCGCACCGAGACTTCGACCACCTCGCCGAAACGCTCGTAGTCGAACGCGGCCTTATCCGAGAACGCGTGGCTCACGAAGCGGGTGAGGTTGATCGAACCGAGGCAGCAGCAGCCGTAGGCCGGCAGGGGTTGTTCTGCGCACGGGTTCGTCGCCTCGATCGCCTCGCAGTAATTGAGATTGTTGTCCTGATTCATACGATCGATGAACAGGATCCCCGGCTCGGCGTGATCGTAGGTCGACCGCATGATCTGGTCCCACAGCTCGCGGGCGCGCGGCTTCGCGTACACCCACAGGCCGTCTTCTCTCTGGTAGACGGGGGAGGAGGGGTCCTGTTTTCCACTTTGAGCGCCGGCCGCGATCGTATCCGCGTGCGGCCGTGCCTTGTGCACCAGCTCGATCTTGGCGTCGTCCTCGACCGCCCGCATGAAGGCATCGGTGACGCCGACCGAGATGTTGAAGTTGGCGAGGTCCCCCCGGTCCTTGGCGTGGATGAATTCCTCGACGTCGGGATGGTCGCAGCGTAGCACGCCCATCTGCGCGCCGCGGCGCGCCCCGGCCGATTCCACCGTCTCGCAGGAGCGGTCGAACACGCGCATGTAGGACACCGGGCCGCTCGCGCGCGAGCGCGTGCCCTTCACCTCCGCGCCCTTGGGGCGGATGGCGGAGAAGTCGTAGCCGACTCCACCCCCGCGGCGCATGGTTTCGGCGGCTTCCTGCAGGGCGGTGTAGATGCCGGGCTTGCCGTCCACGACCTCCGAGATCGAATCGCCCACCGGCTGCACGAAGCAGTTGATGAGCGTGGCCTGCATCGGGATGCCGGCGGCGGAATTGATGCGGCCGGCGGGGATGAAGCCGGCTTCCATCGCCTCGTAGAAGCGCTGCTCCCAGTGGGCGCGCTCGTCCTCGCGTTCGGCCGCGGCGAGGGCGCGCGCCACGCGAGCCCTCACGTCCGCTATGGTCTGCTCCTTGTCCTTGGCGTATTTCTCGAGCAGAGCCTCGCGGCAGATCGCCTGCTCGGGAATGGCCTCGGCGACCGGGGAAAGGGGTTCGATCATGATGCCTGTCACTCTATATGGGGTTGAAGGCCTCGGCTTGGTCGGCTGACCGCCGGGTATTACTGTGATTACATACAGTATATGTCGGGTACGGGCTTACGGCAAGCCCGTGATGCGACAGAGCGGCCGCGAATTGTACCGGCGGGCGCGCTCGGGGGGCGACTCGGGGGCTTGTTCACGTACCATACGTCCCCATATTCCCCTTTTCGGGAGAAGAAAGCCATGGCATCGGGCACGAGCACCGTCCGCGAACCCACCCGCATCGTCATCGCGCACCGCCAGCGCGAGGGGGCAGGCTTCATCGTGCGCCGGCCTGTGCCGACCCCGGGACTGGACGTGGTCGATCCGTTCCTGCTGCTCGACGAGATGGGGCCGGTCGACTACGGCCCCGGCGAGGCGGTCGGCGCGCCCGATCATCCGCATCGCGGCTTCGAGACCATCACTTACATGCTGGAGGGCGAGTTCGAGCACGAGGACTCGGCGGGCCACCGCGGCGTGCTGCGCCCGGGCGACGTTCAGTGGATGACCGCAGGCGCGGGCATCGTGCATTCTGAGACGCCTTCGGACAGGATTCGCGAGAAGGGCGGCCGAGTGCACGGCTTCCAGATCTGGGTGAACTTGCCCGCGAAGCTGAAGATGACCCGGCCGCGCTACCAGGAGGTTTCGGCCGGCAAGATTCCCGAGGCAAAGAGCGCGGACGGGCGCGCGCGGGTGCGCGTGATAGCAGGCGAGGCCCTGGGCACGCACGCCGTGATCGACACGCACATTCCCATCGTCTATCAGGACTGGACGGTCGAACCGGGCGCCGATGTCACTGTCGCCCTTTCGCGCGAGCAACAGGCGATGGCGTACGTATTCCAAGGCGCGGTGCTCGTCGGAAACGAAGGCAAGGAGATTCGCGACGGGCAGCTCGCGCTTCTCGGGCCGGGGGATGCCGTGCGCTTTCGCGGTGCTTCGGGTGGAGCCCGGTTGCTGCTGCTCGCAGGCGTACCGATCGCCGAGCCCGTCGCCCGCTACGGTCCGTTCGTGATGAACACGCAGGAGGAGATCGTGCAGGCCGTGCGCGACTACCAGAGCGGCCGCATGGGCGAGATCACGCGCACGGCGGAAGTCCGGTAACCCGGCCGGGGCCGCCTACCCGGGCGTCTCGCCTGTCCGCCGGAAGGCTTCGCGTATTTCCGCCGACAGCCGGGCGGCGCCCCAGTCCTTCGACAGGAATTTGTGGATGCCCGCTTCATTCACCGCGTCCGCGACGGAGGCCAGGTCGCTCGCGCCGCTCGCCACGATCCGAACCGCTCCCGGGTAGAGCTTGCGCACGCTCGTCAGGAATCTCACCCCGTCCATGCCCGGCATGCTCTGGTCGCTGATGACAATGCCGATCTTGTGCCGGGTGAGTAGGTCGAAGGCGGCCTGAGCGCTGCGCGCGGTCAACACGCGGTAACCGTCGGGTCGCAATGCCCTAGCCATCCGTTCTAGATCGTCCTCGTTGTCGTCTACGATCAGCACGGCCGAAGCGGCGGCGGGTTCCTCTGCGGCAGGCAGCTGCAGGCGGCGATCCTCGGCCAGGAGCCGAGTGCTATCTTCGAGGCTTTGCGGCCGCGCGAAGTAGTAACCCTGCATTTCGTCGCAGCCGTGGGACCGCAGAAAACGCAGCTGCGCCTCGGTTTCGACGCCTTCGGCCACCACCTTGAGCTTGAGGTTGTGCGCGAGGCTGATGATTGCCACGATAATCTCCGCATCCTCGGGCTCGGTGGTTGCATCGCGCACGAAGCTGCCGTCGATCTTGAGCTTGTCGAGCGGGAAGCGCCTGAGGTAGGCGAGGCTGGAGTAGCCGGTGCCGAAATCGTCCACCGACAGAGTCACGCCGGAGGCCTTGAGGGTGGTCAGCACCCGGACCGTTTCCTCGGCGTCTTTCATGAGCAGCGACTCGGTCAGTTCGATCTCGATCAGCGCCGGATCGAGGCCGGCACCCCGGATGATCCGCGAGATGACTGCATCGAGATTCTTTTGCTGGAATTGCCGCGCCGACACGTTGACCGAGACCGGGCGGGGCTTGATTCCCTGTCTCTGCCACTCCTTGATCTGCGCGCACACGGTCTGCAGCACCCATTCGCCCACCGGAAGGATCAGGCCCGTGTCTTCGAGGATGGGGATGAACTGGCCCGGCGAGACCAGGCCCTGCTGCGGATCCTGCCAGCGCAGCAGCGCTTCGAAGCCGTTGATGGAGCCGGTCGCGAGGTCGGCCTTGGGCTGGTAGTGCAAAAGGAACTCGTTGCGCTCGAGCGCCCCGCGCAGCCGCGCATCCAGCTGCAGGCGTCGCGAGGCCTTGTCCATCTCCGGCAGATAGAACTGATAGTTGTTGCGCCCCTGCTCCTTCGCCCGGTACATCGCCGCATCGGCGTTTTTCAGCAGCAGTTCCGCGTCGCCGCCGTCCTGAGGATGAATTGCGATGCCGATGCTCGCTGAAATGTAGGTCTCGTGCCCGTCCAGATCGAATTGCGCCGATAGGGCGGCGTTTACCTTTTGCGCGACCAACCCGGCGTCTTCCGACTTGGCCAGGCTTGCAAGCACAAGGGCGAACTCGTCTCCGCCCAGGCGGCCGATGACATCCGTGCTGCGCACGCATTTCTGCAAGCGCTCTCCGACTTGAATGAGCAGTTGATCGCCGGTGGCGTGTCCGAAGGTGTCGTTGACGTATTTGAACCGGTCGAGGTCGATGTACATGCAGCCGATCGACCGGCCGTCCTGCGGGGATTGCGCCAGCATCTGAACGAGGCGGTCGTGCAGCATGTGACGGTTCGGCAGTCGCGTGAGCGTGTCGTTTTGCGCGAGATAGGCGAGCCGGTCCTCGGAGCGCTTGCGCTCGGTGAGATCGCGGGTGACCTTGCCGAAGCCGCGCAGCGTCCCCGAGTCGTCGCGCAGCGCGGTGATGACGACGTTGGCCCAGAAACGCGCCCCGTCCTTGCGCAGGCGCCAGCCTTCGTCTTCGAAGCGTCCCTCGGCTGAGGCGATTTCCAGCCCGTGTTGGGGCTTGCCGCGCGCGAGGTCCTCCGCAGGATAGAACCGGGAGAAATGCTGGCCGATGATCTCTTCGGCGCGATATCCCTTGATCCGCTCCGCCCCGGCGTTCCAGCTCGCGATGTGGCCCTTCGGGTCCAGCATGATGATGGCGTAGTCGGTGACGCTGTCGATCACCAGGCGAAAGCGCATTTCGCTTTCCTGCAACCGGCCCTCGGCCGTCTTCCTCCCGGCGATGTCCTCCCGGAGGGCGCGGTTGGCTCGCTCGAGATCGAGCGTGCGCTCGCGCACCCTGGACTCGAGCTCGTCGCGCTTCCTGCGCAATTCCTCGGCGACGCGACCGCGCTCGCGCAGCACAGCGCTGAGCACGAGCCCGGTGGTCACCACGATGCTGATGAATCCCAGCATCAGGAGCAGCGATTCGCTGACCGCGGCCAGCGCGAAAGGCCCGCGCTTTTCGACTGTGAACGCGACGGCCGCCGCGCACACGGCCACGATCACTGCTGTGACGCCGCGCTGGTTGAAGCGGAAGGCAGCCCAGATCACGAACCCCAGGATCAAGAACGGCCACTGATAGGGAGCGGCGGTTTGGCTTCGGTAGCCGAACACCGCGTAGAGGCCGGCGAGCAGGAGGAGAGCGAAGCAGGCTGCCTCGAGTTTCCCCGACGGCGGCGAAGCCTCCGCGCCGCGCACGCTCCAGCTGAGGATCAGCGGGGTGACGACGGCGATCCCGGAGACGTCGCCCTGCCACCAAGTCCACCAGTTCGCGAGGATTTGGGGTGACGACAGCCCATGGCCGAAGACCAGCGGCGTCATTCCCATCGTGGCGGCGACGCTTGTGCTCAAGGCCGAAAAGGCGATGAATTTGACGACATCCTCGCCGCGCTCGAAGCGGTAGGGCACGCCGATGAAACGACGTATCAGCGTCGCTCCGGCGAGCGCCTCGAGCGTGTTGCCGGTGCCGATAAGGGCCGATGCAAGCCACGAGGTTTCGACGGTGAGATTGGCGAGCGCCGCGCCGATCCAGACCCCGGGCCAGACGCGGTTTCCGAGCACGAGCGTCGCCGCGAGCGCGATGCCCGAAGGCGGCCACACTGCGGTGGCGTAGCCGGGCGGGATGGCGAGCAGCAGCGAGAGCTTGGCCGCGGCGAAATACACCGCCGCGAGCAGGCCCGCCTGCGCCCAAACCGGAACCCGTCGAACGGAGCCTATGGGATCGTTCACGCTGTGCTCCCCGACCACAATGCAATTTTGCGGCAAATCATACGCTCTATCCATCCCCGCTCCGCAGGGGACTCGGTTCGGCTTGGCGCCGTGACCTTGGAACTGAGACAATCGCGCCGTGAATTTCGACACGTTCATCGGCCAGCTCTCGAAGGACTGGGAGTGGCTTTCGTTCGTGACGCGGTATTGCGCGGGGCGGAACATCGACAAGCCGCTCTGCGAAGATTTCATGTGGGGCGCGCTCGCGGCTGCCGCGCTCGTCGTCGTGATCGTCGCCTGGTGGATCCTGGGCAAGATCGCGAAAGCCCATGAAAGCTGGAAGCATCGAAGGATGCTCGCCAAGGTCGCCGACGCGGAGACCATGAACAAGTACCGATGGTCCGGTCACGATTTGCCCGAAGCCTTGACTTCTTCCGATCGGCGCGCCGCGAAGTCCCGAAAGCCCGAAAAATCGTGAGATAGCGGAGGTTGACTATGAGCGGCTCACCCCAGGTGCGGCGGGCGGACAAGCTGATGACGGAGGAACGCGCGCGCGAGACGCTCGAGCGGGGCTTCTGCGGCCGGCTCGCCACCGTCGGCGAAGACGGCTGGCCCTACTGCGTGCCGCTCCTCTATGTCTGCATGGACGGCGAGATCTTTGTGCACAACACGCGGGCGAAGGGCCACCTGCGCGCGAACGTCGATCGCGAGCCGCGGGTCTGCTTCGAGATCGACGAAGCCGGCGAGGTGTTCGCCTACGGCCGCTTCGAATGCGATTCCACGGTCGAGTACCGCAGCGTGATCGTGTTCGGCAGGATCCGCGTCGTCGAGGACCTTGCGACGCGTCAACGCTTCTTCGACGCGCTGATGGCGAAGTACGCCCGAAAGGACTGGGAGCGCCCGAAGGGCTTTTATCCGCGCATCGACCAGATCACGCTGTACGCGATCGCGGTCGAGCGCATGAGCGGCAAGGAGACGCCTTTGCCTGCAGTCTCGCAGCGCTGGCCCGCGGTAGACCACACCAAGTCGCCGAACGCGCGAGTGTAGGCATTCCGGGGACTTTCCGATGGAGATGCTGTCCGATCCCCACACCTGGATCGCCTTTCTCACGCTCACGGCGCTCGAGCTCGTGCTCGGCATCGACAACATCATCTTCATTTCCATTCTCGTGGACAAGGTGCCCGAGGCGCGCCGGGAGCTCGCGCGAAGGATCGGATTGTTCCTCGCCATGTTCATGCGCATCGGGCTCCTCTTCCTGCTCGCCTGGGTCAGCGGGCTGATCGAGCCGCTCTTCACGATCCTCCGCCAGGAAATTTCCGGCCGTGACCTCATCCTGATCGCCGGCGGCCTCTTCCTTCTGTGGAAGAGCACCCGGGAAATCCACCAGCTGCTCGAGGGCGAGAGGGGTGCGGCCTCGGCCGCGGTCGGCGCCACTTTCTACGGAGTGATCCTGCAGATCATGATCATCGACATCGTGTTCTCGTTCGATTCGATCATCACCGCGGTCGGCATGGTCGACCGGATCGAAATCATGATCGCGGCGGTGATCGCTTCAGTGCTTCTCATGATGGCCTACGCGGGCGCGATCGGACGCTTCGTCTCGACGCATCCCACGGTGAAAATGCTGGCGCTCGCGTTCCTCTTCGTGATCGGCGTGGTGCTGATCGCCGACGGCTTCGACCACCACGTTCCCAAGGGCTACGTGTACTTCGCGATGGCCTTCTCGGTGTGCGTGGAAATGCTCAACCTGCGTCTGCGCAAGCGCGCTGCCAGGCCGGTGGAGCTGCGCGATCGCTATACGCTGGGAGGCGAGTGAGGAGGCCCTCCTAGGCGAATGCCGTGGCGCGTTCCCTGAGGAACACCGGAAGATCAGTGGTCGGCGGGCGGGGAGCGCCCGGCACCTGGTAGAAGAGGTCGGCGACGAAGCCGCGGTGGTAGCTCGTGTGGTTGACCACGTGGAGCAGGATCTCCGCGCGCGTCATGACCCCCTTGTTCCCGCCGATCAGGGTGAAGTGAACGTTTTCCCCGAGCGCGGCCTCTGACAGCTTGTCGCTCCAGGCGATGTACCAGTCGTCCACGATCTGCTGCTTGCGCCACAGCTCGGCGAGCGGCGGGTGCCCCGGGGTGTTGCGCGCCGCGAACCCGTGCTCGCGCCCCTCGAGATGGGCCTGCCAGATGAGATCGATCACGTAGTTGTGGTTGAGGGTATGGACCATGTTCTTGAACAGGCTCTGACGCTCCTTCGTCGCTTCGTTTCCGGGCAGCCCGGAGACGGCGTCGAAGATGAGCTTGTTTGCCCAGCTGTTGTAGCGCGTGAGCATGCGCGCGGCTTGCGGAGTGATCATGGTCTGCCTCGCTCGGAGCTTCCTCGCGGATTATGACACTTGCGGCCTCCGGCTTTCCTCTGGGCCGCCCCCTCTCCGACCGGGAAGCGACGAAAAAGCCTTCTTCTCGTGTAAGATGAACGGTTTATATCGGGAACTGCAAGATTTCATCAGGTGTCTAGGAGTCCCGACCCATGACAATGTCTTCGCTTTCTGTCGCACAGCGCCTTGTCCGGTCCGCCACACCGATCCAGGCCGTGCTCTCGCACCGTGCGATGCCCGCTACTGCGACGGTCGCCGCTCTACTATTGCTGTGCTGGACGCTGGCGCAGGGAACCTGGCGCATGCTCCAGCCGGCCTCGCCCGCGATGGCGCGCGCAGGGGGCGCCGACCTCACCGATCTGCGCGAGCTCGGCAGTGTGCAGCTTTTCGGGCGCGCAGCGCCGCGGAGCGCCGCGGCCGAAACGACGAGCGTCGCGCCCAGCAACCTGAACATGACTCTGACCGGCGTCGCCGCGCGCGAGACCGGTGGCTGCGCGCTCGTCATCGTCCAGGGACAACCCGAGGCGGCTTTCTGTTCGGGCGAGGAGGTTTCTCCCGGCGTGCGCCTGGATACGGTGGAGCGCGATCGCATCGTGATCGTGCGCAACGGCGTGCGCGAAGCGGTGTTCATGAAAGAAGCCGAAGGAGCCGCCCTGGGGGTTGTTGCCGCACCGCCGCCTCCGATCGTCCAGCCGGTCGGGACCGACCGGCAACTCGTCGACCGGCGGCAATTGCAACAGCAGCTCGGCAGGCCGGAATTCCTCAACCAGGCCTTGATCGTGCCCAACCCCGACGGAGGTTTCCTGGTGCGCCAGGTCCAGTCGGGAAGCCTGTACGAGAAGCTCGGCCTGCGCCCGGGCGACGTCATCCGCAACGTCAACGGCCAGCCGCTCACCAGCATGGACGACGTGATGCGTCTCTACCAGCAATTCGGTACCGCTCAGCGCGTGCTCGTGGACGTGCAGCGTCAGGGCCGCACCGAAACGCTCTACTACGATATGCGCTGACTGCGCGCAATTCCTCCCGACACTCAATGAGAAAAACGCCTGCAATCGCTGCTCGAATCCTCGCCGGCGCACTCGCGGTCGCCGCGCATGCCGTTCCCGCGCAGACGCCCGAGTCCACAGGCGCGGCCCCCGTCAACCCGGGCGCGCCCTCCGTCGAGTCCCCGGCAGCCGTGCCCACCACGCGGGTTCCGGGCCCACCCCCGGCCGCCTCGGAAGCGCCCGTCGAATCCCCCGGAGCGGCGCCCCCTGGGCGGGCCCCGCGCGCAGCAGGGGCTGCGGCTACCCCGCGAGCCGGCGAGGTGGTGCTCAATTTCCAGGGCGCGGACCTGCAGGCCGTGGTGAAGGCGATGTCGCAGATGACGGGGCGCAACATGCTGATCGACCCGCGCGTGAGGGGACAGGTCACCATTGTCTCGGCGCGGCCCATGCCGGTCGCGGCCGGGTACCAGATCTTTCTCTCTGCGCTGAAGACGCAAGGCTTCACCGCGGTCGAGGGTCCGGGCGACGCAGTGCGCATCATCCCGGTCGCCGAGGCGAAGGCCGCGGCGCCGGTGAACGAGCAGGAAGGTCCTCCGCGCGGCGGCGAACAGGTCATCACGCACGTCGTGATCGGACAGCATGTCGCGGTGGCGCAGCTGCAGAACGTGCTGCGTCCGTTGATGTCGCCGACCAGCCAGCTCTCCGTATACGATCCGGCCAACGCGCTCATCATCACCGACTACGCGGACAACGTGCGGCGGCTGCTGCGCATCATCGAGCGGATCGACCAGCCGGCGAGCACCGACGTCACGGTGATCCCGGTTCA
>Ga0066673_10000092_pt1 | contig 19291 bp, 19 predicted proteins | sample GraSoiAngelo_122_FD_62302 | JGI IMG/M metagenome (GOLD analysis project Ga0066673, IMG submission 62302) | Grasslands soil microbial communities from the Angelo Coastal Reserve, California, USA - 14_0927_02_20cm | ecosystem: Environmental > Terrestrial > Soil > Grasslands | place: USA...
CATGACGTGCCTGTCATCGTCGATGCCGTCACCGATTATGTCGCGCGCCGGATCATCGAGCGCGAGCATGCCATGATGGTAACGGCGGTTGCCGATTCCGCGCAGGTCGGCAAGCGACGCCGCGGTTTCGGGATGTTCGCGCTCGGATTCCTCGTCGGCGCGATCGCGCTGTTCGGACTTGCGCTGTTTGCGAGCTTGCGAAATTTCTAGAGCATGAGCCGGAAAAGTGGACACCGGTTTTCCCTCGCGACAAACGCGGGACGCGTTTGCGCGGAGATCATGCTCAATCAAAAACCTAAAGCGCGATGACGATCTAACTAATCTCATCGCGCTTTAGAGTAGCCGCGTGCGCTTTAATTCCTGGACCCGCAATTCGTCGTCGACGCCGCGAACGGTCTGCTCGCATCGCCAGGCGTTGCCGTCGCGCTCGATGGTGAGCAGATTATAGGCGGCGGCCGGATGGCGGCCGCGGGCGAGGGCTGACGCGGCCGGCACGCCGATGCCCGGTATTTTGCCATCCGGTCCGTCGAACCACATCGTCGAATGAATATGATCGTGCCCGTGCAGAATCAGTTCCACGCCATAGCGCTTGAGCAATGTGAGCAGTTTCGATGAATCGGTCAGTCGTTTGGGACGCGAATCCGACCATAACGGATGATGCACCAGCAGCACCCGAAAGATCTGTTCGGAGGACAGTTCGATCAGGATGCGCTCGAGCGCATCGATCTGGGCGCGCCCAAGCCTCCCCGTCGCCATGAACAGCGCGGTCGGCACGGCCGAGGTCAGACCGATCAGTGCCAGCGGTCCGCGGCGGCGCAGAAATGGAAACGTCGCGCCGGCGTTGGGGGCGTCATCGCCACGCAGATAGTCGGAGAACACCTCGGCAAACCGATGTTGGGTGGCACGGACATAGGCGTCGTGATTGCCGGGGATGGCCGTCACCCGATCCGGCGGGCCGACGCCCTTCAGCCAGCTCAGTGCGGGCGCAAACTCCGCCTCGATCGCGAGGTTGACGACATCGCCGGTCATGGCGACGTGATCCGGCGCCTGCGCCCGCAGGTCCGATACCAGCGCGTCGAGCACCTCGCGCCGATAAAACTTGCGGCGGTTGCGGGTCCAGTTGAGATAGCCGAGCACACGCTTGCCGGCCAATTCGGCAAGCCTTGGTGTGGGCAGCGGCGGCAGATGCGGGTCCGACAAATGGGCGAGGGTGAACGCTGCCATCACATGCGCCCTGCCGGAGTCCGCCTGATGCGCGCGGTCATCGCGTTATTTCCCTCGAAATTCCTGCCAAAAACCCGGCCAAAAACCCGGCAGTGTATTGGCAAGTGAACCGCGCTCGCGCAAGGATCAAAAATGATATCGATGATCCGGTAGTTCGATGGCGGCAGACCTGACAGGCTTGCGAAGGAGGTTCGAGCCATTCTTGCGGCGGATCTTTCATGTCTATTGGTGGATCGCCCGCGGCATGACGCTCGGGGTCCGCGCGGTCGTATTGGACGACAGCAACAACGTGTTCCTGGTCAAACACAGCTACGTCTCGGGCTGGCACTTGCCGGGCGGCGGTGTTGAGACCGGCGAAAGCTTTGACGGCGCGCTAAGGCGCGAGCTTCTGGAGGAGGGACGGATTGAATTGACCGGCGATCCCGCCCTGCACGGCCTGTTCTTCAACAGCCATGTTTCCCGCCGTGATCATGTCGCAGTCTACATCGTCAAGCATTTCCGGCAGGATCGTCTGCCGGAACCGAACCACGAGATCGTCGCCTGCGGCTTCTTTGCGCCGAAGGCGCTGCCGGCGGATACGACCAAGGGCACGCGCCTGCGGATATCGGAGGTGCTCGAGGGCAGGGCGCGCATCGCGACATGGCGTTAAGGACATGGCGTTAAGAGTGGCACCAACGCGCGTTGGCGATTAGGAAAAAAGTTGTGCGGGTCAATTTCTTCACATCATCGAACGCGTCGCTAACAGGCAAGATGACGACCGTGAGAATCCTTTGCGGGCTGTTCTGCCTTCTGGTGCTCATCAGCAATATCTGGTCGATGTCGCGCTGGAACGAAGCGCGCGGCGTCTATGATGATATCTGCTATTTGCGTCAAGCGCATTTGTTCCAGCGCTTCGGATTGTCCGGTTTCGATACCGACATTTCCCGCGACGACGATCGCTACCTGGCCGCGAAATTGAAGGAGATCGGCTTTCCGAGCTGGAGCGATACATCGACGGCTCCCTGTCACACCCCGATGCCCGCGGCAAACAAGCTCGTGATACAATATCCGCCCGGCACCGGTCTGGCGCTGGCGCTGTTTCCGCCGGGTTTCCAGGTCGTCCCGCTGTATGTCCTGGCGACGACGATCGTGTTCGGCTTTGCAATCATCGCAATTTCATGTGCGCGCTCGACCCCCTTGATCGTGCTCGCCGGCGGCTTTGGCGGCCTTGCCACTTATCTCATGATAAATCCGGCCAAGGCGAGCTATTCGATGGCGCCGACGATGGTGGTGTGCGCGTTGGCGGGTTTTCTAACGGCAAAACTCTTTGTCAGCTCGCAGCGCCACCAAGTTCTTCTGACGATCTTGCTTGGCCTGTTGATCGGTCTTTCCGTCAATTTCAGGCTGCCAAACCTGTTTTTGTCGGCCGGATACTTCCTGTTCCTTCTCGTTTGCTTCGTGCGCATGCCAAACAAGGAAACGCTGCTGCAATGCGTCGCGTTCGCCTTGGCGTTCCTCGTCGGTATGGCGCCGACGCTATTTGCAAATGCGATCAACGCCGGCAGCCCGTTTGCCACGACCTACGGCGCTGTCGACGTGGTGCCGCCCGAATTCAGCTTCAGGACCGTCCTCCAATATGCCGCCGACATGCAATTCGTGCTGCTCGCGCTGGCGATTGGGTGGACAGGCTGGATACTGCGTTTGCGCCTCGCGAGCGGTATCCGGCAGCTTGCCCTGGTCACCACTGGAAATTTACTGATTAATCTCGCGTTCTTCTTAAGCCACCCCGTGTTCACGCCCTATTATACAGTTCCCATCGCCATGCTTTCACTTTGGAGTCTGCTGTTTGGTACGTTGATGCGGCCGGCCATTAAGGAGAACTGAAGCGCTATTGATTTGGCGGCCGCGGACGATGGACCGCGTCACCGCGAGATGCTATCCCGCGCCCCAACATGAATGATCTCTCTCTGACAATATTGCCGGAGACGGCAAAGGACGCCCAGGCTATCGAACGCCTGCACGAGCGCACGTTCGGTCCCGGCCGCTTCGTGCTGAGCGCCTACCGGCTTCGCGAGCATGTCGATCATCTGCTGGATCTGTCGTTCACCGCCCGAATCGGTACGCTGCTGGTAGGATCGGTACGCCAGTTACCGGTATGCATCGGCGATACACCCGCGCTGCTGTTGGGGCCGCTGACGGTCGAGCCGCCGTTCCGCAAGCGAGGCATCGGCCGCGCACTGCTCGATCGCGCGCTCGCGGAAGCCAGGGCAAAAGGCCATCGCCTCGTGCTGCTGGTCGGTGACGATGCCTACTATGGCCGCGTCGGATTCAGGGTGGTGCCGAAGGGACGGGCGATCATGCCCGGCCCGGTCGACTACGATCGCCTGTTGGTGGCCGAACTCACCGACGCCGCGTTCGACGGCGTGTCCGGCGCGATCCGCCCCGATTGGAGCAAGGTGCGCTGACTTTTCGCTCGATGATCCCGTTTGAAGCTTGCTTCTCTTTCAGCTTGCTCCGGAGCGCCGCCGGCGCATAGTCGCGGGGATGAGTATGCTTGATAATGCGCTGAGCCTGATCACGCTACTGTCGCTCTTCCTTCTCGGCCCCGCTCTCGGGCGCGCCTTGGTAGCGTGCGTTCCCGGCTGGCAGGATTGGTCGCTACCGATCCAGCACCTCGTGGTTGGCATCTGCACCATGATTGCGGTGACGGGGATGATCCTTGCCTATGGCGAGCTATGGAAATTCAGTCCCAAGTCGGTTGCCTGGTACAACTGGATCCAGGAAGTGCCAGTGGCCGGCAATGTGAATGTTACCGGAGCGGTCGGACGTCCGCCAGCTCTCGAGAGCGAAAGTAGGGAAGTGATCAAAGGTCCTGAAAAGGTCGAAAACAAGCGGCCGCGGCGCTGAGGGGATATAGCGCCGTGGCAAGATACGATTCATTATTTTGAAGTCCCGACATTACCGAATGCATCAGACTCGGCAGGATTCAAACTCATGTTTTAGCCTGTCCTTCGGCAGCCCCCTGCAGATGAACACGAAACTGCTGTCGCGCTTCTCATTCAATTTCCACAGACGCTGAGGAGCGCCGCCGACAAGCATATGCACGCCCTAGATCACGAAGCGCTGGTCGTCGTCCTTCATCGCAGTGATACCCTTCATCCGATTTCCTGAGTGAACTTCGAAATCCAGGCAATGAACCGATCGGGATCGAGCGGGCGGTCAGCGGTGAGGCAGCCGATCTCTTTGTCGTGTTCATGGTCGTGTTCTTCGGCGAGAAATCTCGGTTCGATCTCGATCACCGTGGTCGAGACTGAAGGCATCGCCGCCGCGCGGGCGCGAGCGAAGGTCATTTCGGCTTCGATAGAGGTTCGGACAGGTTGGTGCGCACAGCCAATGGAGCAAGCGCATCGCAAAGGTCCGCCTGAGTGATCTGCTCGAATGGCTTGTCGATTTTGACGGCCTCGGTTGGCCGTGTCGGATGCATGATGAGCACGATGGTTCGGACGCCACCGCAATCAGGATCGCCGCAATCGCGTTCGCTGATGGTGACAATCGTTTCATCATCGGCGTTGATGGCAGTCCGCGCCTGCTCTTTCAATTTACGCACCGCGTTCCATCGGTGGTTCGACGTTTTCCTTGGGAAGAAAAGAACAGTCATAATCACCAGCCGGTCTGAGGGCGCCAAATTGGTGTAATGTTATAACATTACATCCCGGAGATCAACGAGCTTGTGGACGGGCGTCGATGGCTTCGCAACAATTTCCCTGGTGGCCGCGTTGGTAAGATTCGATCAATAATCAAGCGCGCGTACGGAGCATTGCCGATGGCTACATGCACCGAGAAACACCATGCCAACCACACTCACAAGCACGGGCCGGGTTGCGGGCACACCGCAATTCGCCATGACGGCCATGTGGATTATCTCCATGACGGCCATCTCCACCATATGCACGAGGATCACGTCGACGAACATGTGATCGCGGTCGACGCAACGAATCCCGCGAAATGTACGCCTCAAGTCCACTGTTCACACGCACACGGTCCAAGCTGCGGACATCAAGCTATGCCGCATGGTGATCATGTCGACTATCTTGTAGATGGCCGACTCCATCATCCGCACGGCGATCATTGCGATGATCACGGGCCCGTGCAGTTAGCCTGAGGGCGTCCGCAACGGTGATTGAACCGCGTGAGCTGGCTCATTTCCGAGTTGCGCCTGTCCGCCGCTATATCTTCTGCGAGATGCCGACAAAGTAACCACGACGTGGCCCGAACTGGGGCGCGAATACGCCGATGCCGGACCCGTCCCGGATTTCGTAGATCTTGTCGAACACGTTCACCACATCGAACCGCAGCGTGGTCGGCTTATTTGGCGCCACGATAAAGAAATCGTGCGATACGCCCATATTGACCTGGGTGTAGGACGGCAGGTGATCAGTGTTGGCGAAGCCCGAACGAAGCCCGCTGCCATAGATCATCGAAGCGGAAAAGCGCGTATCTTTCCACAAGTAGGAAGCCCCGGCCGATGCGGTCAAGACCTGGCTATGGTCGGTGTAGATGTAGTGGGTGGCAATGTAGGCCAGTTCGTCCGCGCCGAACAGGAACTGGTTGGAGACGACATTGGTGCCGAGCTGGCGTGCCCAAGCAACGTTGCCGTACATCCGAAGATTGCCCATTGCATAGAGCGCCTTGAACTCGAGCCCGAGATTGTTGGCCTTGGCATAGTTGAATCCATCGAGGACATAGGCTTGGCCGAATTGTCCGTCATCCAGCAGATCGCGCGCGAGCTTGAGATAGCCATCAAGGCCGACTTCGAGACCCGGAACCGGCCAGACCTTCTGCACCACGCCCGCATCAAACACATGGGCGCGTTCCGGCAGCACCGGATCGTTCTGGGTCACCTCGGGGGCTATCACCGTGCCCTGCGTGAGTGCGATATTGGTCGGCGCGGCAATCACCTGCTGCGGCGGCGTGAAGGTTCGGGCATAGCCGGCGTGGACGGTGGTGCCCTCCTGGGGCACCCAGGTCAGGCTGATGCGCGGGCTGAACTGGTTGGCGTCGACATATTGCCACATCTGGTCGAAGCGCACGCCGGCGTTCAGGGTCAGATTGTTGGTGATTTTCCACTCGTCCTGCACATAGCTGCCGAACAGCCAGCCGAGCTTGGAGCTGGAATCGAAGATGGTGACAGGCGGCAGCGGGACGCCGGTAGTCGGATCGAACGCCTGGCCGTTCACCGGATCGCCCGGGAAGGTGGTATTGATGCTCGTGACGAGCGAGCGCTCGGCGCTCGTGGTGAATCCAAACCGAAGCGTGTGCGCGTCGGCTACGCGCCAGGCGGTATCCTCCTGGATGCCGTTGACATAGCTCTGACGGTACACGCTGGATGACACGCCATTGATGAGCAGATCGCCGATCGGGTCGGGCCAGAAGTGAAGCTGGCTATAGCGGTTGAAATAGGAAATCTGGTAGTCGATCCCTTCGGCTGAATGCTGATAAGCGACAACGTTGAAGTGATTGATCTCCTGCTGCCGCTCATTGAGCAAGGCGGAATCGAAGGTGGACTGAGTGGGCGTCGCAAAGCTGGTGGGCTGTCCCGGATTGTTGGGAATCTGATACAGCGAGTTCGATGTGCCGCTGATCCAGGTCAGCCGGCTCTGCGGATCGAGCACGGTGGAGAGATAGAGGAAGCCCTTTTCCTGCTGTGTCCGGTCGTGAATGGCTTCGTTCGCGGGTGTCGGATTCTCGATGCCGAGATTGTTATAGAGATAGCGGCCCGACACATAATACTGGGTTTGTCCGACCGTTCCGCCGTACTCGGCGAACGGCGTGATGGTCTGATGGCTCCCGCCATAGACGCTGACTTTGCCTGTATTGTCGAACGCGTCCGTCTTGGTCTGGATGTCCAGCACGCCGGCGGTGCGCAAACCATATTGCGCCGGCAACGCGCCGGTGAGCAGCGCCATCGTGCCGACGATGCCGGTGTCGAGGATCTGGCCGAAGCCGCCGACGCCATCGGGCAGCATGATGTCGTTGATGCGATATTGCAGGTTGGCATGTTCATTACGCACATGCAGTTCGCCACTCGCCGCCGAATCCTGCGTCACGCCGGGGAATTGCAAGAGCGCTTTGTCGAGCGCCGTGTTGTTTCCCTGCGGCAGCGCTTCGATGTTCTGATGATTGACTTGATATGAGTTGGCGCCGATCGGCGAGTCGATGGTGCGCCGCGCCTCGTCCAGTTTCTCGTTCTGGCCGGCAACCACCTGCTCTGGCGTCTGCGGCGGCGGAGCGGCGGGCGTCTCGCGGCGTTTTCCCGTGACCACCCGCACCTTGGGTCGGCGCGGCGGTTGTGCGCGCTCTGGCCGTACGACCGTGATGCTGGGCAGGTTGGTGGTGCCGCCGCCGGCCGTCTGCGACATGGCGGTACCACCCAGACCGAGCAGCAGTGACGCCGAGCTGGAGAGGAGAAGCGTACTTCTTGCAAAGAGCGTCATTGTCCAGATCCCGATAAAGCAACTGCCGAAGCGCCATCAGCGAATTCGGAAACTGCCTGCCATCGTCGTGCGACGGCTCGATTCCAAGGGGCCCGTCGCTCACCGCGCTTGGCGAGGCGATCAGGCGTTGATCGAACGATGTCAGGAGGCGGGGGGAGCGCGGGGCTGGAAAGCTGTGCCCGCCGATTTCAGATGAACGAACTCGGCGTCGGTGGTCAGGTACAGAAATTCGACCGCCTGCGGGAGCAACAACAGCGGCGGTGTGGCGAACATCACCGTGCTCGCCATCGCGACGACGGCACAGATCGCGCAGACGTCGCCCGGCTGGTGATCGCGATCGTGATTGGCGGGTGACGGCTGTTGCGCGGTTGGGCCGCTGGAAGCAGCGAGGCCTTTGGCCGAATCTGCCTGGGTGAGGCCCGATTGAACGAGCGGCGCCGCCTCACTTGCCGGAAGCCAGTGAAAGTGTCCGAACGACAGCGTGAGCTGAACGGCGAACGCAAACAGCGCGAGCCGCGCGCCGTGCCTGATGTTCGACCGGAACCACTTCATAACCCGCACGCCCTCACAACGAATGAGCAAAACTCTGGTCATCCGATGTTACAACATAACATCGCAAGGATCGACCGATGATGTCAACCGTGTGGCGGCTCGCAGCGTGCCAGGTTTGGCAACGCTGTGATGTAAATGCAACGCGCGTAGCGCGAGGCGACCGATCAGCGTCCCTCGCGCAGCCAGGTCGCGGCGAAGGCGCCGAGCAGCAGCAGCAGGCCGATCAGGCCGGCGAACATCGGCAGCACGCCGACGCCTTTGACGACGCTGGCGTCGCGCATCTTCATGCCCATCCAGCCGTCGCCATGGAAGACGCTCGACGCACGCACCGGCACGATGCGCGGAAGATCGATGCTTCCGCCGTCGACCACGCGCCGCGCGTCGCCGCCGGTCGCCTGCGCCAAGGGCTTCAAGGTATCAGGCGTGGAGGTGACTTCGGAAAATTCCTTCGGATTGGTTGGGCCGACATTGATCAGGGCTTTCAGCGTGCCGTCGGTCGCCTGCCACAGGCCGAGCTCGTTCGCAGGCAACGTTGCGCGCCATTCGCCGGGCTCGCCCTCGCTTAAGGTCAATTCGCGCGTGGCGCCGGAAGGAGATGTCACCGTCACCGGTGCGACGCGGTCGGCCATGGTTTGCCGGACCACAGCGAGATCTTTGCCCTGCACCTGCATCCGCAGCGCTTCCTCGTCAAGGTCGGGCTGTTTCATCAGCCAGTGCGACATCCGCCGCAGCAAATCGAGATGCGGTCCACCGCCTTCATAGCCGCGCGCCCACAGCCAAATGTGATCGGATAACAAGAGCGCAACACGGCCCTCGCCAAACCGCGACAACAACAGCAGCGGCTTGCCGTCGGCGCCGGTCATCACCGGCGGGTTGGTCGCGTTCTTGGTATCGACGGTGCGGAAGAACCGGCTCCAGTGCGGCGGCTCGGAGGCGGCGCCTTCCAGCCCGCGCGTCACCGGGTGGCGTTTGCCGACGTCGCTAAGGTGCGCGTAATACGGCTTCTCGGTAACGCCGACCGGTTCGGCCGGCAGCACCGAATCCAGCGGCGTGCGCCAGATGCTGGTGGTCGAGGCGTAATCCGGGCCCGCCGACACCAAAACCGCACCGCCGGAGCGAACGTACTGCGCGATGTTGTCGAAATAAGCGATCGGCAGCACGCCTTGGCGCGCGTAGCGGTCGAAGATGATCAACTGGAATTCGTTGATCTTCTGCTGGAACAATTCGCGGGTCGGAAACGCGATCAGCGACAATTCATTGATCGGGGTGCCGTCCTGCTTTTCCGGCGGCCGCAAAATCGTGAAATGCACGAGATCGACGCTGGCGTCGGATTTCAACAGGTTGCGCCAGGTGCGCTCGCCGGAATGCGGCTCGCCGGAGACCAGCAGCACGCGGAGTTTGTCGCGCACGCCGTCGATCGCGACTACCGCCCGGTTATTCACCGGCGTCAGCTCGCCTTCCAGAGGCGAGGCCTCGATCTCGACGATGTTCGGTCCGGCATGCTTGATGTCGATGTCGACACTGGCGGTCTGGCCGCTCGAGAGCGTGCGCTCGCTGATGGTCTCGCCGTCACGGCGTACCGTGATCCGGGCGCGCTCGCCGGTGACGCCCTGATCGTCCAGCCGATAGGTGATGGTTTGGGTCTGCCCGACAATGCCGAAACGGGGCGCAGCGGTAATCGCGATGCGGCGGTCGCGCTCGTCCTTACGCCCGGTGATCAGCGCATGCACCGGCGCCTGGAACCCGACCGCGGCGGCATTCGGCGGAATGTCATGCACGCGCCCGTCGGTGATCAGGAAGGCGCCGGCGACGCGATCGACCGGAACGTCCGAGAGTGCAGAGGACAGCGCGCCGAACAATTTGGTGCCGTCGGTCTCGCCGTCGGCCTGTCCGGCATCGACGACGCGCACCTCCAGCCCCTTGATCTTCTTTAAGGCATCGACCAGCCCTTCCTGCGCCGCTGCGGTCTCCTTGGTGCGATTGCCGAAATTCTGGCTGGGGCTCTTGTCGATCACGACGGCGGCGACCGAGGAGAGCGGCTCGCGGTCCTCGCGGGTGAAGGACGGATTGGCGAGCGCCAAGGCGATCAGCGCGAGCGCAGCCACGCGCACCACCGCGCCGCGCGAGCGGCCGAGCAGCAGCAATGCCGCGATCACGACGATGGCTGCGACCGCGAGCCAAAGCACCAGCGAAGGAACAAGCGGCGTAAACGCGATGCCGTAATTCATGTCTTAGCCTTATTGTCCGAGCCGTTCGATCAGCGCCGGCGCGTGCACCTGATCGGCCTTGTAGTTGCCGGTCAGCGTGTACATCACGATGTTGACCCCGGCGCGGAATGCAAATTCGCGCTGCTTGGGCTCGCCGGGAGTGAGCGGCAGCATCGGCTGGCCGTCGGGCCGGATTGCCCAGGCCCCGGCGAGATCGTTCGAGGTGATGATAATCGGCGAGACGCCGTCACCGCCGCGGGCCGGGCGTTGCGAGGCGGTCTCTTCCTCATCCTCGCGCGGCAACGTCTCGACCCAGGTTTGTCCGTTGACGAAGCGCCCGGGGAAATCGCGCAGCAGGTAGAACGTTTTGGTCAAGACATGCTCGCGCGGCACCGGCTCGAGTTCGGGAACGTCGAGCGAGGACAGGATATCGCGCAGCGCCTGCATGCCTGGCGTCTGCGAAGCGCCATTTTCGCCCGGTCCAGACTCGACGGCGTCGCGGGTGTCAAACAGCACGGTGCCGCCCTGTTTCATGTAGGCGTCGATACGGTTGATGGCGTCTTGCGGCGGTTTTGCCGCGCCCGGCACGATCGGCCAGTAGATCAACGGGAAGAACGCCAGTTCATCATGCGCGGGATCGATACCGACGGGATCGCCTGCTTCCAGCGCGGTGCGTTGCGCCAGAAACAGCGTCAGCCCTGACAAGCCGGCTTTCACGATGGAATCCACATCCGCATTCCCGGTGACGACATAGGCAAGCCGGGTTTGCGACACGGCCTTCAGCGCGAAATCGTCACTGCTTTCGGCGCCCTCGGCGCGGAGTTGCGAGGGCACTGCCATCATCGCGGTAAGGGTGAGGGCAAGCGCCAAGGCCGCCGGGGCGGCGCGCCGCCGCAACAGCGCGGCGAGGCCGCCGCCGAGCAGTGCGACGATGATCGCATCGATCAGGAATAGCGCGAGTGACGCCGACAGCAGGATGCCCCTGAGATCGCGCGGCTCGGCATTGGTGTAGCTCGCCCGCCTTGCCTTGAGCGGTGAGATATCGAGCGGCGCGATGCGATCGGCTGCCGCCAAGGCATTCACGGCCAGCGGCCCTTCCGCCGGGCCGTAGAAACCAGGCGGATGATCCGGCGTCGCGCGGTCGCGGAAATCGGCCGATAACGGCTTTGCGGTGGCAGGCGGCGGCCCGAACACGCCGAACCCGTCGAGGATGTGCAACGGCGCTACGGTTTCCGCGTTGGACTGCGTTGCGACGCCGGCACCGGGGTTCGACGTATAGCCGGACATATCCACGACTCGCCGCAGCATTTCGACGAAGGTGCCCGACAACGGCAGATCCGACCAGCGCATATCGGCGCTGACATGAAACAGGCTGACCATCCCCTTGCCGCGGTGCTCGCCCGTCACCAGCGGCGTGCCATCTTCCAGCGAGGCCCAGCTCTTGGTCGCGAGCACGGCATCGGGTTCGGCGAGCACTTGCCGGTTGACGGTGACGTCCTTGGGCACCGCAAGGCCCGCGAACGGACCGTCGGCTGCGAAGGCGGCCAGATGCTGCGGCTTTTCCCAGGTCAGACTGCCGCCGAGGCTGCGTCCGCCGCGCCGCAGCTTCACCGGCACCAGGTCGTCGTCGGCCTGCGCCAGTCGGGGGCCGGCAAAACGCACCAGCACGCCGCCCTGTTCGATCCAGGCGTTGAGCCGCTCGCGGATCTCCGGCGACAGCGTGCCGACGTCGGCCAGCACGATCATCGGCAGTTTCTGATCGAGAAATTGCGTGATCGCCTGTTGCGGGGCAACCCCGCGGTCGCCGAGCCGCACGTCGGCGAATGGTCCGAGCGCACGGGTGAGATAGAAGATCGGTGCGAGCAGCGGCTGCGCGGTGTCGCTGGTCGCGCCGCTTGCAATTCCGATCGCCCGCCGGCGCCATCTTTTGTCGAGCAATTGCACGGCGCCCGCCGATCGCTCGCCCGCGATTTCAAGGCGCGCGATATCGTTGCGCAACTCGACCGGAAGGTCGAATGAGGCTTCGGCCTCCGGAGCCTGGGGGCCAAACGCGTAACGCGCTTCCCCGATCGGCGAACCCTTGGCGTCGATCGCGCGCACGACGCCGGCGGCAAGGCCGGTATCGGTGCGCAGCACCTTCACCGTCATCTTCGCCGCAGCGTTTTCGGCCGCGACCAGCGCCAGCGGCGATGACGTGCCGCCTTCATAAACCGTCAAGCTGCGATCCCCGATTGTCTTGCCCAGGGCTTCGATGAATTCTGGACCACGCCCGGTATCGACGCCATCCGACAGCCAGACGATCTCGCAGTCGCCGGTTGCTTTCAGGAAACGTTCGAGGGCAGGGATAGTTTCTATTCGTTCGACCGCATAGGGTTTCGGCGCAAGCTGGCGCAACGCCACCCGCGCGGCGCCCGCCGGCATGATGGTGACGTCACGCGCAGGCTCCGAGAGCGGGACGATGGCGACGCCGCGCCGGTCGCTGTCGGCATTGGCGATCAATTCATCCGCGGCGCGCAGGCGCACGTCCCAGCTCGAGGCCGAGCTCCAGCCGTCATCGAGCAGGATCAGAAGCGGTGTCGTCTTGCCGGCAAGCCCCGTCTGCGGATTCCAGACCGGGCCCGCCGCCGCCAGGATGACGAGCGTGGCGGCCAGCAGCCGCAAGGCGGTCAGCCACCATGGCGTGCGCGAAGGCGTCTCTTCCCTGGGCGCGATATCGAACAAAAGGCGGGTCGGCGGAAATTCGACACGCCGCGGTCGCGGCGGCATCACCCGCAGCAGCCACCACAACACTGGAAGGCTGAGAAGGCCCAAGAGCAGCAGCGGTTCGGCGAAGCTTAAGGGGAGGCCTGCGATCATGCGCTCCGCCCCGCTTTGACGCTGATGTTGCCGACGCTGGTCTTGCTCACCATCATGCCGCCATGCAGGAACAGCAACAGTTCGGCCGCCGAGCGGCTGGTGGTATGAGTTGAGAACAGCCAGTCGAGCTTGTTGGTTTCTTCGCGGATTTGGTCGCGATGCAGCGCGACGCGAGCAACGTAATCGTCCAACCAGCTTTCGGCGCGGCCTGCAGTGATGATCCCGAAACCCTCCGGCTCGACGAATTCGATTCGGCCGGAATAAGGGAATTCCTCTTCGGCGGGATCGACGACCTGCACCAGCGTGCCATGCGCCCCCGATGCCGATAGACCCGCCAGCATGGTTTTGATCTCGGGGATGGGCGACCAGAAGTCCGACAGCACCACGATTTCGGCCAGCGCCGAGGGCACGAAGGACGGCGGCAGGCTCGCGCGATCGGCATCGTCGTGCAGCATCGCTTGCGCCATCTTGTCGATGACGCTGCGGCTCGCGGTCGGGTTCATCAGGCCGGGAATGCCGACGCGCTCGCCGCCCGCGACCAGGAGCTCGGCGAGCGCAAAGGTCACGATCAGGGCGCGTTCGAGCTTGCTGTCGCGGGTCTGTTTCGATGCAAAAGCCATCGACGGCGAACGGTCCGGCCACAGCCAAACGGTGTGCGCGGCCTCCCATTCCTGCTCGCGGACATAGAGATGATCGTCACGCGCCGAGCGCCGCCAGTCGACATTCTGTGACGGCTCGCCCGAAACGAAGCGGCGGTATTGCCAAAAACTTTCGCCGGCGCCGGCCCGACGGCGGCCATGCAGGCCGTGAATGACGTTGGCAGCGATACGGCGGGCCTCAAGCACAAGACGCGGCAGCGATGCGGCGAGCGTTCGGCTTTCGCCATCGGCACGTCGGATTGCTGTGATCTCCTTGTGCCTGATCTCTGCGGCCATCAACCAATCCGCGTCTTCAATTGCCGGATCACGTCCGGAATGGTGCGGCCTTCGGCGCGCGCAGAGAACGTCAGCGCCATGCGGTGCTTGAGAATAGGTTCGGCGAGATCGAGCACGTCGTCGATCGAGGGCGCGAGGCGTCCGTCGAGCAGCGCGCGGGCGCGGACTGCGAGCATCAGCGATTGGCTGGCGCGGGGACCCGGTCCCCAGGCGATCAGCTTGCCGGCTTCGCCGCCTTCAGGGCCTGGACGCGCGGAGCGCACCAGCGACAGGATCGTCTCGACGACGGAATCGCCGACCGGCAGCCGCCGCACCAGGCGCTGCGCTGCGATCAGGGCGTCCGCGTTCATGGCGCTCTTGGCCAGCGTCTCCTCGGCGCCGGTAGTCTCGAACAGGATGCGGCGCTCGGCGTCGCGATCGGGATAATCGACATCGATCTCCATCAGGAAGCGGTCGAGCTGCGCCTCCGGAAGCGGATAGGTGCCTTCCTGCTCGAGCGGGTTTTGCGTCGCCAGCACGTGAAACGGCTTCGGCAGGTCGTGGCGCGCGCCGGCGACCGTGATGTGCTGCTCCTGCATCGCCTGCAACAGCGCCGACTGGGTGCGCGGGCTGGCGCGGTTGATTTCGTCGGCCATCAGAAGCTGCGCGAATACTGGCCCGGAGATGAAGCGGAACGAGCGCTTGCCGGAGCTGCTCTCGTCCAGCACTTCTGCACCGAGGATATCTGACGGCATCAGGTCAGGTGTGAACTGGATCCGCTTGGTATCCAGCCCGAGCGTGATGCCGAGCGTCTCGACGAGCTTGGTCTTGGCAAGGCCCGGCACGCCGATCAGAAGCGCGTGGCCGCCGGACAGGATCGTCACCAGTGTATTTTCGATTACGCGTTCCTGACCGAAGATGACGGTCGCGATCGCTTCTTTCGCGGCGCGAATCTGACCCGAGACCTGTTCGGCCGAACGGACGATCACATCCTCGAGCTTTTCTACGCTGTCCGCCATCCGTCACTCCTTGAAGCTTACAACGCCCGATTGCGTCGTCAGTCGCGTGAAAGCCATGCTAAACTTATGCGAAGGCCATGTATTCGTTGAATTAAACTATCCCCACTTTACCGGCATTTCGGGGTATGAACTGCATCACGATATGGCGACCCGACCCGGTATTTTCACGGGAACTCTTCAGGTATCCACGGAATAGGTCTTGCAGCAATCGTGCCAGATGGGAGCGATCAAATTGCAGCGATCAAACGTCAAGGCAAACAATGGCGAAGCAAGGGCAGACCACAACCAATCTTGAAGGCCTGACCACCGCCGCGCGGGAAGCGACCAACGCTACGCTTGCCGGAAAGGCGTTGCCTCCGGTGCATCTGTGGAATCCGCCGTTCTGCGGCGACATCGACATGCGAATCGCAAGCGATGGTACGTGGTTTTATATGGGCACGCCAATCGGCCGGCCGGCGCTGGTCAGGCTTTTTTCCACGATCCTCAAGTGCGAGGACGGCAAGCACTTTCTCGTGACGCCGGTGGAAAAGGTCGGCATCCGTGTCGACGATGCGCCGTTTCTTGCGGTCGAGATGCGCAAGGAAGACGGCGAACGCGGCGCCCTGTTGCGTTTCCGGACCAATGTCGACGACTGGGTGCCCTGCGATTCCGCGCATCGGCTGCAATTCAAGGCCGCTGCCGATGGGGGCCTGACGCCGTATCTCCATGTCCGCGCCGATCTGTGGGCCAAGGTAACGCGGCCGCTCTATTACGATCTGGTTGACATGGGCGAGGAGCGGGTGGTCGATGGGCAAGCGATGTTTGGAATCACCTCGTCAGGCGAATTCTTTGCGATGGCCGATGCGGAGCAGGTGAGGGCCGCGCTTTGAGCGAGCCGAAGGTGAAGACCGCCCCCGCCGAGATCGGCTCGGACGCGTTTTTCGAGCGCGCCCGCGCGCGGCTCGGTTTCGACGTCCCGCCCGGCCTGGTGGATCCCAACATCGTTCCGCCAAGCGGCGATCCCGGCACCGATCGGATGCTTCAAATCATCGCGAGAGAACAGCCGGTCCGTCCCGCGGCCGTCCTGATTCCGGTCGTCGACCATCCGCAGCCGACCGTATTGCTGACGCAGCGCTCGGTGCATCTTGCCGAGCACGCCGGCCAGATTTCCTTTCCGGGCGGCAAGATCGATGCGACCGACGCTTCACCGCTCGACGCCGCGCTGCGCGAGGCCTTTGAGGAAATAGGCCTCGGCCGCGAATTCATCGAGCCGATCGGCTATCTCGATCTCTACGGCACCGGCTTCGGATTTCGCATCCTGCCGACGCTGGCGCGGGTACGGCCCGGCTTCAAGCTTGTCGTCAACCATTCGGAAGTCGACGATGCATTCGAGGTGCCGCTCGCGTTCCTGATGAATCCCGAGAACCATCAGGTGCACAGCAAGGAATTCCGCGGCATGGAGCGCTCGTATTACGCCATGCCGTTCGCCGAGCGTTATATCTGGGGCGCGACCGCAGGCATCTTGCGGGTGCTTTACGAACGGATTTATCTTTCATGATCCGCCCGGCGTTGACCGAGATCGGAATTTTCCTAATTCCATTTGCGGTCTATGCGCTGTTCCTGATCGCAACCCGTTCCGGGCTTCTGGTGCAATCCTCCTGGCCGATCCACCTCGTCGCCAAGCTTGCGCTCGGTTCGCTGCTCCTCGTGGTTATCAGCTTCATCCTGCTTGCGCATTTTTCCGGTGGCGCGCCGAATTCGACCTATATTCCCGCGCATATCGAAAACGGCAAGTTCGTTCCCGGAGCGGAAAGATGAACAAAGCGCGTGTGCTCGGCGACGCGCCCTGGCTCAGATCCGGTCCGGCTGCCCGCGTGCTCGAACTCTTGAGCCGCGATGGCGAGGAAGCACGGGTGGTCGGCGGCGCGGTCCGCAATTCGCTGCTCAACCTTCCGGTCGGCGAAATCGATATCGCGACATCGGCGCTGCCCGAGGAAGTGATCCGGCGTGCCGCTGCTGCCGGCATCAGAAGCGTGCCGACCGGCATCGACCACGGCACCGTGACGCTGGTCATCGACGCGGAGCCGCTCGAGGTCACCACGCTGCGCGAGGACACCGAGACGTTCGGCCGCAAGGCCAAGGTTGCATTCGGCCGCGACTGGGTGGCCGATGCACAGCGGCGCGACTTCACCATCAACGGCTTGTCGGTCGATGCCGATGGCATCGTGTACGATTACGTCGGCGGCCTTGAGGACATCGCGGCAAAGCGCGTGCGCTTTATCGGCGATCCGAACCAGCGGATCGCCGAGGATTACCTGCGTATCCTCCGCTTCTTCCGCATGCACGCCGCCTATGGTTCCGCCGAGCCCGACCGCGCCGGATATCTGGCCTGCATTGCCGGACGCACGGGCCTTGCTGCGTTGTCGGCGGAGCGCGTGCGCGCGGAGCTGGTCAAGCTCTTGGTCGCGGACGGCGCGGCGGCTGCGATATCGGCGATGGCCGATGCCGGATTACTGCAGTTGATTCTCGGCGGCGTTGCCTACACCGGGCCGCTTTCCGGCATGATCGCGGCGGAGCGTTTGCTTGGGCTGAAGCCGGACCCGATCCGCCGCCTGGCTGCGCTGGCGGTTGCCGTCACCGAAGATGCAAGACGCGTCGCGGCGCGGTTGCGGCTCGCCAATGTAGAGGCCAAGGCACTCGATTCGATGGGCCACCGCTGGTGGCGGCTCGCTGGCATGGACGAGGCGAGGGCGCGGCGGCGGCTCTATCGGCTTGGCGAGGACGGCTATCGCAACCGCCTGTTGCTGGCGTGGGCGCGCGCAGGAGAGGATGCCGATGACGCGCACTGGCGCGAGCTTGCGACGTTGCCGCAGCGCTGGAGCGCACCGAAATTTCCACTCAAGGCGGCCGATTTCATGGCGCGCGGAATTGCCGAAGGCCCGGTGCTCGGGCAGGCGCTTGCTCTCGCCGAAGACGCCTGGCTCGCCGCCGACTTCCCGCGCGACGAAACTGCGCTCGCCGCGATCGCCGATCAGGCCGTGGCGCGGTTAGGCCGCGATAACAGGCCGTGAGCATTCTTTGAGTATCCTTCTTTGAGTACGTTTGCAGGCTTTGCCGCCATCTCGCCCTTGCAACTTCTATTGGTTGCCGGCGTGGCGTTGTTTGCTTCCGTGGTCGGAGGCCTTGCCGGCTACGGCACCGGGGCGCTGATGCCGCTGGTGCTGGTGCCGCTGATCGGCGCCGAACCGGTGGTGCCGATCATTGCGATATCAGCGATCTTTACCAATCTCAGCCGCACCGCCGCCTATTTTCGCTATGCCGACCGCCGCCGTGCGCTGATCGTGATTCTCGCTGCTGCGTTCACGACCGCGCTCGGCGCTTACGGCTATACGCGGCTGACCAATGCCGGGGCGGCGCTGGTAATCGGCTCGATGCTGATTTTGAGCGTGCCGCTGCGCCGCCTGCTCCGGCGTCACGATGTCCGGATCGGCGACACCGGCCTTGCGGCGGGCTCAGTGGGTTACGGCGTTGTCGTCGGCGGCACGTCGGGCTCGGGCGTGATCCTGCTGTCGCTCTTGATGGCCGCGGGGCTGGAAGGCGCCGGCGTAATCGCGACCGACGCGATCATCTCGGTGGTCACCAGCCTGATCAAGATTTCGGTGTTTGGGCTGGCCGGCGTCGTCACCGCGCAGGTGATCGCCTTTGCGCTTCTGATCGGCGCGATCGCGTTGCCCGGCACCTTCCTGGCCAAGGCGTTTGTCGAGCGCATGCCCGTTCACGTCCACACCGCGATCCTCGATGTCGCCGTGATCGCCGGCGGGGTAGTGATGATATCGGCGGCGGTCAGGCAGCTTGTTTGACCCGGAGCGCATGAATCGACGTGAAGCGACGATGTGAAATTCGTTGCCGCTCAATCGTAAGCAGGCAGCTTTCGCATCACGCGGCCGATGGCGTCGGCCCCGGCGTCGATCTCCGGCTCGGTCCAGGCCGCAAAGCCGAGGAACAGGCCCTGACCGGTGATCTCTCCGGTAAAATGCCGCGAGAGAGGCCGCCCGGTCACGCCTAGT